>Ga0209067_10000358_pt1 | contig 29711 bp, 23 predicted proteins | sample ColStrG_CSR_2013_FD_187199 | JGI IMG/M metagenome (GOLD analysis project Ga0209067, IMG submission 187199) | Freshwater sediment microbial communities in response to fracking from Pennsylvania, USA - Cold Stream Run_MetaG_CSR_2013 (SPAdes)... | ecosystem: Environmental > Aquatic > Freshwater >... | reverse complement strand
TCATTGTATTGAATCAATTCAAGGATGATATTTTGCTGCGGCACCGTTTCCTGGATGTCCTTTTTCACCTTACAACGTTTTAGTCGCCACTTGGTATTGAAGATTCGCCAGTGCTATTCCTTCTTTATCGAACCTATCTTTAAGGGATTTGTTCAAATCGCATTTCAAATCAAAGGCATCCGTGGCGTTGCGCGTCCACACATAGGCCCGCAACATAATTCCCCCATTTAAAAAGGTAATCACCCGCACCATCACCGGCTGCTCACCGCGGGCCATTTCCAACTCACTTCGGTTGTCAATGTAATACCGATGTTTCGAGGCTTCATCCTGAATAACTCCAATGGCTTTATCCAAATTAGCATCAACCGACACGGCCAATTCGATAAAAACACAAATTTTTTCATCCACACTGGTGGAATTAACAATCGTTTCATTGCTGATCACGCTGTTAGGCATGATAATCCGCTTGTTCTCAAAATCCTTAATAATGGTATGCCGTAGGGTAATATCTTCCACGTCGCCCGTGTAAGATTGTCCGATCTTAACACGATCGCCAACGCTAAAAGGCTTGAAGATTACTAAAAAAAAACCACTGATGATATTGGAGAACGCGGACTGTGAGGCAAAGCCGACGATGGCGGCCAGCACACCTGCTCCCGTGAGTAGGCCGGTGCCATAAGTACGCAGCGAAGGGATAGAACGAAAAATGACCACGATCGCGGCAAAAAAAAGGATAAAGTCAACGGCATTTTTGAAAAAATTGTACCGCGTTGGATCGACTTTCAGCTTCCTTGCCGCGGCTCGAAAAAAACGGCCCACTAAGAACCGGAGCACCAGGGAGATAATGAACGTGATCACCAAAACCATGATCACAAAAAAGAACTGCTCCCAATTTTTATCCATCGCTATCATAAGCCCGAAAATAGTGAATAGTCGTCAACGGTCAACGTTTTTTTGATGTACAATAATTTACTGCGGACATAGGTCGGTAGACTGTGGACTTATGATTATAATTGCAAGAATGTCTTTACGATTGGACGATATCAAACGGCCGGTGGCCCGTGAAATGGAAGAGTTTGAACCGAAGTTTCGCGCCTCCATGAAAACGCGTATCCTCCTGCTGGATAAAATCATGAACTACATTGTAAAACGCAAGGGAAAGCAGATGCGACCCCTCTTCGTTTTCTTAAGTGCTGGGTCGTGCGGCCAAATTCAAGAATCTACCTTTCGGGGAGCGGCGCTGATTGAACTGGTTCATACAGCCAGCCTGGTGCATGATGACGTAGTGGATAACTCCAATTACCGCAGAGGTTTTTTCTCCGTCAATGCGCTTTGGAAAAATAAGATCGCTGTCCTGGTCGGTGACTTTCTTCTCACGAGAGGTTTATTTCTTGCCTTGGAGCATAAGGATTATGAATTGCTCGGCATTTGTACTCAGGCCGTAAAAGAGATGAGTGAAGGGGAATTAATGCAAATGGAAAAAGCACGGCATCTCGATATCTCCGAAGAGGTATACTATGAAATCATCAGGCAGAAAACGGCCTCGCTTATCGCCTCTTGCTGCGCGATAGGAGCCAGTTCATCTGGTGCTAGTGAAAGCCAAATTGAATCCATGAGAAAATTTGGTGAATACGTGGGCATGGCCTTTCAAATTAAAGATGACTTATTCGATTATGGAGAGGAAGAAATTGGCAAACCCGTGGGTATTGATATCAAAGAAAAGAAAATGACTTTGCCATTAATTTATTCTTTGTCAAAGGCGGCCTGGCTGGAAAAAAGGAAGATTATCGGATTGGTGAAAAATGAAAGCGAAAATCCAAGAAAAGTGAAGGAAGTTATTTCGTTCGTAAAAAAATCGGGGGGAATCCTTTACGCTCAACAAGTGATGGAGCGTTACTACAATATGGCACTCGAGGTGCTGAAGCCATTTCCGGACTCCAAGTTCAAAACTTCCCTTCAGCAGCTCGTTCAGTTTACGATCGAGCGAAAGAATTAGTTATTTTTTTAAGTTCGCCCTCCCTCTTCCGGCCTCCAGCACCGCGTACTCTTTCAAACTGCTAAACGTTGCCGGATCTAGCTTTTGCGAAGCCGGACCGGCCATTTCTGGCACATAGGAGCCTTCACTGTCCCACCACTTTTTGGCGTTATTGCGCGCCTCCGTTTTGTCTACTTCAAAATAATTAATGACAGAATCGGAAATCATCCAGGGCTTGGCCACCGAAGCATATTTTTCGAATATCATGTTGCGCATCTGCGTGCCACCGGGCTGATTATTAAAATGCGATATCGTATAGGAAAGCGTTTCTGGCTCGGTCATAATCAAGTCCCAGTATTTCTTTGAGGCGATAACCTGAGCGGTCGTGAGCAAATAGCCAAATCCGCTCTCCAGGGGCTCACGGGTGATGTTACAAGAGGCTTTAAATTCCTTCTTTTTCTTGCCAAAAAGCGTCAACAATGCCATAAGCTTGATTTATCTATGTATTAGATACTTGCTTAGGGTAAAATAGTTGCATGAAAGGGAAGAAAATTTTTGAATTATTGACCTGTAGTGCCTTTTGAGCCACCGGAAGCATCACCGGCCTTTTTCAGCTGAAGAAACTTTTCATGTTTGGTGAGGAACTCGTCCAATTGTTTTACCGGTAATTTCTTGGCAATGATCTTCTTTTTATCATCTAAAATATAGATGGTGGGGGTGGTGTCGGAATGGTACAACTTGCTGAAGTGCTCTTTTACATAGCTCCGGGGTCCGTCTACGGTGATCCAGGGCGTTTTAAATTCCTTTATAAAGTCCCGCATTTTTTTCATGGAGGTATCGGTGGAGACGGCAAACACCTCTACATTAAACTTAGACTTATCCTTATTGTAGAAATCGACAAGCTTAGGTGTCTCTTCACGGCAATGACCGCAATCTGGATTAAAAATGAACAGGATGGTATATTTTGCCTTGATGTCATACATCGACCGGGGTTGAAAATTTTGGTCTTGCATGATCAGGTTAGCCCCAGTGCGGCCAATCATACACACCCGGATTTTATCGGCATGTTCCTTCAGGTTTTGCTTCGTCTTGGCATTTACCCAAAAATCCATTTCGCCTGTCGCGAAGTATTTATCATACAGATTTACAAATACTTCATCCAAGCCCATGATCTCCGGCTGCTGATACATGAACACACAATTCCAAACCAAATATTTATACGTCTCCTGATTTTTCTTCGCCCTCAGAACCAGGCCATTAATAGCCTGAGTAATGGTGTCCGGCTGAGGAATAAATAGTTTTTCGAGGTACTCTTTAAGTTTCTGTTGGTACACGGGTTGCGGTAACCGAATCAGCGCATCGTCCGACAAATCAAAGTTGTCAAAGAAATGATGACGATAATATTTCAACTGAAAGGTAGAGTCAATTTTTCCATTGGCCAACTTAGGCGGATCCGGCACTTCAACAATTTGAGTCGCTTTTAACATGCGGGCCGTCATCGTATTGGGGTATTTTGAGATAACGTCCTTTTGGTAGGCCATCACTTTGTCATTAATTTTAGCGAAGCCAGCCCGTGCCTCTTTCTTTTGGTCTTCTTTCAGTGTGCTGTCTTTTAGCGTCTTTAAAAATGGCTCTGCCTCCTTGTTGCGCGCGATATTAAAGGCGATGTTTTCAAAAAAAAGTTTATTATCCTCGTCACCGATCACTTTCATGTTGGGCACGTAGTCGGGCGTCTCCGTCTCCAGGGTAAAGAACTGATCCGTGCCAACAACAAAATCAAAGATTTTATTCTTATTTACTACTAAAAAATAAACACCTTGGGGAAGGGTGATTTTATTGTCAAAGAAGAACTCGCCTGATTTGCTGACCCTGGCCGTATCCTTTATGTAGGTAGACTCACCATAAAAATGCCCCAGGTAGGCAGTGGTATCTTTCCATCCTTTGATCTTAAAAGTAATCTTGTAGCCACTCTGTGAAAATGCGGAGACTGACCCAATCATTAAAAGTAAAATAAACCTGATCTTCATAAACGTCGTTTTATATAAGTACACAAATTTCTATAAATCCCATTTCACTTCCAATGGCAATACATCGTCAAATCCCGCCTTAGGTAATCGCCACTTAAGAACTTGTTAACAAAGTCCATCGATTCGCCTGCTCGAGGATGGGGACCAGTAACCGATCACCAAAATTCAGCTGCCCGTAACCAGAATCCCAATAACTATCGCGACAATTTGTATTTTTGCCGCTCATGTCTTTGCAGATCCAAAATCTTACCAAAATTTACGGTCAGCAGAAAGCGGTGGATAATATTTCATTCGCTATTGGGGAAGGTGAAATTGTTGGTTTTCTTGGCCCCAACGGTGCTGGCAAATCCACGACCATCAAAATTGCCACCGGATATGTCCCCCCCACCCAGGGAAAAGTCACCGTCGGCGGTTATGATGTCGTCCAGCAGCCGATGCAAGTAAAAAAAATAATTGGCTACCTGCCCGAGCATAACCCCCTTTACCTGGACATGTTTGTGCATGAATATTTGCACTTTATTGGCGGCGTCTATCAGATGCCTGCCCGCCTTCTCCAACCGCGGATCAAGGAGATCATTGAAATGTGCGGGCTTGGGCGAGAACAAAATAAACTGATCGGTTCGCTATCAAAAGGCTATCGCCAACGCGTGGGGCTAGCGCAAGCACTGATCCATAATCCCGAAGTTTTGATTTTAGACGAACCCACTTCGGGTCTGGACCCTAACCAGCTTATTGAAATCCGAACCCTGATAAAAAAAATCAGCTACAACAAAACCGTGATCTTCTCCACGCACATTATGCAGGAAGTGCAGGCTTTGTGCGACCGCGTCATCGTAATCAACCACGGCCAACTTGTCGCTGACGATTTGTTGAAAAACCTGGTCGAGCAAAAGGGAAATTCAACGGTCACCGTTGTGGAGTTCAAATTTCCGGTCTCCCAGGACGATCTTTCAGCCTTGCCCGGAGTAAAAAAAGTAATAGCCGAAGGGAACCAATTCAGAGTATTTTCAAAGGAAGGTGAAGACGTTCGTCCGGAATTGTTCCGTTTTGCTGCCGAGAAAAATAATTCCCTTCTCAGTTTGAAACACGAAGAAAACTCGATGGAGGAAATTTTCAAATCGTTAACCATCTCGCCGCCCGCATGATCCGCATTTTTGAAAAAGAGTTTAACAGTTTTCTCAACTCGCTCATTGCTTATCTCGTCATTGGCGTGTTTCTCACCGCCATCGGGTTGCTCCTTTGGGTTTTCCCCGAGAACGTGATGGACTATGGATTTGCCGACATGGATACCCTATTCTCCATGGCGCCCTTCGTTTTTATTTTTCTTATCCCCGCGGTCACCATGAAAAGTTTTGCGGAAGAAAATAAAATGGGTACGATGGAATTGCTGCTGACCAAACCACTCAGTGATTGGGATATTGTACTGGGCAAATTCGGCGCCTCATTTGCGTTAACCCTGGTGGCCTTGCTTCCCTCGCTCATTTATTATTTTTCTATCTCCGCGCTGGGAAACCCTGCTGGTAATATTGACACGGCTGGTGTTATCGGTTCTTATATTGGCCTCTCGTTATTGGCCTTGGTCTTTTGTGCCATTGGGATTTTAGCTTCATCCCTTACGGTAAATCAAATTGTGTCATTCCTTTTGGCTGCTTTTTTGTGCTTTATCTTTTACACTGGCTTTGATAAACTGGCAACACTTTCAGGGCGTTTTGCCCTTACGATTAAGCAATTTGGAATTCTCTATCATTATGAGGCTTTGAGCAAAGGGCTCATTGATAGTCGGGATGTAATTTATTTTTTAAGCGTGGCTGGATTGATGTTGTTGGGAACAAAAACGGTCGTCGGAAGCAGGCAATGGTGAAAATCGCTTTCCATAGTCAATCCCTTTTCAATGACCAATTCAGGACTAACCGATAACAATTAAGCATGTTCAGCAGTAAAAAAACAGGCGACCTTCTTCTACTGGCTAACGGCATGGCCCTGGTGGTGCTGTTGAACAGTCTGGCAGCCCTGTATTTTTTTCGGATTGACTTAACCGAAGAGAAGCGGTACACCATCAAAGCTCAGACCAAAGAACTTTTAAAGAACCTGGACGACGAAGTATTTATTGAGGTATTTCTGGACGGCGACCTAAATCCGGGGTTCAAGCGCTTTCAAAAGTCGGTGCGCGAAACATTGGAGGAATTCAGAATCTATTCGCTCAACAAAGTAAAATTTATTTTCACTGATCCCGGGCAGGCACAAGGCCAGAAGGCACGAAACGAATTCATGAACGATCTCGCCTCGAAAGGGATCACCCCGATGAACGTGATTGAAACGGAAAACGGACAACGGGTGGAAAAATTCGTTTTTCCCGGTGCTTTGGTTTCCTATGAAGGAGTTGAAACCGGTGTCATGTTATTGAAAGGCAACCGGGCACAAAATGCGCAGGAGGTGTTGAACCAATCGATTGAAGGAACCGAATACGAACTTGCCAATGCGATTTACAAACTCAGTAATAACAACCGCAAGAAAATCGGGTTGCTTCGTGGACACCGTGAATTAGATAGCCTTCAAATCGCCAGCCTTAACAATGCACTGCTTGAGCAATACGATGTATTTCGTGTTGATCTTTCAAGAAAAGAAAAAGTGGAAGGCTATCAACTCCTTATTGTGGCCAAACCGAAAACAGAATTTTCACCTTCCGACAAATACAAGCTCGATCAGTACCTCATGCACGGAGGGAAAATTCTGTTTCTCCTTGATCGGCTGGAGGCCAACATGGATAGTGCCTCTCGCGAAGATTATTTTGCTTTTCCATACAATTTGAATCTGGAGGATCAATTGTTCAAATACGGTGTTCGTATCAATCCTGATCTGATCGAAGATCGCGTCTCTGGAAAATATCCCATCGTGGTGGGTAAAGCAGATAACCGTCCGCAGATCATGCAATTGGACTGGCCCTTCTTTCCTTTGGTGAATCAATATGCCGACCACGCGATTACCCGCAACCTGGATGCCTCCCTGACAAAGTTCGTCAGCAGCATAGACACCGTAAAGGCCGCCGGTGTAAAGAAGACCCCGCTTCTATTTTCTTCACTGTATTCTCGAAAAATGGTAGCGCCCGTAAAAGTGGGTGTTGATGACCTGCGAAGGCAACTGAAAGAAGGGGATTTCAAAGACGGAAAATTTCCTCTTGCTTATTTGTTGGAAGGAAAGTTCACGTCCCTGTATAAAAACCGTTTCAAACCAGAGGGTGTCGATGCCTCCGATTTCCTGGAACAGAGCCGGCCCACAAAAATCATTGTGGTGGCGGACGGTGATCTGGCACGCAACGAGGTGAACCCACGCGATGGTAAGCCGCAAATGCTTGGCTACGATCCGTTTACAAAATATACCTTCGCCAATCAAGATCTGTTAATGAACATGGTGGCTTATCTCACCGATGAAGGAGGACTTATTAATGCCCGCAACAAAGAAATAAAGATTCGTCCACTGGATAAACAGAAAATAAAAACGGAACGAAGTTTTTGGCAAGTCCTAAATATAGGATTACCACTTCTACTACTCCTGGTTTTCGGGATTTTGCGCACGTATTTCAGAAAAATAAAATACTCCCATTTTTGATGCAGCAAAAGAAGAACATACACCTTTTGATCTCCTTGACCGTGATGGTCGGCATCACCGTTTTGATATTTGCTTTTCCAAACATAAAAAGTAATTCATCCATTGACCGCGACCTATTCCAGATTTCAAACTTAGACAAGATCGATCGCGTCCTTCTGGAATCACCGAAAGAAAGAACGGACTTAAAATTCAATGGAACAAAGTGGATGGTCAATGGCAAGTATGAGGCCGACCGCCAAATGATCACCGTATTGTTCGCCACCTTAAAACAAACCGTTGCCAAACGGCAAGTTGCTGTCCATTTGCAGGATTCAACACAAAAAGAAATCACCTCTCATGGAATCAAAGTCTCCTGCTTTGAAGCCGGTACCCTCTCCAGGGCAATTTGGGTTGGGGGCAACGCGCTAAAAACCGAAACTTATTTTCAAACGAAGGACGGAAAGCCTTACCTCGTATCCATCCCTGGCTATCGTGTATATATTGGCTCCATTTTTGAACTCCCCTCCAATGATTGGCGCGACAAGCGAGTCTTTAATTTCAATTGGCAGAATATTAAAAGCCTCGAGGTGACCTTCCCCTCCGAGCCCAAACAAAATTTCAAAGCTTCCTTCAAAGAAAAATTCTTCAGCATTGAAGACATTTCTACCGACACCACCAAACTTGATCTGTTTATGGATGCTTTGTTTCAATTGCACTCAGAAAAGATTTTGGACTCCCTGGATATAAAAAATTACAAAAATGATCTTGTGCAACAACCGCTGATGGAAATAGTGATCCAGGATGTCGCTGATCGCTCTTACCCCTTAATTTTATTCCCCCCTGATAAGGGAAGTAAACATCTCGTTGGAAAAATGAACGACCAGGTCGTTCTTTTTAATCCACTCGCCTTGCAGGGGATTTTCAGAAAGAAGGAATACTTTGTGCAACACTAACGCTAGCGGACTCGTTAATTGCACTACGCTTCTAGCCTAAATTATTCATTTTAAAAGACTCCGATTCAAATTTCTATCTTTTTTATCGTGATTAATTTGAAACATTCGCCAGTTCTGATTCTTATTTTCATAGCCGTTTCTTTTTTTCCAAAACACGCGGTAGCAGAACAATGGCAAATCTTAAGTGGGCGGGTAGTCGATGCGGATACTAAAAAGCCAATTCTGGCGACCTTGTATCTGGACAATACGACTAGCAGCACGGTAACCAAATCGGACGGCTCTTATCGAATCGAAAACATTCGTTCCGGAAAATACAATCTGGTGGTCAATTTTAATGATCAATTAACCACTTATCCCATTTCATTTACCGATCAGCCCATCGTATTGAATATCGAAATTAAGCAATACACGGGCCCAGAAAATTCGGTGGCGAACAAGGATGATGTATCTCATTCGAAAAAATATTTTCGAATCTTTAGAAATTACTTATTGGGAAACACACCAAACAATGAAAGTTGCCTTGTCATCAACCGGGAAGCGATTATACTGGTGTACAATAAAAAAGAGATGGTTTTTAAAGCGTTTGCCAGCAAACCCATTGAGATTGTGAATCAATCGCTCGGTTATCGTCTCTTTCTCTCTTTAAAAGATTTTGAAATAAATTATCAGAAAAACACATTTGTTTTTCTAGGGACGCTGCGTTTCGAAGCGATGAAGGCAGCCAACAAGCCACAAGAGAACCGTTGGGAAAATCACCGTGAAATTGCCTTCTATGGTTCCTTAACCCATTTCATGCGTTCTCTGATCAATCACGAATTAAGCGAAAATCATTTTTCTATTTATCATTTTACAGCCGATAAACAAGAACGTCAAATTGACGAAAAAGAACTTTTGACCGGAAATAAAAACAATCAGATCAACCCCATTGGCGATGTAAAAATTATTTTCAATGGTCAATTACAAGATCGGTTATATGCCCAAACATTGAAAAGCATAAACCGAGCGCCAATGCAACGAACCAGCACAGCGCCTCAAGTACTCGGCGGGAATTATCTACCCAACTTCGTCGGCACACCTTATTTCAGGCAGTCGACTACCAGCATTTATCAAGATGTTTGGCCTGGCCCGTCTCTATTTCAAATATCCTACCTTCACTTTGGCGCCGATTCGATCACCGTGTATGAAAATGGCTACTTCGAGAATATCAATAGTGTTCGGCTTGATGGCTACTGGGCTTATCGTGAATGCTTAAGCAATGCCTTACCGTTAGATTACCAACCGGCTAAACCCTTGACTCGGTTAAACCAATGATCTTGGTGTTCTTAGACTTTCTTCTTTCTCCCACCGCCGAACCGTCCCTTTTTCTCGGGGGCGTTGGCAGCAAGCGTCACGCATTCCTCCAGTGTTAATTCGGCAGGCACTTTGCCCTTGGGGATTTTTACGTTTTTCTTTCCTGCTTTGATGTAGGGCCCAAAACGACCATTCAAAATCTGAATGTCCGGATTTTCATCGAAAAGCTTTATCGTTTTGTTCGCATCCGCTTCGCGTTTAGCTTGAATCAATTCGACGGCACGAGCCGACGTGACGGTGTAAGGATCTTCCCCTTTGGGGATAGAGACAAATTTTTTATTGTGCAGCACATAGGGGCCAAACCGTCCGATGTTAGCCACCACTGGCAAATCTTCAAATGTGCCCAGATCACGCGGCATCTTCATCAGCTCTAAGGCATCGGCCAGCGTGACGTTTTCAATAAACTGACCTGGTCGGAGTGCGGCAAACTTGGGCTTCTCACCTCCGTTATCATCCGGGTTCTCCCCTACTTGGATATAGGCGCCAAACTTGCCCAATTTCACATACACATTTTTTCCCGACTTGGGATCGACACCCAATTGGCGGCTTTTGTTTTGTACCGAGGAACGCTCCACCAACTCCGTTTTAGTAACCGTTTTGTGAAACGGTTTATAAAACCCGTCGAGCATTTTTTGCCATTTTAATTTACCACTGGCGATTTCGTCAAACTCCTTTTCAATTTCAGCCGTGAATGAATAGTTGGTAATCTCCGAAAAATGCTCCACCAAAAAATCATTGACGATCATGGCCATGTTGGTAGGAAATAATTTATTTTTCTCCGCTCCTGTAATTTCAGTTTCCGTGGCTGACGCAATTTTGTCTTTCTTCAACACATGCACTTTGTACTTACGCTCTTCTCCCTCACGGGTTTCTTTTACGACGTAGCCCCGCTTTTGTACCGTAGAAATAGTGGGTGCATAGGTTGATGGCCGGCCAATACCAAGTTCTTCCAATTTCTTAACCAAGCTGGCCTCCGTGTAGCGCGCCGCATGACGCGAAAATGTTTGCGTTGCCGAGAGTTGATCCAGGTCAAGACTTTGCCCAACCGTTAATGGGGGTAAAACTTTCCCACTTTCTTCATCGTCTTCCTCATCGTGCGATTCCAGATAGACTTTCAAGAACCCTTCGAACTTCACCACTTCGCCTTGGGCCGTGAGTGTTCGAGGATTGGTCGAGATGGCAATTGTGGCGGTTGTTCTTTCCAGCTCGGCATCAGCCATTTGCGAGGCGATCGCGCGCTTCCATATTAACTCATACAAACGCTGCGCATTGCGATCCATACCCGGATCCATCACCGAAAAATCGGTTGGTCGAATGGCTTCATGGGCTTCCTGGGCACTGGCCGACTTGGTTTTAAATTTGCGCACATGAACAAATTCTTTTCCATAGGCCGAGTTGATTTGTTTGGTTGCACCGGCCACCGCCTCGTCTGACAAATTGAGCGAGTCGGTACGCATGTAGGAAATTTTTCCTGCCTCATATAGTTTTTGCGCAACGACCATCGTTTGCGACACCGAGAAACTTAATTTTCTCCCTGCTTCCTGTTGTAGGGTGGAGGTGGTAAATGGAGGTGCCGGAGATTTCTTTGCCGGCTTCTTTTGCAGGTCACCAATACTAAACTTGGCACCCTTGCAAGACTCCAAAAATTGAAGCGCTTCTTCCTCATTATCAAATTTTTCAGGAAGGTCGGCTACCAACTGCTTTCCTTTTCCTAAATCAAAAATGGCGGAGACCTTAAAGGAAGACTTGGCGTCGAACTTTTCAATTTCGCGTTCGCGTTCCACCACCAAGCGCACCGCCACACTTTGCACCCGGCCTGCCGATAATCCCGTCGCTATTTTTTTCCAAAGGATAGGAGACAATTCAAAACCCACGAGCCGGTCAAGCACACGTCTGGCTTGCTGCGCATTGACTAAATCAATATCGATGCCCCGGGGATTTTGGATTGCACTGAGAATTGCATTTTTCGTAATTTCGGTAAAAACGATCCTTCGGGTTTTTTTATCATTCAAGTCAAGTACCTCTTTCAAGTGCCAGGAGATTGCTTCTCCCTCCCGGTCCTCATCGGAGGCCAGGTAAACCATTTCAGCATCTTTGGCCAATGCTTTCAGGTTCTTGATGACATCCTTCTTGTCGGGTGAAACTTCGTAGGTGGGCTCAAAATTATTTTCTACATCGATCGCGCCATTGCCTTTCGCCAAGTCGCGGATATGACCCATACTTGAAGCTACCTTATAATCTTTGCCTAAATAGCCCTCGATGGTTTTCGCTTTCGCGGGCGATTCTACAATCACTAAATTCTTCGACATGCGGTTTTTTTTTCTTCCAAAGGGCCCAAATATCTACATTTTTTTAATTACCAAACTTTTGAACCGGTAGGGACACTGATTTTTCCGGCCAACGGACTGCAGTAAATCGGTGTCCATCAAGGTAATCCGCCCCGACTTCTTTGGCACCGCCGCTGACCTTGAATGCACCGATAATTGTCAATTAAAACTTATTCCGGGAACCCGGCAGACGCGTTTTCCCGTAGGGTCTTCGTGAAGCTTCAACATAAATGCTAATTTTGAACCTGCTTACGACGAATGAAACTCTACGAGAAGTACCCCATCCACCTTTCCAACTCACTCTCGGGTGAAAAAGAAAAATTTGAACCCGGAACACCTGGCTTTGTGGGCATGTATGTATGCGGGCCGACAGTCTATAACTATGTGCACCTGGGCAATACACGCACCTTTCTCACCTTCGATATCATTTCGCGTTACTTTCGTTTTCTTGGGTACAGGGTGCGCTATGTGCGCAACATCACCGATGTGGGACATTTGGTGGGCGACGCCGACGAAGGCGAGGATAAAATCGAGAAGAAAGCCCGGCTTGAACAGCTTGAGCCGATGGAGATTGTGAAGCGCTATACCGAAGATTTTCACACGGTGATGCGCCAATTCAACATTCTTCCTCCCAACATCGAACCGTCCGCTACCGGTCATATTGTGGAGCAAATCAACATCACCATTAAATTAATCGATCTGGGTCTTGCTTACGTTGTGAACGGCTCGGTTTATTTCGATGTAAAGAAATATAATCAGTCCCATCATTACGGAATTTTATCCGGCCGGAATATTGAGGACCTAATGGAAAGCGGCCGTGAACTTGACAGCCAGGACGAGAAGCGCGAGAAAATAGATTTTGCACTTTGGAAAAAAGCGTCACCCCAACACATTATGCGCTGGCCTTCGCCGTGGGGTGAAGGATTTCCCGGATGGCACATTGAGTGCACCGTGATGAGCACAAAATACCTGGGCGAGACGTTTGATTTACACGGCGGAGGAATGGATTTAAAATTCCCTCATCACGAGTGCGAGATTGCTCAAGCCACGGGGGCGAATGGAAAACCACCGGTGAAGTACTGGATCCACTCCAACATGCTCACCGTCAATGGCCAGAAGATGAGCAAGTCGCTGGGTAATTCGTTTTTGCCATCGGAGTTATTCTCCGGAAATCATCCGCTCTTACAAAAAGGGTTCAGTCCGATGACGGTTCGTTTCTTCATGTTGCAATCGCATTATTCGAGCACGCTCGATTTTTCGAATGAAGCATTGAATGCCGCCGAGAAGGGATATAAAAAATTGAGCAACGCACTTTCGTTGATCAAGGCACAAGCGCATCCAGGGGGTTCCCGCGTCGATGCCGAAACAGAAAAAAAACTTTTGGAATTAATGGATGGGTGCTACCTGAACATGAGTGATGATTTCAATACGGCTAAAACCTTGGCAGTACTTTTTGAGATGGCCTCTCAGATCAATACCTGGGCTAGCCAAAAAGAATTACTAGCGCAAGTCAGTGCTGATGTTTATGAAAAATTTAAGAAGACTTACATTTCCTTCATGGAAGACGCCTTGGGGTTGAAAGAAGAAATGACCGGCAACAATGATTTACTGGAAGGAACGATTAATGTATTAATTGGTTTGAGAAAGAAAGTGCGCACCGACAAAAATTTTGCCCTCTCCGATAAAATCCGCGACGACCTCAAAGCCATTGGGATTCAACTGAAAGACGGGAAAGACGGAGCAATGAGTTATGAAATTGAGAACTAAAAATGTGCCCGTAGCCAGGTACGGGTAACCAGAAACCTGTAACCCCGTGCTAAAGAAACTCTTCATCCTGCCCATTCGCTTTTACCAATTGTCGATTTCACCGATGTTGGGGGCCCATTGCCGCCACACGCCAACTTGTTCACAATACACCATTGAAGCCATTCAGGAGTGGGGTGCGTTGAAAGGAACGTGGCTGGGCATGAAACGCATCGCCCGCTGCCATCCATGGGGAACCAGTGGCTATGATCCGGTGCCAAAAAAGAAGGCGTAATACTGGATTCGTTGAACTGCTTTAAAAAGGCAGTCGGCCACAGTCTACCCGAATCGAGCATCCAGCGTGGAGCGCATTCCACTCGTAAAAAATTATTCTATAAATAAAAAAATCGGCCTACATTAGGCACTCAAAACCTAAGAAGATGCCCGATTTTCAGATCAAGAAAAATCCAAAAACGTACGACGCAATTATTGTTGGCTCCGGTGCCGGTGGCGGCATGTCAGCCTATGTCCTTTCACAAGCCGGACTAAAAGTTTTGTTGTTGGAAGCGGGCCCGCTGTATGACCCGGCAAAAAATGTGATGCAATTAAAATGGCCTTATGAGTCTCCTCGCCGCGGCGCCAGTACCAAATTCAGAAACTTCGGTGATTTTGATGCTGCCTATGGAGGATGGGAATTGGATGGAGAGCCTTACACGCACAAAGACGGAACAAAATTCGACTGGTTTCGCTCGCGCATGCTCGGTGGCCGCACCAATCACTGGGGAAGAATTTCACTGCGCTTTGGTCCAAAAGATTTTAAACGCAAAAGTATTGACGGAATGGGTGATGACTGGCCGATCGGGTATGAGGATGTGGCTCCCTACTATGATAAGGTAGATCGCTTGATTGGTGTCTTTGGTTCGAAGGAAAATTTGCCGAACGACCCAGACAGTATTTTTCTTCCACCGCCTAAACCAAGATTACACGAACTTTTTATCAAAGAGGCCGGTACGGCATTGAATATCCCCGTAATTCCTTCGCGCTTGTCAATTCTTACCAGGCCGATTAATAAGGAGAGGGGCGCGTGTTTCTTTTGTTCACAGTGTAACCGCGGCTGCACGGTCTATGGTGACTTTTCGTCTTCCTCGGTGTTGGTCATACCGGCTTTGAATACCGGCAACGTCGATGTCATTGCCAATGCCATGGTGCGTGAAGTGCTCACCGATTCCGGCGGCAAGGCGACCGGCATTTCTTACGTGAACAAAGAAGATATGCAGGAGTATGAAGTGAGTGCGAAGGTAGTCGTGCTGGCAGCCAGTGCCTGCGAGTCAGCTCGCTTATTGCTCAATTCAAAATCATCCAATCACCCCAACGGATTGGCAAACTCGAGCAACGTGGTGGGGAAATACTTACATGACTCGACCGGTACGGGGATGGGCGGCATCTTGCCAAAGCTGGTAGGCCGCAAGCGGTACAACGAAGACGGTGTTGGTGGAATGCATGTCTACACACCGTGGTGGCTCGAAAATAAAAAATTAGATTTCGCACGCGGCTATCACGTTGAATATTATGGCGGGATGGGCATGCCGGGTTACGGCTTTGGTTTTGGCATGCAGGGCACGAACGGAAAATATCCAGGTCGTGATGGCAAACAAAAAGAAGCAGGCGGATATGGTACTGCGCTCAAAGATGATTATCGTTATTTCTATGGTGCCCATTTTGGAATGGATGGTCGTGGGGAAGCGATAGCTCGGGAAGACAACTATTGCGAAATCGATCCAACCACAGTTGATAAATTCGGAATACCGGTGCTTCGATTCCATTATAAGTGGAGTGATCAGGAAGTAAAGCAAGCCAAACACATGAAAGATACTTTCCGCGAGATCATTCATAAGATGGGAGGGGTGGTAACATGGGGCGATAACGGTAGTCCCGAAAATGACTACGGATTGGAGGCTCCTGGAAGAATTATCCACGAAGTGGGCACAACCCGTATGGGCGATGACAAAAAGAAATCGGTGTTAAATAAATTCAACCAGGCGCACGACTGCAAAAATCTGTTTGTGATGGATGGCGGTGCCTTCGTTTCGCAAGCGGATAAAAATCCAACTTGGACGATCCTTGCTTTGGCGATGCGCGCGTCAGAATATGTAATCGATGAAATGAAAAAACAAAACTTATAGAGAAGACCTAAGTAGTAGGACGAAGAACGTTCTTGCTACTTGCTACTTGACACTATTATGGACAGAAGAAAATACTTAAAAACGCTAGCGGTCGGAACGGTAGGCACCTTATCGGCTGCTACCCTAATTGACTCCTGTAAGCCAAAGGACAAGCCGAAAGAAATTGGCGCTGCCCCGACCATCGACCGAACGCCTGCCGAGGCGGAGCACGACAACAAACTAATGGCCGACAAATTCTTTGATGAACACGAAATGAAAACCATTTCCGTATTGGCTGACATCATCATTCCCAAGGATGACGTGTCCGGCAGTGCTACCGATGCCAAAGTGCCGGACTTCCTTGAGTTCATCGTAAAAGACATGCCGAAGCATCAAACCCCTATGCGCGGTGGCTTGAAATGGCTGGACCTCCATTGCATGAAAAAATACAACAAGGCTTTTGTGGAATGCAACACCGGGCAACAAATTGAAATGGTCGATCAAATTGCCTTCCCCGAAAAAGCTAGACCAGAAATGCAGCCAGGTGTTGCTTTCTTTAATCTGATGCGTGACTTAACAGCGACCGGCTTCTTCACCAGCAAAATAGGTATTGAAGATTTAGGTTATGTTGGCAACAAAGCCAATCAATGGGATGGCGTCCCGCAGGATGTACTCGACCAGTATGGTGTGAAGTATGATGAACGCACGCTTGCAGAAAGCGTAAAATTTGATTCGTGAGATAATTTAAATCGACCAGTATGATTAGCAGAAGAAAGTTCGTCGGACAAGCAGCCACCGCCGCGGCAGCCTTTACTATTATTCCTCGCTTTGTGCTGGGCAAGGGATACACCGCCCCAAGTGACAAACTCTACGTTGCTGGAATTGGCGCCGGCGGAAAAGGTGAAAGCGATATCGCCAACTTTGCCAAAAGTGGAAAAGCAGAAATTGCATATCTGTGCGATGTGGATGATCGAAGAGCGGCCAAGTCCGTGGCGAGTTTTCCAAACGCGAAATATTATAAAGACTACCGTGTCATGCTCGACAAGGAGCACAAGCACATTGATGCTGTCTCCGTCTCCACCCCCGATCACAACCATGCCGTGCAGGCCATGGCCGCTATGCAATTGGGTAAACATGTTTATGTTCAGAAACCGTTGACACATGACATTTACGAAGCGCGCGTGCTAACGGAAGCGGCTAAAAAATATAAGGTAGTTACCCAAATGGGAAACCAAGGTGCATCCAACGATGGTGTGCGTCAACTAACCGAATGGTACAACGACGGTCAAGTCGGCGATGTGCACACGGTTTATTGTTGGACCAACCGCCCCGTGTGGCCACAGGGAATTCCATGGCCTTCCCAAAAGGCAGAAATTCCCAAAGAGTTAGATTGGGATCTTTGGTTGGGCACGGCACCTTTTAAAGATTATGTTGAAAAGCTAGTCCCTTTTAATTGGCGTGGATGGTGGGATTATGGAACGGGTGCCTTGGGTGACATGGCGTGCCACATTATCGAACCTCCTTTTAAAGTTTTGGGGCTTGGCTATCCTACCGAAGTTGAGTGCAGTGTGGGAAGTGTGTACATCGATGAATTCAAGCGGGGGTATTTTCCTGAAAGTTGCCCGCCTTCTTCTCACATCATCCTGACTTTCCCTGAACGAAGTGGAAAACCGAAAGTAAAAATGCATTGGATGGATGGTGGTATTCAACCAGAAAGACCAGAAGAACTCGGCCCCAATGAAAAAATGGGTGATGGAGGCAACGGGGTAATTTTTATAGGAACAAAAGGAAAGATGATGTGTGGAACGTATAGCGCTCTTCCCTCCTTGCTGCCTACCTCGCGTAACCAGGAAGTAAAGACGCCCCAAACAATCAAGCGAATACCAGGTGGTGCCGAAGGACATTATGGACAATGGGTGGAAGCCTGCCTGGCCGGTTACGGAAAAATGGAAGTGAGCTCTGGCTTTGAGATTGCCGGCCCCATGACGGAGTCGATTTTGATGGGCAACCTGGCCATCCGAAGTTATGATATCCGTAAACCCCGGCAGAACAATCCCAACCAATTTGATTACCCCGGAAGATTCATCAAATTGCTATGGGACGGACCGAATATGAAAATCACCAACTTGGATGATGCCAATCAATTTGTCAAACGTGAATACCGGAAAGGATGGAGTTTATGATGCGGAATATTTTTTGTTTGTCCTGAGATAAAACAGCCTTCATGATTTCAAGAAGAAAATTCATCGCGCAAGCCGGCACGGCAGCCACTGCCTTCACAATCCTCCCCCGCTTTGTGCTGGGTGGAAAGGGATTCGTTGCACCCAGTGACATGTTATATATTGCCGGCATTGGTGCGGGCGGAAAGGGTACTTCCGATTTAGCCGAAATGGCCAAAAGTCCGAAGGTAAAAATTATTGCCCTTTGTGATGTCGATGACCGACAGGCTGTTGAATCAAGAAAGAATTTTCCCCAGGCAAAGTACTATAAAGATTTTAGGATCATGATGGAAAAGGAAGAGAAAGGCATGGATGCCTGCACCGTTTCCACACCCGATCACACCCATGCCGTTGCGGCGATGGCGGCCATCACTCGGGGCAAACACGTGTATGTACAAAAGCCTTTGACCCATGATATCGATGAAGCACGAATGCTTACCCAAGCAGCCCGTCAATACAAAGTGGTCACGCAAATGGGGAATCAAGGCGGCTCCGGTGATGATGTGCGCAAAATGAAAGAATGGTACAATGCCGGGCTTATCGGCGAGGTAACAAAAGTAGTGTGCTGGACAAATCGGCCTGTATGGCCGCAAGGAGTTCAAACGCCCACAGGAAAATTTGATATTCCCAAAGAACTTGACTGGAACCTATGGACCGGTACAGCAAAAAAAATAGAATACAATCCGGCTTATCTTCCCTTTAATTGGCGGGGTTGGTGGAGTTTTGGTACCGGTGCCTTGGGTGACATGGCCTGTCATATTATGGATCCGGTGTTTCGGATTTTACCCATTGATTACCCGACCGAAGTGGAGTGCAGCTTGAGTACAATCTGGAATGGGGTATTTTCCGAATCGCATTATGATGAAAGCTGTCCTGTTTCTTCGATCGTCCACTTTAAGTATCCTGGAAAGGAAGGTAAGCCAGATATCGAATTGACCTGGATGGATGGTGGGCTGCTGCCAAAACGCCCCAACGAGCTGCTTGCTGATGAACCCATGGGCAACTGGGATGGAGGGGTAATTTTTGAAGGAACAAAGGGAAAAATTATGGCTGATTGCTACGGCGAAAATCCGCGGTTGCTACCCACCAAGTTGATGAAAGAAATTTCTTTTCCTGCTCCATCGCTGCCGCGGGTTCCAGAAGGCCATTATCTCCAGTGGGTGAATGCCTGTTTCAAGGGATATGGCAATGCGGTGACCAGTTCTAACTTTGATTACGCAGGTCCTTTTACAGAAAGCGTGTTGATGGGCAACCTGGCTATCCGAAGTTATAACCTAAGACAAGAGCGTAAAGGAGGTGAAACAAATTATCCTGGAAGAAAAAAACTTTTATGGAATGCCAAGAACATGAAAATCACCAACTTTGATGAGGCAAACCAATTCGTAAAAAGAGAATACAGCAGCGGATGGAGTATTTAAATCGATTTTAAATTTTTTGAACTTCAATACAAAAAAAAATGATTTCACGTAGAAAATTTCTCACCCAAGCCGCAACGGCGGCGGCCGGTTTCACTATCCTTCCGCGTTTCGTGCTAGGCGGCAAAGGTTTCATTGCGCCAAGCGATACCTTATATATCGCCGGGGTTGGCGTGGGTGGAAAAGGTAAAAGTGACTTGACGGGCTTTGCTAAAAATCCAAAGGCCAAGATTGCTTTCCTCTGTGATGTCGATGACCGACAGGCGGGGGAGTCAGTGAAGAATTTTCCTGACGCGAAATACTACAAGAACTTCCGTGAACTATTGGATAAGGAAGAAAAAAATATTGATGCGGTCTCCGTTTCAACACCTGATCATACCCACGCCGTGATTGCCATGGCTGCCATGAGTCGTAAGAAACACGTCTACGTGCAAAAACCTTTGACGCATGATATTTACGAAGCACGCCTGCTTACCGAGGCTGCAAAAAAATATCAGGTCGTAACACAAATGGGAAACCAATATGCTTCCGCCGATCACGTTCGCACGGCGAAAGAATGGGTTGATGCGGGCCTGATTGGTAATATAACACGCGTGCAGACCTGGACAAACCGACCGGTGTGGCCACAGGGCATACCCAAGCCCACCGGCAAGTTTGATATACCAAAGGAATTAGATTGGGATTTATGGCTCGGTCCGACACCGTACCTTGATTTTAATCCCGCCTATCTGCCCTTCAACTGGCGTGGGTGGTGGCAGTTTGGTACCGGTGCACTAGGCGACATGGCATGTCACATTATGGACGCCGCTTTCCGCATTTTACCCATTGACTTTCCAACCGAAGTTGAGTGCAGCACCACCACCGCGTGGGAGGATTTTTTCAAAGTAGCCAACTATGCCGATGCATGCCCTTCATCCTCCATCATTCACCTTAAATTTCCAAGAAAAGATGGCAAGGGTGATATCAAATTCACCTGGATGGATGGTGGACTTTTACCGGAACGGCCAGAAGAGTTATTGCCGGATGAACCACTTGGTGATTCGGCGGGAGGGTATATTTTCTTTGGCACAAAAGGGAAACTTATGGGCAACTATGCAACGCCTCCCGTGCTGTTGCCTACCAGCAGGATGAAGGATGTCGCCTTGCCCAAGCAAAGTATTCCAAGGATAGCAGGGGCAGAAAATGGTCATTACACCGAATGGGTTGATGCCTGTCTGGCTGGCTATGGTAAGAAACAACTGAGCTCACCCTTTGAATACGCAGGCCCCATGACGGAGGCCGTCTTGATGGGCAACCTGGCTGTGCGCAGTTATCAATTGCAAGTGGTTTCTGCGGGAGGAGGGAAATCCTATCCTGGAAGAAAAAAGTTATTGTGGGACGCCAAGAATATGAAGATTACCAATTTTGAGGAAGCCAATGCTTTTGTCAAACGTGACTACCGCGAAGGGTGGAGCTTGTAGAAATAGAAGGTGCTGCAAAATTGATAAGCCAGGTTACAAAAAGCCTGCTACCAGGGGAGTTTATTGGCAAGCACTACGCGGCAAGGTATTGAGTTTGGATGAGTTTTCATTTTAGGAAAAATCCCTCCCATTTTAGGATTTGTTAGGAATAAAATAACGTTAAACCGCCTATCAAATTTAACTTTAAATGCGGCACAATGTTGGTTAGATTCATTCGTGTAATTAAACGACTTTTGACATGAAGAACTTAACGGAACGTTTCATAAGATGTATTTTATTCCCGGTCTCCACGCTAGCGGGTGCCCTTTTTTCTACAATTGTCATAATCGGTTCCAGCACACTTGCTGTTCTCCTTTTAGCCCTTGGTCTTTTTGTAAATAAGGTTCTCTACCGCGAAGGGGACACGGACGCTTTAAGTCATAAGTGAGGCAAGGTCTGTCGATTAAAAGTAGATTCAGGTGAACCCGTATCGAGCTAATTTTACGGAATTGAATTCTAACTCGTTCTCAAAAGCACATGAAAAGTGCTACCCTTCCCTTCCTTACTGGTCGCAAAAATCTTCCCGCCATTATTTTCCACCATTTCCTTGCAAAGGATTAGTCCTAAGCCAGTACCTCGTTCACCCTGGGTGCCTCTACTGGTTTTTGAATTTTGCCTGCTGAACAAATTCTCAAGTTGGCCTTCAGACATGCCGATGCCATCATCGGTGATGCGTAATTCTACAAATTCCTTCGCACGGATAGCGCTGATATGTATGGTTCCCCCTTTGTTGGAAAATTTAATCGCATTATGAACGAGGTTTCGAACAATCAATTCAAACTGGTTAGGGTCCGCATAGACTTGCTCGCCTTGGTCAATGTCGCTGGTTAAAGAAATTTCTTTTGCCTTAGCCGCCTCGGCAAACAGACCTATGCATTTTGAAACATGCTCATGAATGGCCAGGGTTGTGGAAGTGTGTTTCCATCCACCCATCTGTGCATTGGCCCATTGAAGAATGTTTTCCAACGTTTCATTGGTTCCCGTCACCAGGAGATGAAGTTTAGGAGCAAAGGCCCTGAACTCTTTGTCAGAAATTTCGTTGCGCATGACCATTCCCAACAATCCCATTAAACTCACTAATGGACTCCGCAAGTCATGCCCGATGATAGAGAAAAATTTGTCTTTTAGATCGTTGGCCTCTTGCAATTTTCTGTTTTGCTCTGCGATTTCAGTATTTTTTTCCCTCAATAAAATATTCCTCTCCGCCCGCTGACGGCTGTTGCGCACAATCAAGATGATGACCACGGTCAAAAATATTAGCACAATACCAAATAATACATTGTATAAGATATTTTCATTCCGCACATGTTGATTGGCCAACTCAAGTTCTTCAATTTTTGCTTCTCGCTTCTCCTCCTCAAAGTTCAACCTGGTGATAAGAGCCTTTTGCGTTGTCTCCCAATTCAACAGGGAATCTTTAAGGTTGGTGTACAATAAATGGTTCTTGTAAGCGAGTTGATAATTACCCAGTTCATGGTACCCCTGAGCCAATCCTTTATAGGACTCTTTGAGTACCTCACGTAAGTTTAGTTTTTTACTTTCTTCACGGGCCCATTGAAATAGCTCGATGGCTCTTCTGAAATTGTGAAGGCGTAAATACACATTACCTTCAATGCTCATATCATAAGCTTTTACGGCCCTGTCATTGATCAGTTCCCCTTGATGGAGGGAAGCCTCTAAATACTTCAATGCCGAATCCAATTTCCCTTCTTGAAAATAAATAAGTCCTTTGGAGTTGAAATTGTAACTCAGCAGTTGTTTGTCACCTAACGAATCAGCGATCTGTACTCCTAAATCAGCCAGGCGATGAGCTTCAGCTAAGTGTTGGTTGGTGCTGGCATAGATCCAGGTGATGTTGCCATAAGTGGAGGCAATGTTACGCTTATCTTTTTTCTTCTGATATATCTTCAATACATCGAGTTGGTAGGCCAAGGCCTGCTCATATTGCTTGAAGCCAAAGGTGTGAGTATTACCTAAAACACGGTAGGCCATAGCCATGTTAACGGTGTCGTGCTGCTGCTCGGCCAGTTTGAGTGACTGGGTACAATATTCAACCGCGTTGGCGTAGTTACTTTGTCTGAACTCATTTTCACCCAGGCGGTTCAACGCTACGATTTCGCCTTTTATGAAATGTAATGTCCTAGAAAATTCAAGTGCTTGTTGGGCATATCGCTTAGAGAGGTTCGGCTGGCTAACCAGGTATTTGAATGACAACTGATTTAGAATATTGATTCGATTGGTGTCAAGAGGAGCCGTTTTCAACATTTGCTCCAAATTCGTAGCACGTTCACCCTGGGCAAAAACCTTTGCGCTTCCAAAAAGGAGACAGATTAAGACCAACGATTTCATCAACTCAAAAAAATTCTATAAAACTAAATGTAAATCGGCAAAGAAACGTAACTGATCTTTCATTTTTTGATCTGATGTAAGGTTTACAACGAATCTAAATTCATTCTAATTTAAGATGCAGCGAATGGCCTATTGATCAACGCTTCAAAATGCCTAAGGGATGTGTGAAAAATCCGTTTGGACCAAAGAATGATGCAGGGTCAGTCCCGCCGCAATAAGGTATTGGATATCCAAGCCGCGTTCATCCAAACAAATCAGAACTAAGATACCGGTCTCCACGGTCGCAGATAATAAAGACAATTACTCCGGATTCTATTTCACTGGCAATTTTCAACGCCGCCGCAAGGGCTCCACCACTACTCATGCCTGCCAGTATTCCTTCTTCTTTTGCCAGTCGGCGTGTCATCGCTTTTGCTTCCTCTTCGCTTACATCGATAATGCGATCGACTCGCTCAGGTTCAAAAATTTTTGGTAAATATTCTGGCGACCATCTTCGGATACCCGGAATGTTGGATCCGTCAGCCGGTTGAGTTCCCACAATTTGAATGTTTTGATTTTGCTCCTTCAAATAGCGTGACACGCCCATGATCGTTCCGGTAGTTCCCATGGCTGACACAAAGTGGGTGATTGTGCCGTTGGTATCCTTCCAGATTTCCGGACCGGTAGTCTTATAATGAGCCATGTAATTATCGGCGTTGGCAAACTGGTTGAGAATATGGTAGCCTTCTTTCGCGGCCATTCGTTCTGCCAGCTCACGGGAGTATTCGATCGTTTGTTTTTGTGGTGTCAAGATGACTGTAGCGCCATATGCTTCCATGGCCAGCACACGCTCACGAGTAGCATTATCAGGCATCACCAGCGTCATATTGAGTCCCATGATGCGGGCGATCATCGCCAGGGCAATTCCGGTGTTGCCACTGGTGGCTTCAATGAGAGTGTCTCCGCGTTTTATTTGCCCCCGGTCCAATGCTCCTTTAATCATACTAAAGGCAGCGCGGTCCTTTACACTTCCACCGGGATTATCACCTTCCAGTTTTCCGTAAAGAATAACCTTTTTACTTAGGGGGATCCGTTGCAATTCGACAAGAGGGGTGTTACCAATTAGTTCAGATAGCTTCATGTTCGCGCCGATTTTTTAAAGTTGATTCTGATCGGCCCGAAAGACACCCATATCAGTCTTTTCCGTCTCTCCGTTGTACATCCTTGCCTGATAGTAAATTTTAGAAAAGGCTGGAACACTTCGTGTGAGCCACACATTGCCACCAATGAGACTATCATGGCCAATGATCGTCTCCCCTCCCAGAATAGTAGCTCCCGCATAGATCACGACATGGTCCTCAATCGTCGGGTGACGTTTCTTCTCCGCATCGCTCTTGTCAACGCTAAGCGCCCCCAAAGTAACACCCTGATAAACCTTAACGTGGTTACCTATGACGGTCGTTTCGCCGATGACAACCCCGGTTCCATGATCGATGCAAAAGTACTCTCCAATTTTTGCTGCAGGATGAATATCAATACCGGTTTTACTATGTGCATGCTCCGTGATCACCCGTGGAATGCCACCACACCCAAGCCGATGAAGTTCATGTGCCAGACGATAGGCGGCGATTGCATAAAAGCCCGGGTAAGTGCGTACCACTTCACTGATACTTTTAGCGGCAGGATCTCCTTGAAACATGGCAATTACATCATGCTCCAGGCGCTGATGTATTTTCGGCAACGCCTCGAAAAATAGATTGACGATCCGGTTGGCATCAGTCAACGTTTTTCCAGGAGCATGCCTGACTATCTCCTCCCAGTCGTGCTGAAGTTCCTTGAGATAAAGCTCAAAGTCTTCGAGTCTAGAAAATGCCTCATGCGAAAAATCGGGAAATAGCGCCCCCAACAGCCTGACAAAAACTTGCGACACTTCTGAAGGCGAGGGGCATGTTGGGCACGCCTGGTGGGATTGGTATAACTTCTGTAGGAAAGTCTTATTCATGGTACTTAAAGTAGATTTGAGTGGATTTGGTTCCGAAAATTGTGTGATAAATCCAATCTCATTTACGTAGCCGCCATAGTCAGGTTCAAAAAAAATGGTTTATTAGGCATACCCCCCCCTCTCTTTGCAAAAAATTAACAAATCAAACGGTGGGTGGAGGTGCTGGTGACTTTGCTTACCAAACTGGGGTATAAAATCGGATCAGTTGCGCAAAAACATCCGGCCTAAAGCAAGTTAACCCAAATGATCCCACGATTGAATTTACTGGTCCATCCGAAGGTTTTCTTACCATAACCACCGCTGGCTATTCCAAATTTAAGTCCAATGGGATACCGTATGACCGTTATTATCTATCCTCAGTTCAGGACCTATGAGAATTTAATGTATACGATTCAAAAACATAAGTCAACCACATCACCGAGCGCGTGATTCATTTTGTCATTACGGCATTCAACTTTGTCCACAGGCCGCTCTGGAATGTAAATGAAACTAGTCCCGTATCCTGGGTGTCATCCCCCATGCGGATCACCACTAAGCTTTTGCTTGGCACGACATTAATAATCTGGCCGTTCTTTCCCATCGCGGCAAACATATCTGCTGGTGCCTCGCTGGTCAACTCCCCAGAAAAAACGACTTGTGACTGCGGCACCATAAACGAATTCTTTCCGTTCAGCCAGGTGAGGTAGCCATAGGAGAAATTAAAGTTTTGCGATGTTGCCACCATCAAATTAAAATACGATTGGGGAATGATGGTCGCGCCGTTCCAAACTCCCTTATTCAGCAGCAATAAACCAAAGCGGGCCATAGAACGAGGTGTGCTGTAAAATACATTGTTATAACCACTCATCTGGTGGCTTCCATCCATCCCGATCCTCGAAAGAATTTGCACACCGAGGTAGGTATCCAAAGGTTGCCCCGTGGCGGCCGTAACAACTCCGTCTAGCAACGTATAGGCAGCTGTATGGTAAGCCCAACGGGTGCCAGGATCGGCTTTGTAAATAAGACAAACCGGATCAGTACAGTCGGTCGTTGCTGGGCTAGGGGGTGCATCATCAAGCCCTGTGGTCATGGTGAGTTGATTACGCACCGTGATTTTGTTTTCTTGTGCAGTAGTCAAACTTGACCAGCCAGCACCCAAATAATCCGAAGTCTTTGCATCCAGGTTTATTTTGCCTTGGCTGTTAGCGATACCCACTAAGGCAGCGGTGAGTGTTTTGCCTGCCGATGCCCAATACCAGGTGCTGGAAGCGGTAAATGCACCATTGGTCAATTGCGTTCCCATGTATTCCTCTATCACCACTTTGCCGTCTTTTAATACAATAAAGGCGCGTGTACCGGTGGCACTCAAATACGATTCGAGATCAGGTATGGCCGCTTCGTTCCAGCCTAAACTTGCTGGCGTTACACTCTCCCACGTGTTAGACCCAATGGGAGGGAAATAAAGTGCGGCGGAAGGTGCCGGATCATTTTTTTTGCCACATGAAATGGTCGTAAGAAAACCAATTAAGAGGACCTTGTATGCTTTGAACATTTCATTTCGCTAGCGTTAAAAAAAAATTTGATAGTCGTCGCTTTCAAAAATACATAGTCTAATTTGCTTTTGCATCTAGAAAATCATGGAAAGCTTTTGCACCCACCAATGATTTTACTGGCATTCTTTCTACTTTTAATAATCCAAATTTAACCGTCTACCAATTTTTGAAATTTTGACCCTTCAAAAAATCATTCTTATGGAGAAGATCATTCGCTATTTATTGTTAAGCACTATTTTGTCCTTTGCCGTAGCCACGGCTTGCGCCCAAAGCAACAATAAAGAAAGGAGAAAATTTGAGAAGCGCAGATACCAAGCCGGTGAGGAAAAAACCGAGAAGGGCAAACACAAGGCGGACAAAGAAAAAATGGAGAAACACAAAAAAATGACAGCTAAGAAAAAACAGAAAGCGCACGAAAGAAAACTCAAAGCCAACAAGGGATACGTGAAAGCCGACAAGCAAAGGCGAAAAGAGACGACAAAAGAAAAGAATGAGCGATCCAATCTGCCTGAATAAGAGACGGAAGCTTTGATCGCTTCCTCAAAAATTGGCCACGCCCGAAACAAATTAAGCATCGCTTTCTAAGTTGAGGCAACAAACACCGATATCTCCTTAAAAAACACTTTATCTTTAGCGCTTCTATTTCGTTATGGATTTTATCAGGAAATTTCCCGCCACTCTATTTCTCTTACTTTCCAATACCTTGGTGTTCATCGCCTGCTATTACCGGGCCAAAACATTTTCCGATCCTACCTGGACGTTAACCTTGTTGCAGATGGGCGCGGAGTTCAATCCACTTACCCTTGACAAAGAATGGTATCGCCTGTTCGCCCACCTGTTTTTGCATGGACACCTGCTGCATCTTGTTTTCAACATGTATGCCTTATTCTCCGTGGGTTCTGTTTTGGAACAGGAAATCGGCACGAAAAAATTTATTTGGGTTTACGTACTTACCGGAATTGCCGCCGGGTTAGCTAGTTTGTATTGGAACCTATTTACCATCAGTGTGGGTGCCTCGGGAGCCATCTTCGGGCTCTTTGGTTTTTCCGTTGTACTCAATCTCTTTCACTCACAACGGCGAGGTCTTTCTTTGACACCAATTCTGATCAACTTTGGAATTTTTTTGGTCATTAATCTTCTTTTCGCCAAAGCGCTTCACGCTGACAATGCAGCGCACCTGGGTGGACTGGCAGCCGGTGTATCATTGGCGGGACTGGGGTTACGGCAAAACCCCTACCTAGGCCTGAAAGGGGAGTATCTCTTTTTGCCCTTGTTGCTATTGGTCTTTTTTCTGTTGCCCCGATACCAAGTGAGGTATTATCATTTTTTTGAAAAAGTATTTGCCCAGGAGGACTCCGCCAAACTTCTATTTGCAAATCATCATCTTACCGATGACCAATACGCAAAAGGCTTCAAAAAAGAAAATGCAGGTTGGGACAGTGCTTTGAAAACACTTAACTCAATTCACTACCTTCCAAATGCATTACACCAAGACACCGCTAAGTTGAAGCATTATATTCAGTGGAGAAAAAAGGAAAACGAATACCGCGTCACCATGGTGGAACGAGAGTCCTACGTCTATTTGGACAGCATTGAATTTACCGATAGCCAGCTAATACGGTACTTTTCCCTTGATCATGTTCCACCCCGACTACGACCATCTGCCTCCGCGCCGGTGCAACAACAGACCGATGAAGTCCCACCAGCCACTATTCAGGTGTGGTACAATGAAAACTGGGAAGAACTTCCCGCCGCGCCGGGAAAATTTTACCGCATTGGGGTCAGGGATTCCGTTGGCCGATGGCAAGGCAAACTCAAGGATTTTTACGCTGATGGAGAAGTCCAAATGAAGGGTAGATTTCAAAATAATAAACGCGATGGTGTTTTCATTTATTATTCGAATCATCATACCTATGAATCGGCCGGACGCTACAGCGATGACAGGCGCATTGGCAAATGGGAACACTACTATGGTAAGGGCCAGCTCGAAAGTGAGGTCTATTACCGTGATGGTTATTTCATGAAAAACTATTGGGATTCAACGGGCCTACAGCAGGTGAAAGATGGTTTCGGTCGTGTGGTTAAAAAATACAGCAATGGCGTAATTGCTGAAGAAGGCGTTTACCGCAACGGTCAACAACAGGGCCTCTGGGTAGGCCATCATCCCAACGGGCATTTGTATTTTGAAGAGTATTATATTAATGGGCGATTAACAAAAGGTCGTTCTCAAAATCCTCAGGGCAAAAATTTTGTTTATGATGAAAGTAGTTTCTTTCCTGCCCCCGAAACAGGACGAGCCAAGCTGGAAGTCTATTTGCAAAAAGAAGCAAGCCAGGTGAAGACGAAAAGTGAAGGGCGGGTGCGATTATCCTTCCGTGTTACACCCAATGGCAAAATCACCGACATTAAAGTAGAAAAGGGTTTATCGAAGGAGTTGAATGACCATGCCAAGCAATTTTTAATAAATGGACCTCGCTGGCTGCCTGCGCACCTTCATGGTTTTATTGCCACCGATGGATTTAGTTTTGTTACCATTGATTTTGAAAAGAATAGAATATAACTTAGAAAGAAACTTGATGGCGATGACTAAACTC
>Ga0209067_10000357_pt1 | contig 29826 bp, 24 predicted proteins | sample ColStrG_CSR_2013_FD_187199 | JGI IMG/M metagenome (GOLD analysis project Ga0209067, IMG submission 187199) | Freshwater sediment microbial communities in response to fracking from Pennsylvania, USA - Cold Stream Run_MetaG_CSR_2013 (SPAdes)... | ecosystem: Environmental > Aquatic > Freshwater >... | reverse complement strand
ACTTTGAAAGGATCATGAGTAGACCTAAGACCAGATGGATTGTGATATTCGCCATCATTTGCGCGTTGCAACTATTGGTTTTGTTTGGGGCCGAAGAGCCGGCTGCGGATGTTTCTAACCGCATCGACAAAGCCGATACCGCCTGGATGATCGTGGCCACCGCATTTGTATTATTCATGACCCCGGGCCTTTCTTTCTTTTACGGAGGGATGGTGAGCTATAAAAACGTGATCTCAACCATGTTGCAAAGTTTTATTGCATTGGGTGTGATCAGTTTGCTCTGGTACCTGGTGGGTTTCAGTCTGGCTTTTGGCGATAGTATTGGCGGGTTCATTGGTAATCCAGCAACTTTTTTTGCTTTTCATAATGTTGGTCTGAGTCCGAATCCATCGTTGGCACCAACGTTTCCTTTTTTACTTTTTGCCTTGTTCCAACTTAAGTTCGCTATCATCACGCCAGCGTTGATTACGGGTAGTTTTGCTGAACGCGTGAAGTTTACCTCTTATTTAATTTTCATGTGCTTGTTTTCGTTGTTGATTTATTGTCCGCTTGCGCATTGGACCTGGCACCCCGATGGCTTTTTGAGAAAATTGGGCGTCCTTGATTTTGCCGGCGGAACGGTCGTTCACATGAGTGCCGGTTTCGCCGCTTTGGCTGGAGCTTCAATTCTTGGCAAGAGAGAAAACAAAACCCATCACCCGGCGAATATTCCTTTCATCATTTTGGGAACAGGGATGTTGTGGTTCGGCTGGTTTGGATTTAATGCTGGCTCGGCATTGGCGGCAAATGGATTGGCCGTGCAGGCATTTGCCACCACGAACATGGCCACGGCCTCGGCGATGATCACCTGGGTTATGTTTGATGCCTTGGTGGGAAGAAAAATTTCGGCGGTGGGTGCCTGTATCGGAGCCGTCGTTGGACTGGTGGCCATTACACCGGCGGCGGGCTTTGTTAACGTCGGCCAGAGCATCTTCATCGGTTTTGCAGCTGCGATTGTAAGCAACCTGGCAGTTTATTATCGCCAACGGACATCCCTGGATGACACCCTTGATGTTTTTCCTTGCCATGGGCTTGGCGGAATAGTAGGAATGATTCTCACCGGTGTGTTTGCAAAAGACGTTGGATTAGTGAACGGAAAATGGGAAACTTTTTCATATCACCTGCTAGCGTTAGTTATTGTTGGCGCATTTACGTTTGGCGGATCGTATCTGATTTTCAAAGCGACAGGATTGATGACTCGCCTTCGTGTTTCACCGGAAGACGAACGACTCGGTCTTGATATCAGCCAACATTCGGAGACCTTAAGCACAAAAGGAATCGAAAAAGCGATTGCCGCTCATATGATGTCTGAAAAGGTGAGTGCCTAATCTGCCGTAGGCTTCGATCCGTTTTGCTTTCAGCAGACCCCCCAGATCCGGATCTGTAATTGGTCAATGGGTATACCCAGCGAATCATTGCGCCACTACCAAAAACAAGGTGAATGTCTGAAAGGCTTGAATATCCAGCGAAATGGATGGAAACGCCCTTTCTATTTTTCTATGCTGATACCGTGTCAGTGTTCGAACAACTCCAATTGAGAAGGAAGAAGTTCAAAGCTTTTCCGGTGATAAGGAGTAATACCAAGGCTTCGAATTCCATTTCGATGTTCCATGGTTGGATAGCCAACGTTGGTGTGCCAGCCGTATCCCGGATAGCTCAGTCCCAATTGTTCCATTAAATCATCGCGATAAATTTTTGCCAGGACGGAAGCAGCAGCAATGCTGAGGTAGTGCGCATCACCTTTAATGATACACTCAAATTTAATTTCCTGGTAGGGTTTAAATCGGTTTCCGTCGATCAATAATAATTCAGGCCTAACGGTTAATTGATCGAGTGCCTTATGCATTGCTAGAAAAGAGGCATTCAAAATATTGATTTTGTCAATTTCTTCAGGGCTTACCTCTGCCACAGCCCACGCGAGTGCCACACTTTTGATTTCTTCTTGTAAAGAATTTCGCTGTTCTTTTGTTAATTGTTTTGAGTCGTTCAGCAATTCATGCCTAAATTTTTTTGGTAAGATTACCGCCGCTGCTACCACCGGTCCTGCCAGACATCCTCGGCCTACTTCATCACAGCCTGCTTCGATTAGATCGGGAGAAAACGATGACAACAGCATTCGTTATTAGTTATCGTTAATGTTAAATTTCGATGTTAAAAATACGATTAACTATTAACCCATAACGATCAACGATGAACAAAAACCCATGGACTACGCTTTCCCGCGAAGATATTTACGAAAACCCCTGGATAAAATTGGAAGAACATCAGGTAATTAATCCCGCCGGCGGCAAAGGGATTTATGGCAAAATCCATTTTAAAAATACCGCCATTGGCATTATTCCGTTGGATGACGAAAATAATACCTGGCTGGTGGGTCAACATCGCTACGTTTTGAATGAATGGAGCTGGGAAATTCCCGAAGGGGGTGGACCGGAGGGAAAAACGATTTTAGCGTCGGCTCAACGTGAACTTTTAGAAGAAACCGGTCTGAAAGCAAAACATTGGCAAGAGATTTTAAAAACGCACTTGTCAAATTCCGTTTCCGATGAGGTGGGTTATATTTTTCTTGCCCAGGGCTTGAGCGAAGGAACCCATCACCGCGAACCCACCGAGGCAGACATGAAGGTGTGGAAGCTGCCTTTTGCAGAAGCCTTGGAGATGGTCATGACAGGAAAAATAACCGATGGCTTGAGTGTGATGGGGATTTTAAAAGTGTCAAAACTCTTGAAATTGTAACATTGCCAAGCCGAATGCGTCAACACCCTATTATATATTTGCTTCAAAGTCAAAAAAAATGAAACAAAATGTAGATTTATCAGTATCAGTAATGAATAACTTATGCCCTTAACTCGTTCCCATGCCAAAGATTATCGAAACCCACAACATTGCTAAAGTTTATAAAATGGGCAACAATATCGTAAATGCCCTTCAGGACATATCCATTTCAATTGATAAAGGTGAATATGTGGCCTTTATGGGGCCTTCCGGTTCAGGAAAATCGACGCTGATGAACATTGTGGGCTGTTTGGACACCCCCACAAACGGAACCTACATGCTCAACAACCAATTGGTAAGCGAGATGACTGAAAATGAGCTGGCGGTGACACGAAATAAGGAAATCGGATTTGTGTTTCAGACTTTCAACTTGCTTCCCCGGGCTACTGCTTTGGAGAATGTAGCCTTACCGTTGATCTATGCCGGTTACACAAAAGACGAACGCGATGAAATGGCGATGGCCGCCCTGGAAAGTGTGAGCCTTGCCGATCGCTATCATCACAAACCCAATGAACTTTCAGGTGGACAACGGCAACGTGTCGCCATTGCGCGTGCCTTGGTAAACAATCCTTCCATTATTTTGGCGGATGAACCGACCGGAAACCTTGACTCTAAGACTTCTTACGATATCATGAACCTATTTCATGAATTGCATGAAAAAGGCAATACGATCATTATGGTGACACACGAGGATGACATCGCCCACTATGCACACCGCATCATCCGACTTAAGGACGGCCTGATCGAGTGGGACCGGAAGAACGAAAATATAAACCGGGGCGCTACCCTAGCGGCACATTCTTAGATTTTTTCAGCACTTTTGCGTGCTGAAAGTAGACATGAAGATTGTTCGTTTTATTCTGATGGCCCAGTTACTCAACGCCTGCATTGAGAAAGATTCAATTAGTGAGCTGTCCTTTGAGGCTCCCCAACCAGAAGGACAGCTTGACGAGAAGACAATTCCCCAAAAAATGATCGGGACGTACTTGAGTTTGAGCGACTCCTCCAGGCTGACGATCTCCCAGACGACCATTGTTAATTCTCATCAAATTACCGAGATCCGTTTGTTGTCCAAAATGGATTCAGCCGATCGGGTGGTGAGTAAAAAAGACACTACCTACACGGGCGAATTATTTAAAAGCAGAATTAATGTCAAGGTTAGGGGCGATAGCGTCTTTGAGAAAATGAGTTATTCCGATACGTTATTTAATTTTTTAAGAGGGGATGTTTTGAGAAAATTAAATGGCTATCATTTTATTAACAGAGAAGTCACACCCCATCATTGGACCGTGAAGAAATTAGACGTTACAAAAAAAGGGCTGACCATCGGCTTGGTGACAAGCATGGAAGAATTAAATAGTCTCAGGGAAATAACAAAGGCAAAAAGCGATTCTGTTTATACTTTCAAGCCCACCAAAAAGCAATGGAGAAAATTTCTCAAAGAGAAGGGTTTTCAGAATGAAGAGCGATTTGTGAAAATAAAAGACGCTACCTTTAAGTAATGAAAATCTATACCAAAACGGGTGACCAGGGTACAACCGCCTTATTTGGCGGGCAGCGTTTGCCAAAGTCTGACTTGCGAATTGATACCTTTGGCACCGTTGACGAATTGAATTCCTTTATTGGTTTACTTCGCGACCAACGGGTAAATGGCAATCGAAAGGAAACACTAATAGAAATTCAGGACCGACTCTTTACGATCGGATCTATCCTCGCTACCGAACCCGGAAACACGAAAGTGAAAGTTCCGTCTCTTCAAGAAAGTGATGTTATTTTTCTTGAAAATGAGATTGACAAAATGGATGAGCAGCTTTCACCGATGAAATTTTTTGTACTGCCCGGTGGTCATGAATCGGTTTCCATCGGTCATATGGTACGCACGGTGTGTAGAAGGGCCGAGCGGCGGGTGATTGCGTTGCAGGAACAAACTCCAGTTGATGCATTAGTGATAAAATATCTTAACCGACTTTCCGACTATTTGTTTGTGCTTTGCCGGATGATGGCACAGGAATTAAAAGTGGAAGAAACGCCCTGGAGGCCGCGCATTTAAAAATGGTTCTGTTGCAACCACAATGAAACTTACCTTGCGAGATATCCGTTGACGGACAGACCATTAAGCTGATCAATGAACCCACCCATCAAAGCCAAAATATTTTCTTCTTATCAGGTATTTATTATCGCCATCATTTCGATACTCCAATTCTCGATTATTCTCGACTTTATGGTACTCTCACCGTTGGGCGCAATACTCATGCCGGAGTTAAAGATTACCACCACACAATTCGGTTGGGTGGTATCTGCCTACGCATTTAGCGCCGGGGCGTCTGGGCTATTGGCTGCCGGATTTGCCGATAAATTTGACCGAAAGAAAATATTACTATTTTTTTATGCCGGCTTTTTGATCGGAACCGTGTTTTGTGCGTTCGCTCCTGATTACCCATTATTACTGACCGCAAGGATTGTTACCGGTGTTTTTGGGGGTGTGATTGGCTCGGTAAGTTTTGCCATCATTACCGACCTTTTCAAGTTTGAAACCCGTGGACGGGTGATGGGTTTTGTACAAATGTCATTTGCGGCCAGTCAAATATTAGGCTTGCCGATCGGCCTGGTACTAGCCAATCAATTTGATTGGCACGCTCCTTTTTGGATGATTGCCATGTTCGGGTTGGTGGTTGGCGCGCTGATTTTCATTTACATGAAACCTATTGACGGACATTTGAAATTGAAACCTGATCGTAACGCGTTTCAGCATCTGATCAAAATCTTTTCTAAGCCCGATTACTTAAAAGCTTTTTTTTGCACTTCGCTGCTAGCAACGGGCGGCTTCATGCTAATGCCTTTTGGAAGTGCTTTCAGTACTAACAATCTTGGACTTACGCTGGCGCAGCTTCCTTTGGTGTACAGCATCACGGGATTATTTTCCATGGGGACCGGTCCGCTCATCGGAAAACTGAGTGACCAGCTTGGTAAATTTAAAGTATTCGTTTGGGGAAGCATTGTAGCCATGATTATGGTAGCTGTTTATACGCCGCTCGGAATAACGCCACTTTGGGTAATTATCGCCATTAGCGTGGTGATGTTCACCGGAGTTAGTTCCCGAATGATCTCTTCTTCAGCACTGGTGTCTGCCATCCCGGCACCCCAGGACCGAGGTGCATTCATGAGTGTTAATTCGTCCGTTCAGCAAATTTCGGGAGGCGTGGCATCGGCCATGGCCGGTATGATTGTGATTCAGCGACCTGACGGGCTCTTGGATGGATACCCTTTTCTTGGCTACGTGGTGATCGGCACCATGATAATGACCATGGCCATGATGTATTGGATCGACCGACATGTCAGGGCAATTTCAAAACGTGATATAAACAACGTCATCCTGGCTGAGGTTGCCTAACACGATTTAAAAGAATAAACTTCTAATTTTGTACCTTCACTTTCAACTTTAAACTAATCATGACCACCGCCGAAATCCACACCAAAAAGGGAGTAATGAAAATCAATTTTTTTGAAGAAGATGCGCCTAACACGGTAAAGAATTTTATCACATTGGCGGAGAAAGGTTTTTATGACGGCCTCACCTTTCATCGTGTTATTCCAAATTTTATGATACAAGGGGGTTGCCCTAACGGGGTTGGTAATGGAGGGCCCGGTTATAAAATTGATTGCGAGCTCACGGGCAACAATCAATACCATGATCGCGGTGTGCTTTCGATGGCCCATGCCGGACGCAATACCGGAGGTTCTCAATTTTTTATCTGTCATTCAAGGCAAAATACCGGACACCTCGATCGCAACCATACCGTATTTGGAAAGGTTTATGAGGGCCTTGACGTGATTGACGCTATTCGTCAGGGAGATGTGATGGAGAAGGTGGTGATTAACCACGATAAGTAACCACTTATGGGTTGTGCGTGGAGCTGAAAATCTTGTGGTAAATTATCAGCAGCAGATCGACTCTATCCAAACTGCGGTATATTTTTCGCCTTCACCTTCACGAATATGGTCTGCCGTAAAACCGGCGGTTGCAACCAAAACCGCTGGAAATGCAAAGCAATATTTCTGGTCACTCGCCTCCCGTTTCTTGCCTCCGGTCTCACTTCCCATAAATCGCATTGAGTATTTCGGCCAGGCGTATGCCTGCTTGCGTGAGGCGTTGCCTTGCGATTGAAAAATAGTGGTACGAATATTTATAGCCGAGGTTGCCCTCACCAATAGCATAGACCTGTTTTCGAAAACTCATGGATTCATCGGCCCATTCGCGGACTGATTTTTTTTGCCAAGCAAATAAGGAAGCCAGGTCAGGTTCTCCCAAAAACCCGGTGAGTTCCGTATAGCTTAGTTTGGTGTCGTCAATCATATTGCTATCCCAAACAGCATGCAGGTTTGAATCTCGTCCGAACCATTTTACCTTAACTTTATTGCCTCCCTGGTCATCGCAGCAGCCCACGTGAAGTGGCATATGAATATCGCCAACCAAATGCACTAGCATTTTCAAGTATTCCGTTTCTTTTTTTTTGTCGAGGGAGTGTTTTTGCAATTCAGCAATGATCTTTTCTAGCGCCGCGATCACGTCGCCATTTGGGTTTTTAGGTGATTGCTCATAGGTTTTCCCCGTTTCGATTGTCACCCAATGCCAATCGGTAGCATAATTGTAAGCGGAATCAGACCGGATCTCGTCCATCCAGGTGCTTACTTCGGCTAACGAGTGCTGTCCAAGCACCTTGGCAATATTTTTTTTAGTTTTTGCGGACAGATGTTTTTCGGCAAGGAGGCCGACCGCACGATGGCCTGTAGGTCCCCAGCTAAAGCAGGTCAAAGAGAACAAAGTCAGAAAACAGAAAATTAGGAGTTGTTTCATGGTGGATCAATTAGCTGTCAATATGCATACTTTCACGAGAATTAATATTTCTTAACCGTGATTTTAGTTTTAAATTTGGGATACCATCAAAAATGAAAGCCATCAAACTAACGGCACTCGTAGTTGCCAACCAACTGGATCTAAAAGGTATCAAATCATTTTTGGATTTAAAAACCCTTGCTGATTCTTCCTCTGAATTGCTTTACAGTTATGGGGGCGATAAGTATCAATATTATTTTAACTATGGGGTGATTGTATTTGCCGGTCATTCCGAGGAAGAAATTAAAGTAGCCGTACGATCCGTTGCCCCTTATCTTAAAAATCCTAACGAGCAATGGCTTCGCGATGATCATGAGATCGCTGTGCAAGAAGGTGAATTGGAATTTGAGTTTGATCGATTGATCGTGGATCGGGTAGATGCGAAGGTATGTCGCATCGCGATGTTCAATCTGGCGCAATCGGTCGCTTTGGATTGTTACCATCAAATCTCCGAGAACTTGCTGACGGAGATTAGAGGCTTTTCACGCGATCTTGAAACCTCCGGCAAACTCAGTATCAGTCGCAAGAACATGCTAAAGTTTATCGGCCGGGCATTGAATACGCAAAATGATATTGCTGATAACATCTATATCTTCGATGCGCCTGAACTTGTTTGGGACGATGAATACTTGGATAAACTTCATAAAGGATTGATGAAGCATTTTGATTTGCGTGTACGATTCAGCGAAATTGAATATACCCTTCGCATTATTGAAGACAATCTGAGTGTATTTCGTGAGATATCAAATCAAAGAGAAAACAGTATGCTAGAGAAAATTATTGTCATACTGATCATGGTAGAGGTATTAAACCTGATCATCTCAAAATTATGGTAGAGGTATATTTTCGATTCGCCTAATGTCAAGCCGTCACGCGCTTTTTCTTGACTTTGATATTAAGGCACAGCCCGATGATATCACCTGCGGACCCACCTGCCTCCATGCTTTGTACCAATATTACAACGATACCATTTCATTGAAAGAGGTAATCAATGAAGTGAAGAGCCTAAAAACAGGAGGCACACTTGCGGTGATGTTGGGCAATCATGCACTCCAGCGTGGCTATGAAGCTCACATTTATACTTACAACCTAAATATTTTTGACCCTTCCTGGTTTTTGTTGTCATCGAGGAAAATGGCGCAAAACCTTAAGAAGCAGATGCGTTACAAGTTCAGGAGCAAAAGATTGCAGGTTGCTTCCAAAGCCTATATCAAATTTTTGGAAGCGGGCGGTAAGATTCTTCAAACTGAATTGAATGAAGCCCTTTTCAAAAAATATTTGAAGCTTTCGATACCCGTGCTTACCGGGTTAAGTTCAACTTACCTTTATGGTACCCAGCGGGAGATTCCGGCCAATAACAAGTTTGACGATATCCGGGGCGAGCCGGTGGGACATTTTGTAATTGTCAATGGTTTTGATGGAACAACCAATGCAGTTTACTTGGCTGACCCTATGAACCCCAACCCACTGAAGAGTCAATATTATAGTGTAAATTTCGATAGGCTCATCAATAGCATTATGCTTGGTATTGTGACCTACGACGCAAATCTTCTCATCATCGAACCCAAAAAATAATTTTCAATGTATCGATGTGCAAATTGTCAAGGGTTGAAAATCAGCTCACTTCAATGAAAATTTGACTAATCGAGAATTGCCTATTCCATCATGCCCAAGTTAATCATCGTTGAAAAACCCGAGACCTGGAATTTTCGAATTGAGGATGTCGAAGTGGTCTCAGCTGACGAATATATTTCGGGGGAGCAATACCAGGCGATGAAAAACCTGAAAGTACTGAACCTTTGTAAATCGTATCAGTATCAAAGTGAAGGGTATTATGTTTCCTTATTAGCGGAGGCACGCGGACATAAAGTACTGCCGGAGGTTTCCACCATTCAGGATTTCCGATTCCCCTCAATTCTTCGTGAAGACTCTCTTGACTTTGATACACTAATTCAAACTACCTTTAAGAGTGAGCTAACAGATCGCGTTGAGTTCAATGTTTATTTTGGTATCACTCAATCCGAAAACCTGAACCGATTGGCCCAACAGCTTTTTCAAATGGTGCAAGCACCCTCATTACGGGCGGTGTTTTCAAAAAAAACAAAATGGGTTTTGCAAAGCATTCGACCGATCAACTTAAATGAAGTGCCAGACGCCGACAAACCTTTGTTGATCACTTCTTTGGAAAAGTACTTGCTGCGCAAACGTGATTTTCGTCCCGATAAAAAGAAATACGATTTAGCCATTCTGACTGATCCTGAAGATAAGAACCCACCTTCGGACGACCGGGCGTTGAAACGTTTCTATCGAGCGGCCATAGGGGCCGGATTCAATACCGAGTTTATTACCAAGAACGATATCGACAAACTCATCCAGTACGATGCCCTTTTTATTCGCGAGACAACCAATGTAAATCACCACACCTTTCGCTTTGCAAAGAAGGCGCAGTCATTAGGATTGGCCGTGATTGATGATCCCGATTCAATTTTGAAATGCACAAACAAAGTTTATTTGCATGAATTACTGAATGCGCATAAAATAATTACTCCCAAGTCGGTTGTGATTTCGGAAGAGAATTGTGATGCCATCGCCTCAAAGATGACCTTCCCGTTCATTCTTAAGCAGCCGGATGGGGCCTTCTCCAAAGGGGTTCACAAAATCAATTCGAAAGAGGAATTTAAGAAAGTGCGCGCCACGATGTTTGAGAAATCAGATTTGCTGGTGGCCCAGGAGTTTTTGCCGACATCCTTTGACTGGCGGGTAGGGGTGATTGCCGGCCAGGTGATTTACGTTTGCAAGTATTTCATGGCGACGAAACATTGGCAGATCGTAAACTGGGCGGCTAACAAACTTAAATCAAGAGAAGGGGAGGTGGAAAGTATTCCCGTTGATCAGGCGCCATCCGGTTTACTGAAGACGGCTCTCAAAGCGACCACGCTCATTGGCAATGGACTTTATGGGGTGGATATGAAGGAGGTGGATGGAAAATTTTATGTCATTGAAATCAATGATAATCCCAACATCGATGCAGGGATTGAAGACAAAATTTTAAAAGATAGATTGTACGAAATCATTATGGAAGTATTTCTTGATAAAATCAAGACCGAAAAATGAGTCACTCTACTCGGTTACATCTGTTTCAGGCTTTTGGTATTGAATTGGAATACATGGTCGTGGATAAGGATACGCTGGCTATCCGGCCCATGACAGATGAACTGCTTAAGCATGAGTTGGGGGCCTTCGGAAGCGATTATGAGAATGGAATGGTCACCTGGAGTAATGAACTGGTATTGCATGTGGTCGAATTAAAATCGTCTAAGCCGGAAATTAATTTGAATGGCCTTGAGCATGCCTTTACGGATAATATCACAAAAATTAACGGAATTCTGGAAAAATGGAATGCGATGCTGATGCCAACCGCGGCGCACCCGTTGATGGACCCCAATACAGAAACTAAACTTTGGCCTCACGATAATAATGAGGTGTATTTGATTTATGATCGCATCTTCAATTGTAAAGGACATGGCTGGAGCAACTTGCAAAGCACCCATTTGAACTTGCCTTTTTATGACGATGAGGAGTTTGCCAAACTTCATGCCGCTGTTAGAATTGTGTTGCCACTGCTTCCGGCCCTTTGCGCTAGCTCGCCAATCTTGGATGGAAAGGCGACGGGAAAACTTGATACACGACTAGAATACTATAAGACCAATCAGTCGAAAATTGCATCCATCACAGGACGAGTGATTCCGGAAGGCATTTTTTCCAAAAGGAGTTACTTCAACACGATATACGAAAAAATAAAAGCGGACATCCGTTCCCTTGATCCGGAAAGTGTTTTGGATCCCGTGTGGGTGAATTCCCGTGGTGCCATACCTCGCTTTGACCGGGGTTCAATTGAAATTCGCATTATGGATATCCAGGAGTGCCCCGCAGCGGATATGGCCATTATCACCTTAGTCATCGATTTGTTGCAAATGTTGGTGAATGAAAAATGGATCAGTCTTGGTAACCAGATGAAAATGAAAACGGATACTCTGGTCTCCGTTTTTGATCAATGTTTGATTTCTGGCCGAGATACAATGATTGAAAATATTGACTACCTCAAGGTATTTGAAATTGAAAAACCGATTACGGTAGGTGAACTTTGGAAGTCCATTTTCAACCGCTTGACCTCATTGATACCCTCATTAAAGACGTGGGAACAACCGCAACTGGAAACGATTTTAAATCAAGGTTCCTTATCGGAGCGCATCCTGCAGGCCTTGGATGGCGACCATTCCGAAGAAAATATCAAAAAAGTGTACCGGCAATTGAGTGGTTGCTTGGCCCAAAATAGGATGTTTATTTTATAGAAAATTCTATGATAACTTGACTTGATCAGAGGATTTTTGGTTTTTCTCGAACGGAAGCCATGGCTTTTTCTTAATTTCTTTCCATTGGTTGTGATGCTGATATTCTCCGAATCAGTTAAAACTAGTCAACATAAAGTTTGATCTTCAAATACAAATTGGTACAAGTCATTCCCGCTCGCCGATTTCAACGGGTAAATATGGACCGTTGATAACTTGAAAAAGAATGCCCTTAGCTAGGAGGTCACTTTCAAAAAATAAAGCTTTATCTTTCTGCAAACCATTGCTGTGGAAAAGGCCGAAAAAACAAAAAAACTTCTTTCCACCTATTTAAGAAGACTCACCAATCTCAGTGGCGGCAACCGCTCGCTATTCCTATTAAAGACTTCCGAGCAATTTCTTGATTTACGCAACTTGAGTTATCTCAACAAGGAGAGATCATTTTCAATCATTGAGGCCCTACTTGCCCAAAGGAAAAAAATACTGTGCCCCGTGACCGATGCCAGGATGGAATCGGCCAACATGGCGAGTGTAGCGTTGAAAAGACTTTTTCGCAATGATCAATTTATTTTTGAGGAACGGGGTTCGCAAGATCTTCATGTAGGCTGGCCTTTTGTAAGAGGAAAATTTTCTGATGGGACTTCGGTTCGGTGTCCCCTGCTTTTCTTTCCGGTAGAATTATCAACAGAGGACAATAATTGGTGCTTACAAATTCGAAATGGCGGGGAATTATTTTTTAACAAATCGTTTTTTCTAGCGTATTCGTTCTACAGCAAGACAAAGCCTGATGAAAACCTGCTCAACGAAACATTTGATGATATTGACCGGGATAGTGTGGCCTTTCGAACGGCGCTTTATACTATGTTAAAACAGAGCTCGGTTGAGATCAATTTCAACGCCGACAATTATAGAGATGAAATTGAGTCATTTGCAAAATTTTCCAGGCAGGAATTTGATGATAACCATTTTCCGGGTCAGCTGAAATTGTTTCCGGAAGCCGTATTGGGAATGTTTCCACAGGCCGGCTCAACACTTGTGCCTGATTATATTCAACTGATCGAAGAGAACTCCTTTGGAGACCTGGAAGAGTTATTCAGTAAACCTCAGCCGACCGTTGAAGCAAAAGGGACCGGGAATTTTATTCCGTTGGTGAAGGAGGAAAAAGTTCACACGATTTTTCCGGCGGACATCTGGCAGGAGAATGCCATCAAAGCATCGAAGCTTGGGCATTCCATTGTGGTGCAAGGACCACCCGGCACGGGTAAGTCACAACTCATCGGGAATCTGGTCAGTGATGCGATAGCGAATGGAAGACGGGTGTTGGTGGTTTGCCAGAAGCGTGCCGCATTGGATGTGGTCTTTGGTCGCCTTAGAGAAAAGAACATCGAAAGCTTTTTGGCGTTGGTGCATGATTATAAAAATGATCGTCGGGATATATTTTTGAAACTGACCGCTCAAATCAATCGCACAGATGAATACAAGACGAAAAATATAAGCCTTGATGCGATTCAATTAGACCGAAAATATATACAAGCGAGTAAACGGATTGATCAGATTACGGAAGAACTTGATCATTATCGATATTCCCTTTTTGATGAATCGGAATGCGGGTGCAGCGTGAAAGAACTTTATTTGCAATGCCGCACCGATGAGCCATTCATTTTGATGAAACAGGAATACAGCAATTTTAACGTTAACCAAACCCAGCCTTTTCTCCGAGCAATTAAACAATATGCAGGGTATGCAGCCCTTTTTGAAAACGATTCTTATGCGTGGCTTGACCGGAAGTCATTCGTCGGATTCTCCGTCGGCGATTTATCGAACATCAAAAGTGCCATGGAAGGTGTCATTCCTTTCTATACTGAGATAACGGAGTTACTGTCTAAAAACGTAAACGCTTCCCCTGACATTGAACAATTGATCTTGTTATGCGAACGAATAGAGGAACTGAAGAAACTGATCAATGCCATTTCCGAAAAGGAATTATTTCAATATTTCAAGAAGATGTTGCCGGAGAAAAACAGTGAAACAAGCGCCCTATGGCTTTCCAATATTGAACGAATGATGATGGATTGTTTTGATAATCATGGTCCAGAAGCATCAGTTCCTTCTCCGTTATTGGAACACTTTCAAAAAGCACTTGACCGCAGCATGAAAGCGAGAAAGGGATTGTGGAGTTGGTTTCGCTGGCACTTGTTTTCGAAGGATAAGATGATGATCACCCGAGCACTAGTGGCCAATCAATTAGCCAGTGACAAGGAAGGACTTAGCATTCTTGAACAAAAACTCGATAAACGATTAAACTTTGAACATAATCTCTCGAAACTAAAAAATAAAAAATGGCTTCTCGCCATTCCGGAGCCAATCTCCAAGCCTCTTTTTATGGATTGGTTTATAACGCAACAGGACGCCATCAAAGTCAAATTGTTATTTAACTCCATCAGGGGGTTGAAGAGCCTGTTGAATCCAATCCATCTAAAAGAAGCTGAATTCAAAATTAAATTGCGGTTGCTGATTCAAGTGTTGGAACAGATCCAGGATAAAATGAAAATTTGGTCTCCATACTTATCAATTTCGCAAATTATTAAACTTTCTAAGGATTCAAGCCGAGTTGAAAAATTGAGACAATCGCTAATTCATGATTTTGATGCTCTTTGCGAATTTGATAAACTCAAAGCCGCTTTGACTGAAAGCGAACTGCAGATTATCGGAAAGTTGCGAGAGAAATCAGAAGGCAGTAATGGGCAGGTCTGGCAGCAACTATTTCTCAATAGTCTTTATCTGGCCTGGATTGATCACATGGAAACAAAACATCCTGAGTTGAGAATGGTATCATCCGGGAAAATGCATGCATTGGAAACAGAACTCCAGGAGCAAATTGAACTCAAGCAAAGTCTGAGCAATGAAATTCTTTTACTTCGAGCGCGTGAACGGGTAACGGATGACTTGGAATTTAACCGCCTTCACAACCGGGTTAGCTACCGTGACTTGCTCCATCAAACAACAAAGAAGAAGAAGATTTGGCCGCTACGAAAGGTGATTAATGAATTTGAAGAAGAAGTCTTTAAACTACTCCCGTGCTGGATGGCTTCGCCTGAATCCGTGAGCGCTATTTTTCCGATGAAAGAAATTTTTGATCTCGTGATTTTTGACGAAGCTTCTCAATGCTTTGCTGAACGCGGTATTCCGGCACTCTATCGGGGCAGACAAATAGTCATTGCGGGAGACAGCAAGCAACTTCGCCCTGGGGATTTTTATCAGGCACGCTGGCAGGAAGACGATTTCGAAGAACCCGATGCGGAAGTGGATTCACTGCTGGAGTTGACTAGTAGGTATTTGATGACATTAAAACTTAATGGTCATTACCGAAGTCAATCATTAGAACTGATTGATTTTTCAAATAAGCATTTTTATGAAGGTAAGCTTCAACTCCTACCTGACTTTTTTCAGGTGAATAAGCAACGTCCTTCCATTGAATACTGCAAAGTGGAAGGGGTTTGGGAAAATAATGCTAATGATGTAGAGGCGGTTCAAATTGCCGATTTGGTTTTTAAAATTTCAACCGAAAGCCCCTTGAAAGAGATAGGAATTGTTACTTTCAATGCCATTCAACAATCTCTGGTGCAGGATCGAATGGAAGAAAAATTTGCCGCCGCCGAATTAAAGCTCCCCGAGCGGCTCTTTATCAAGAACATCGAAAACGTACAAGGCGATGAGCGTGACCTCGTTATTTTTTCCGTAGGCTATGCGCCCGATAAAAGGGGGCGAATAAGTGTACAATTTGGAAGCCTGAATGCCAATGGTGGGGAAAACCGGTTGAATGTGGCCATTAGCCGTGCCCGTGAAAAAATTATTGTGGTGAGCAGTTTGTGGCCTGAGCAATTGGATGTGGCCGAAACTAGAAATGCGGGCCCGAAATTATTAAAAGAATATTTACACTTTGCCAGACAGGTTTCAATGGGTGATTTTCAGCCCTACGTAACAGACGATCAAAAGCACTCAAGATCTCTACAGCTTAAAAAACTACTTGCTCATGCCGTGAACAAAACTGAAATGAAACTGAAAGAAAATGCGTTTCCGTATTATGACTTAACTGTGCAAGAAGGAAAACTATTTAAAGGGGCCATTTTTACTGACGACAACTTTTATTATGAAGCTCTTTCTGCGAAAGCACCACATGCCTTGTTGCCTCAACTGTTAAAAAAGAAGAATTGGCCTAGCCTCCGCGTATACAGCAGAAATTATTGGAGCGACAGAAATAGATTGGAGAATGATATTAAAGGGCTTGGCTTGTAAGCGATCAGAAACCGAAAATATAAATTCACCCATGACAAATGACCGAAAATCTACCATTCAGATTGAAAAAGAGGATTTTAAAAAAATCGGCCATCACCTTATTGATGCCATTGCCGAATTCTACGACACGATGGAAGCCAGGGCGGTTACGAAAGGCGAGTCACCCCGTCAGCTTCAAGAGATTATAGGGGTGCGCTCTTTGCCCGAGGAGGGCGCAGACGCCAGTAAAATAATTTCTATAGCCACTCACTTGCTGCTCGAACATTCGTTATTCAATGGGCATCCTAAATTTCACGGTTACATTACTTCGTCACCAGCACCGATTGGTGCGTTGGCCGACCTTCTTGCAGCAGCAGTAAATCCCAATGTCGGCGCCAATATTTTGAGTCCGATGGCAACTGAAATAGAGAAGCAAACGATCAAATGGTTAGCAGAATTCATCGGTGTCTCTCCTTCGTATGGAGGAATTCTTGTGAGTGGCGGTAATATGGCCAACTTCACAGGCTTCCTGGCAGGCAGAACAGCTAAAGCACCGAAGAAAAGTAAAGAAGATGGTCTTTTTAACTCTCCAAAATTAGCAGTGTACTGCTCTAAATCTACGCACACCTGGATTGAAAAAGCAGCCGTATTATTTGGACTTGGCAACAAAGCCATTCGTTGGATACCTGTTGACGGAAGTGATCAAATGAATAATGGTTTGCTTGAACAAACGATTGGCGAAGATTTACAAAATGGACTAAAACCCATCATGGTGATCGGTACCGCCGGGGATGTGAGTACCGGAGCGGTCGATGACCTGAGGGGCTTAGCAGCGATTTGCAAAACATTTGACCTGTGGTTTCATGTGGATGGCGCATACGGCATACCGGCGGCAGTGATACCGGGTTTGAAGTCCGTCTTTGAAGGAATTGAAGAAGCCGATTCCATTGCTCTTGATCCTCACAAGTGGTTGTACAGTCCACTGGAGGCGGGATGCACGTTGGTCAAAGACCCTAATCATCTGATCGAAACGTTCAGTTCGCATCCGGTTTATTACAATTTCAGCAACAGTGAACCGATGACCCAAAACTATTATGAATATGGTTTGCAGAATTCGCGCGGATTTCGTGCGCTGAAAGTCTGGCTTTCTTTGCAGCAACTGGGAAGATCGGGTTATGTGAAATTAATCAGCAAAGACATTGAGCTTTCGAAATTATTATATAAGCTGGCACGGCAACATCAAGATTTGGAAGCCGTGTCGCAACATTTGAGTATTACAACTTTTCGCTTTGTGCCTGCCAATTTATCGATGAATGCAGACAACGAAGAAGAATACCTCAATAAACTGAATGAAACTTTGTTAAATATGTTACAAAGCGGAGGCCAGTTATTTTTATCCAATGCTATCGTAAAAGGAAAATATTGTTTGCGATCCTGTATCGTCAATTTTCGCACGACTGAAAAGGACATTGAAGAGATGATAGAAATCGTCGTGAAAGAGGGAATAGAGGTTCACCAGAGACTACGGAAACAAATGATTAGTTAACGTGCCTCACCGGTTGCGTCCAGGCGGCTTCATATTCACCCTGGTGGAATGGGTTAGGCTTCAATTTACTTGAGGTAATTTTGGTTCTCACATAAGGATGATCGGAAGACAGTGTGAAACTACCTTCGGTCCCCGGCACCACTTTCAGTTCATGTGCTGGTTTATCGTTTTGATCAGCTCCGATAAAATGGACATGGTATCCAATGCCCGATTCGGCTTTTATTTTTACTGCTATGGTATTCCTTTCCATTCTTAGTTCGGAAAACTCAACACCCGTGGGCGAATAAAAGTCGCCCGCTTCCAGGGCTTTGATCAAGGCTGCCGCAGTGAGCGCTTTGGCTTTCGCCATCACCCAGCCGCGGCCTTGCGTTGCTGAACGTACTTCCGAACTGATGATAATTGTGACTGTCATCTGTTGCTAATCCGAGCATTAGTGGTTGATTTTTTTAAATACGCCAAACATGAATAAAAAAACAACCCGCATGGTTTAAATTTAAGAGGATTTGAATTACGCCGAATAATCAAGTGCCTAATTATTTATAATCGCATCTTTATCGGGTGTGACCACCGCCGGAATATTTTTTTCTTTGAAGATCTGATTATAATGTTTGATGTCCGTCTGAATTAGTACACTTAATTCTTTCTTTGATTTTTCCCATTCTCCTTGCACATCTTGAAGCCTATCTCTTACTCCTTGGGTGATTCGGGGGTCGTGCGAATCCACGGCACTTCGTACTTGCAAAAATTCAGAATTCAAGCGATTTCGGAAATTAATGACATCCTGAAAATTCTTAGACCGTGTTTCGATCAAGTTCGATTCCCACTTGTCAATTTTCTTGATGATCTCGTTTCCTGTATTGATCAAGTCCTTGGCGTTGGGGTCATTTTTTAACACTTCATTGTACCCCTCAATTTGTTTTTTTGCTTTGCGCATGTTGGTGATCGAGTTGTGTATATCCTTCACTTGTTGCTCCATTTGCGTCAGTAGTAGTTGTTGCGCTTGCCAATCTTCTGGCGAGACTTGTAATCTTGGGTCACCGATGAGATCAAATTCCTCTTCCGTAATTTCATTTTTAAATTTAAGGCGTGCTTTGTAATGGCCAGGAGCCACACGATGTCCTTCCAGATCGCCATAAATAAATGATCCAGTCAAATCAGGTAAAGCATCGTTTCGGTAGTCCCAGCCGAAACGATTGATCCCCGCTTCGGAGGGCAGAATTGAGGGCGGTGGAACATTTCCTGGTTTTGCATTTTCGTCTTTCTTGTTGGTGTACTTTCGAATAAGGTTGCCGTTCATCTCTGAAATTTCCATCGTCAATTTGGAAGTGTCTGCTTTTTCTTTCAGGTAGTATGAAAAAATAACACCGTTCATCGGATTCTGCCCTGTGCCCGCTGGAATTTCCATCCAGGAAGGAGAAAAGCTCGTGAGGCGCACGGTTGGTTTGGGGTAATACAATTTAACGGTGGAGGAGAAGTCTCCTTTCGATTGCTGGATAGCACCAATATCATCTAAAATCCAAAAAGCACGACCCGCCGTAGCGGCAATCAAATCATTGTCTTTGATAATTAAATCGGTGACGGGAACAACTGGCAGGTTAAGTTGAAGTTTATTCCAGTTGGTGCCGCCATTGTAGGAAATATAAAACCCTCTTTCCGATCCTGCGTACAAAAGATCTCGTACCTTTTTGTCTTCACGAATAACTTTAATAAAGTCATCTGCATCTATTCCGTTACTTAACTTCACCCAGCTCTTACCGTAGTCAGTTGACTTGTATGCCATGTTGCTGAAGTCGTTAAACTTATAGCGTGAGGCAGAAATATAAACCGTTCCTTTGTCGTGGGGAGAGACCTCAATGGAATGAATCATCGATTCGGGCAGGTCCTTGGGTGTTACATTGTTCCAGGTTTTGCCGCCATCGCTTGTCATGCTTACGAACCCGCAATCACTGCCCGTATAAATCACTCCTTTCTCTAGGGGAGATTCAATGACGTAATATATGGTGTTGTAATTTTCTCCGCCGGCGCCTTCATTGGTAATGGGACCGCCCGAGTAATTTTGTTTGGTCGTATCGTTGCGCGTTAAATCCGGACTGATTACCATCCACTTCAATCCGCCGTCGGTTGAACGAAAGAGCACATTTCCCGCATGATAAAGAATTTTTGGATCGTGCGGTGAGTTGATTAGTGGTGCATTCCAATTAAAACGATATTTCATGTCCCTCGGCTTATAGGCCAAATTGGTTGCCGGATATTCCTGCAGATTTTTAACTTCATTGGTGCGAAGGTCAAGCACGTCGATTAATCCTTGGTAACATCCACCATAAAATAGTTTGGGGTTATTCGGGTCATCAAAGGCGATATAAGCACTCTCACACCCCGGGCCGACAATCCAATCCTTGTAAGTGATTCCCATGCCGTTCGTGCGGCTGGCCGTCATCACCGAAGTGTTGTCTTGTTGACCACCGTAGACCCAATACGGAAAACGATTGTCGACATTAACACGATAGAATTGTGCCGTCGGCTGATTATTTAAATTCGACCATGACTTTCCATTGTCAAACGAAATTTCTGCTCCTCCATCATCGGCGATGGCCATGTTACGATTGTTTTTTGGATTGATCCAATAATCGTGCGTATCGCCATGGGCGATGGGGATATTTTGAAAGGTTTTGCCACCATCGATCGAGCGCATGGCGGGAGCGTTCAGTACGTAAACTATGTTTTCGTCGACAGGATCAGCAAACACTTCCATGTAGTACCAGCTGCGGGAGGTTATGTTTTGATCGCTGGTTTGTTGTATCCATTTTTTTCCGCCGTCATCGGAACGATACAGACCCGCTTTTGACTTTTCGGCCTCAACAATGGCATACACTTTATTTGAATTAGCGGCCGATACACTAATGCCAATTTTTCCCATTTCCTTTGGTAAGCCTTCCTGAATTTTATTCCATGTCTCACCACCGTCTGTGGATTTCCAAACTGAGGAGTTAGGTCCGCTCTCCACTTTCCATGGATAGCGTCGATGCTGCCACATGGCAGCATACAAAATGCGCGGATTATTGATGTCAAGACTCAAACTGCTGGGGCCTGTATTTTCATCAACATACAAGACTTTTTTCCAGGTTGCACCTCCATCAGTAGACTTGAAAATTCCACGGTCGGCACTGGCGCCATGAACAGGGCCTTGAGCGGCCACCCAAAGGATATCCGGATTTGACGGATGAATAGCGATGTCTGAAATATGGCGTGTTTTTTCCAGGCCAATATTTTTCCAGGTCTTGCCGCCATCGGTAGATTTGTAGATGCCGTCACCGAAGGAGGTCATCACACCCCGCACCGCATGCTCTCCGGTGCCAACGTAAATCACATTGGGATCAGCCGTGCTAACGGCTATCTCCCCGATTGATCCCACCTTAAAAAAACCGTCAGAAATATTCTTCCAAGAAATGCCGGCATTCTCCGTCATCCAAACCCCGCCCCCGGCATACCCCACATAATAAATATTGTCATTCAACGGATGGCCGGCAATGGCATTGGCACGACCTCCGCGACCTGGGCCAATGTTGCGCCATTTTAGCCCTTTATATTTTTCTGCATCAAACTTGGGTTGATCATTGCTCTTTTCGTTTTTCTTCTGCGCCATCAGCGGAAGAAATAAGAATGACAAAAATAAAATGCATAGGCAGTTATTTTTCATAAGTATTGGTTTAAGGCTTGCCCGAATTAGTGAAAATTTTTGAGAAAGGCTAAATGATTGTTAGCAACGGTTGCTAAGGAAGACGAGAAAATCGTTCAAGAGGGGTAATTTTTCTTCACCGCCTTAAAGGAGGCGGCGAATATTTTTTTCAATACTCCCAAATCAACATCTTCTAACTTCCCGATGTATACACACCCTTTCGACGTTTTATGTTTCCCCAGCTGCTTGAGCAACTCTTCCCTCTCTTCAAAACGGGACAGGTACAGCACGATGGCAGTCTTGCGCGGAGAAAAGCAAGCCAGTGGCATATCGCCGTGGTGACCACTTTCATATTTATAGTGATGAGTGCCAAACCCAATAATACTTGTCCCCCAAAGCTTGGCATCAAATCCAGTGATGTTTTTTAAAAGGTTGATTAGCACATAGGTGTCATCGCGTTTGACTTCGTTGTCGATAGATGCGATGAAGTCATCTACACTTTTGGTGGTGGCTTCAGTTTTGTTTTTGGCCATGATAGTCAGGTCGTATAAAGTAGCAGAGGAAAAGAATTAGTTGTCAGTAATCTACAGAAAATTTAATCTTGATGTCGTGAAAGTGATTGGCGAAGTCTTAGACTACTGTGGATAACGAAATTTTTAACAGGCGTCCAGGCTGGTTTTGTAGGCTATTTCATCAAAACCTAAAAGCAAGACTTTTCCATCCCGCTCAATCAAGGGTCGCTTGATAACGCTGGTTTTCTCCTTCATCAAGGTGATGGCCGATTTTTCGCTGACCACTTTTTTTTGCTTGGCGTCCTCCAATCGACGCCAAGTGGTGCCGCGCTTGTTGACTAAACTTTCCCACCCTACTTGCCTGCACCACTCCTTGAGTTTGGCTTCAGTCATCCCTGATTTTTTATAGTCGTAAAATTCAAATTCTATTTTGTTTTTATGCAACCATCCGACGGCTGATTTTACGGTGTTACAATTTTTGATACCGTATACGATCATGGTCATTTTATCAATCTATTTAAAAATTCTGGTTGACTAACATAGTTAAGAGATACGAATTGACAAAAGTGACACACGGAGCACGGTCAAAAAATTTATCCCGCTCATTATCTCAGAATTTATATCATTTAAATTTTAATTACATTGGCATCCTTGACGAAAAATCTCTCATGAAGGGTTGGGTTTTGTTCACCATGTTGTTTTCGGTATCTACTAGCTATGCCCAGGAAAACCTGGGTAATCTGGATAGCCTGAGGAACAAACTTCACAAAACGCAAGCCGATACTAACCGCGTTCTGCTGTTGTGTGACATCGCCTACAGCTACCGGTACATCGATGTTGACTCTGCCTATCGCTACGCAGCCCAAGCGCTTGAATTGTCCCATCGCCTGCATTACCGCAGCGGAGAGGCATGGGCTTATTTATTGAGGGGTGTGACCTACTCTATTCGCGGAAATGTGCCCCTGGCTATCTCCTATTTTGAATTAAGTATACACCTGGCCGACTCGCTCCATCATTATATTATTGTAAGCCGGGCGCTCGCCGATATTGGCTGGTGCGCATTCGATCTTGAGGATTATTACCGTGCCATCGATTACTTTAAGAAGTCCCTAAAATACCAACAGGAATTGATTGGCGAGGCGGGATACATCATTGGGTTACAAATGAATATTGGTCAGGCCTATCTGGCCAATGAGAAACTGGTCGAAGCGGAGTATTATTTAAACGAAGCATTTGCCTGGGGCAGGGAAAAAAATCCTGACTATGGCTATATGCTTAACCTGCTCAGCGCCTTGCGCATGGAACAGCAGCGATATTCCGATGCCGACTCGCTTCTAACGGTAGGTTGGAAATTAATTGATGCCTTGCCCGATAAAATTGACAAGGCGGATAACCGATATTACTTTGCTAAATTGAAGTTAGCGCAGGGTGAAGTGCAAATTGCCCTTGACTATGCCATCGAGGCACGTGACTACTACCAATTAATGGGATCTAAGGTAGATCTGGCACGGGTCTATCGATTACTTTCCATCATTGAATCGAAACGCGGAAGAGTGCAACCATCGTTGGGTTATCTTCAGGTCAGTAACGCGCTGCGCGACTCGGTACATAACAGTGGTGCAAGGTATAGTGAATTTTTATTTGACCAGCGTGAGCAAGAGAAGCAATTAATGGAGCAGAAAAAAGACAAGGAATTGCTACAGGCAGAGAGGCGCAGCCAACAAATAATATGGATGGGCTCCCTATTTTTTTTTATCAGCGTGACAGCTGGCCTTTCATTCTTTGTCTGGCAGAAACAAAAAAGCAACAAAAAACTTTTAGATCTGAACAATGAGTTAGTCACAAAGGAGACGACCATTGCCAACCACAATCTCCTGCTGAAAGAAATGAATTTATCCAAAGACAAACTCTTTTCCATCATCGGCCACGATTTACGAGGTCCACTCTTATCACTCAAAGGATTCTTAAGGCTGTTGTCTCAGCAATCCGACCAACTAAGTAAAGAAGAGCTTAAAAAGTTTTTCTTCGAATTGGACAAGTCATTGAAGAATCTGTTTAATCTGCTGGAAAATTTACTGGAGTGGAGCCTTTCACAAACTGGCACGATCGACTTCAAACCGGAAATATTTGACATCGCGCTTTCTTTGAAAGAAAATGAAGAATTGCTGATGGATCAGGCGACCAAGAAGAACATCAAGATTGTCAATGAGGCAACTGCTCCTTTGATGGTGAATGCACATCGTCATTCTATCCATTCGGTCATTAGAAACTTAATTTCGAATGCGATCAAATTCACAGCCGAAGGTGGAAAGATCACCCTGCATGCCGAGCCAGCTGGGGATGGGTATGTTCGCGTTTCGGTGACCGATACCGGTTATGGAATTAGTCAGGAAGTAATGCAAAAAATATTTAAAATCGGTGTTAAACACTCTACCCTGGGAACAGCCAAGGAAAAAGGGAGCGGGTTGGGATTGGTGTTGTGCAAGGATTTTGTTGAAAAAAATGGAGGCACCATTGGCCTGGAGAGTCAGGAAGGAAAAGGATCCACCTTTTATTTTACCGTGCCGAGACCAACTTAGTGAGGCAACGGTATCGATTTTCTGAGGAGGGCGTAATGCTGCCCGTGTTTAGGCTGTCTTTTGCAGGTAGTCTCGTAATTCTTGGTCACTGCTGAATTGCCGAACTTCAAAATTGTTGGCCACAGCAGTAGACTTATCTTTGATATTATTCGCTGAAACTTTCGATAATATTTCCGAAGGATCCAGGAGTTGTGCGTGGTATAGTTTCTTGCCCTTTAAGTGCTTGATCATTCCGGGCAGTAAGTTTTTCAATACCCATTGCTGTGACGTAAGGCTAATGATTCCCATCTTTCGAACGTCGGCTACGAATTTAGGGGTACTCAAAGAAACAAAGGCTTTGAGTACGGCCGCATTAATAGAGATGAAAGTTTCTTCATTAGGGACTTTACTGGTGTATTCTAAAAATAACGCATTCAAGCCGGGTTCATAATAAATCCTTGCAACGGCGTCTTTATAAAATTCTTTCATGGTGGATTTTCAATTTTGCAAGTTAACCAATATTTTGCCCCTATCGACGGGCATCGAAAAGAAGCAAAAAACAGCACGCCTTCAGCCGTTGCTAGAAGATTATCATTGAGTTAAGCGATTTTACTTTTTCCCTTTTAGGGTTATATTTAGCACGATGAAACGCTTGACAGTTGTTCTGTATGTCTTTATCGGCTTAAACGGCTTTGGCCAAAGCCCAATTGAGTTAGATAAAGAAAATGGATTTAAAGAATATACTATCGGAAGAAAATTGTCATCGCTTGAAAATAAATTGAAACTTCTGGACGAAGGTTTTCAGACCAAACTATTTAAGAGCAAGGAAAAAGCAGTAATCCATGGCATGAAAGGAGGAGAAATTGAACTCGCTTTTTACAAAGACAGATTGGTGGAGATAACAATCGTTTTTCATCGAAAGACGATTGACGAATACGACAGCTTAAAGCATTCTTTCGAAAAGTTGTATGGAACTCCAAAAGACAAATCGTATAGTAAAAAGAAACCATCCTATCTTACCACTTACGATAAAATAGTAGAGTGGGAGGGGCTAGTTATTGGCCTCCAATATAATTATGACGTCAGTCATAAAGTGATTGAAATTATTTATTGGGGATTAAAAGAGAAGACGCAAAAATCGAGCGAAAAGTTTTAGTTCATCTTCAGCTCGCCTAGGGCCTTTGTTATTGGTCATGATTTATGAAATCATCTCTCTTCTCTTAATACCAGCGACAAAAGAGCTTAAATTGATAATGTAATGAAGTATGGTCGGTGTCAACACCGACCATACACCAGGCCCAACGGAACGATATTTTATTTATAGGCTATAGCGGCGCTCGAAGGTCCTGCTAACGGAAGGAGTGAGGTGGATTTGAAACCGGCCACTTTCGCCCATTTATTAAAATCATCGAAGGTATAGTCAAATCCTTTTCCGGTTTCAATAAGCATATTCAAACTCATCATCAAGCCGAAAACATTTTTCTTCCTTTCATTATCAATGATGCCCTCAATGGCCACGAAAACTCCGCCGGCCGGAAGTACGTCATAGGCTTTTTTCATCAGCATCATCTTGGTGGCTTCGTCCCAGTCGTGAAGAATATTTCCCATCACAACAATGTCAGCTTTTGGAATCGGATCGTTGAAGAAATCACCCGAAGCAGTCTTGACGCGATCGGAAAGTTGGAAATGGTTTACCGTTCCTTGCGCTATGGGCTCCACTGGCGGCAAATCAAAACTAACACAATTCATATGCGGCTGATGTTTTGCTACCATCAGGGAAAGCAACCCACTGGAACCACCTACATCGGTTAGAGTTTTGTATTTTGAAAAATCAAATGACTTTGCGAAAGCCATAAAGTTACCCATTTGTACGCCACTCATTGCATTGATAAAACCTTTTAGTCGATCCTGATCCGCGTATAATTCCGCAAATAGATTTTGCCCATTTTTAGCTTCATTTTGAGGCGTGCCTGTTCTTAATCCTTCTTCCAGGTTACCCCAAAAATTGTAAAGGCGGTGGTTCATCATTTCTAATATTCCGCCGATGTAGCTGGGTTTCTTCTTGTCGAGAAAGAAATCCGTATCCGGGCTATTGGAGTAACGAGCTGTTTCTAGAATTCCTTCGCGTGTAAGAAAACCGAAAGCCAGTAATGAATCTAAAAAGTCATAAACATTTCGTTCGGTCGATTTTAAATTCAACAGTGATTTGATTTCTGCACCCGATAGGGATTTCTTCGCCGCCAGATGGGTGAACAATTCAAAATTCACAGCCGATAAAAGAATTTTTGATGCCCAGAAGCCGGTGCCGATTTGCATTATGTTAGCTGGGGTAGGGTGATTTTCATGATGGTCCATAAGGTTTTTGGGGTTTATTTCGATATGATTCAATTCGCTACTCAAAGCTGAACCATATTCAGGCAAATTCTTTTAACCCAGGTTAAGAAATGAGATGGTGGCCTAGCTCTCTTTAGTCAACCGCTTTCGCATTCTGCTTAGCGATTGTGGCTCTACATTCAGGTAGGAAGCAATATACTGGAGGGGGACGCGTTGGAAAATTTCAGGGTTGGTTTCCAATAGGTTCATGTACTTATCTTTTAAACTCAAGGTTTTGATCTCGCCCATATTCTTCATCGATTGGGCTGCTCTCCGCGCAAGCTTAAGGGCGTACCATTGTTTGAGTTTAGGAATCTCAATTTCGAGTTTTGAAAAATTCTCCTTGGAGATGTGTAGCAATTCACAATCCTCGATGGCTTGATTATATAGGGCTGACAATTGCCCTGAATAATAACTGGTAATATCTCCTGCCCACCAGTCTTCAAACGATAAGAGGATAATTCGCTCATGCCCTTGCTGATCGATGGAGTAGGTGCGCATGCAACCCTTGTTGACGTAGCCTTTGAAATCAGCTATCATTCCTGGTTTTACGTAGAATTCTTTTTTGCGGAGACGCTTGAACTCAAAGCGACTCAGAAATTGGCTGAATTCAAGTTCTGAAAACCCAAAAGTTTCTTTGAATAGACAAATGAATTTAGGATGAACACAGGAAGAAAGAACACTCATAACTAAATTCGTGGCCGGTCGTGGCGGGCCATTAGAGCTGAAAAGTTACTAAGCAGAAGTATCAGTTGCAAAAACGACACGTTGAAGACCTACCTTACCTAAGGTTAAAACTAAATATTTGTTATTCTATTTTACTGATCACCATACCTTTAAAGAAACTATTTCAATTTACAGCAATGCCATTGGTGGGTGAATAAATGAATTAGTACCTCCAAGGCTTTAGTCAAAATCGACGGATGAAGCAAACCGAGGGCAATTTTTTTGGGTTTCATCGTTTTCTGCCTGAGAGTAATGTGCAAGGACACAGGCCCCCAAAAAGGCCAGGAACAGCCAATATCGAACATCGAACAACCATTCCCATTCCTTTGCTTATTTTTGCGCCTCGAAAATTTACTATGACGTTAGAACAGGAAATCGCCAAGCGCAGAACTTTTGGGATCATCAGTCACCCGGATGCGGGCAAGACTACACTCACGGAGAAATTGCTGCTCTTTGGCGGGGCGATACAGAAGGCCGGAGCCGTAAAAAGCTCTAAGATCAAAGACCACGCTCGCAGCGACTGGATGGAGATAGAAAAGCAGCGCGGTATCTCCGTGGCCACGTCGGTGATGGGCTTCAACTACAAAGACATCAAGATCAATTTGCTCGATACGCCCGGCCACCAGGATTTTGCCGAAGACACCTACCGCACCCTCACCGCGGTGGACAGCGTAATCATGGTGGTGGATTGTGTGAAGGGCGTGGAGATGCAAACGGAAAAACTCATGGAGGTGTGCCGCATGCGCAACACCCCTGTACTATGTTTTATCAATAAGCTCGACCGCGAAGGACAAGATCCATTTGATTTATTGGATGAGATAGAAGCAAAGCTGAAAATAAAGGTGCATCCGCTGAGCTGGCCCATTAGTATGGGAAAGACTTTTAAAGGTGTGTACAGCTTGTATGAAAAAAGCCTTAAACTTTTTACGCCAAGCAAAACCACCGTGGAAGAGGCGATTGAAATAAAGGATATCAACGATCCGATCCTGGATAAATACATTGGTGAAAACTATGCCATCAAATTACGCGAAGATGTGGAATTGCTCAATGGGGTGTATCCGGAGTTGGATGTACAGGATTACCTCCATGGAAAAGTGGCGCCTGTTTTTTTTGGAAGTGCGGTGAATAATTTTGGCGTGAAAGAATTGCTGGATACATTCATACGATTTGCGCCGCCTCCTTTGATTCGCGAGACGACAACGCGTGAAGTAAAACCGGACGAAAAGAAATTCACCGGATTCATTTTCAAGATCCATGCGAACATGGACCCCAAGCACCGGAACCGGATTGCTTTCTTACGCGTGTGTTCAGGAAAGTTTGAACGCGGAACTAACTACTTGCACGTGCGCAATGACAAATCCATTCGCTTCTCGAATGCTACGGCTTTCATGGCACAAGACCGCGAGACGGTAGACGAAGCCTGGCCGGGCGATATTGTCGGTTTGTTTGACACAGGCAATTTAAAAATCGGGGATACGCTCACGGAAGGAGAGAAAATGATGTACACGGGCATCCCGAGTTTCTCTCCTGAAATTTTCAAAGAGGTGATCAACAAAGATGCGATGAAGACAAAGCAGCTGGAGAAAGGGTTGCTGCAGCTGATGGAGGAAGGTGTTGCCCAGTTGTTCACCTATGAACTCGGAAAGAAAAAAGTAGTGGGCACGGTGGGTGCCCTGCAGTTCGAAGTAATTCAGTTTCGTTTGTTGAATGAATACGGAGCCACTGCCGAATTTGCGCCGCAACAGATTTACAAGGCCTGCTGGATCAGCAGTATAAATGAAAAGAAGCTGCACGAATTTATGGCCTCAAAGCAACGCCACATTGCGCTGGACAAAGACGGCAAGCTTGTGTTCATGGCTGAATCGAAGGCATGGCTTCAGATGGTGCAGGATAATTTCCCAGAAATCAATTTCCATTTCACCAGCGAGTTTAAGGATTAGGCGTTCCTGCTCGGGGGCAAAGGTGCAAGAATTTAGGCCCTCCTTGTATTTCTCGGCGAGCCGCTGGTGCTCGGTGGTGAACTACCTTTTAAACCACCATGGTGTGCTCCAGAAAATAAATGAGAAAAATTTCAGAAGTTTGAATATGCTCAATGTTCTATAC
>Ga0209067_10000356_pt1 | contig 29929 bp, 22 predicted proteins | sample ColStrG_CSR_2013_FD_187199 | JGI IMG/M metagenome (GOLD analysis project Ga0209067, IMG submission 187199) | Freshwater sediment microbial communities in response to fracking from Pennsylvania, USA - Cold Stream Run_MetaG_CSR_2013 (SPAdes)... | ecosystem: Environmental > Aquatic > Freshwater >... | reverse complement strand
CAATAAGCCCGCATTATTTGAAAAATACCTTCTTCCTATTCGGGTATTCATTTTAACAATAGCATTATCGAAAATGATAGTATAAATCCCCTCGATGTGGTTAATATTTATAATGGAGGTGGAGTAGGAGTAGGCGATTTTAATAATGATGGACTTCAAGACCTTTATTTTACGGGAAATCGGGTTTCTAACCGATTATATTTAAATAAGGGGAATTTCAAATTTGAGGATATAACCGATCAGGCAGGAGTAGGCGGTATGGGACGATGGGGCAGGGGCGTTTCTATAATAGATATCAATAATGATGGTTTGCCGGATATTTATATTTCCAATACGATTTATAAGGATTCCTTACGAAGGGGAAATTTGCTTTATATAAATCTAGGACCTGATAAACATCATATCCCACATTTTAGGGAAATGTCTCATGAATATGGATTGGATATTCATGCCCAGTCTACCATGGCCAGCTTTTTTGATTTTGATAAGGATGGGTACCTGGATATGTACCTTACCGTGAATCAGGCTAGTGAAAGCTTTTATGCCAATGTTTTTGGGAGAAGGGATGAGAATTCTCAGGCAGAAAGCAGGGGGCGATTATTTCATAGTGAATGGGATCCCAGCCTTCATCATCCGGTATTTCATGATGTTTCTGCCAAAGCGGGGATCACATTAAGTGGCTTTGGTCATGCAGCCACCATCGTGGATATGGATATGGATGGTTGGAAGGATATATATGTATCCAATGATTTTGTTTCGGCAAATATTTTATATATCAATAATCATGATGGAACCTTTACCGATCGTTCCAAAGATTTTTTTAAGCATACCTCCTTCAATGCCATGGGTCAGGATATTGTTGATTTAAATAATGATGGGCTGGCCGATGTATTGGAACTGGATATGAGTCCGGAGGATAATTATCGAAAGAAAATGATGCTGAATCCCTTAAGTTATCAATTGTTTAAGAAGTTTGACCATTATAATTACCAACATCAATATATCCGCAATACCCTTCAATTGAACCAGGGACCCCGGGTTTTGGGAAATGATAGTATTGGTTATCCTGCTTTTAGTGAAATTGGTTTTATGAGTGGAATTGCCCAAACGGATTGGAGTTGGACCCCATTAATCAATGATTTTAATAATGATGGGTATAGGGACCTTATTGTTACCAATGGTTTTCCAAAAGATGTGACCGATCATGATTTTATAGCGTATAGAAATAATGCCTATGCCATTGGTTCCAAAAAAATGGTACTGGATCAGGTACCATCGGTAAAAATCCATAATTATGCCTTTAAAAATAATGGGGATCTAACGTTTAAGGATGAAACCCAGAACTGGGGTTTAATGGAACCCACCTTTTCCAATGGAGCGGCCTATGCCGATTTGAATAATGATGGGGCTATGGATATGATTATTAATAATACCAATGATGAAGCCCTTATTTATAAAAATACATCAAGGGAAAAAGATACCGTGAATACTCATTTTCTTCAGGTAATACTAAAAGGCGATGAGAGGAATAAAAATGGTCTGGGAACTTTTGTGGATATTTATTATAACCATCAGCATCAAGTCTGGGAATTTAATCCATACCGTGGATATATTTCAACCGATCAGAATATGGCTCATTTTGGTTTGGGAAATAACCATATCCTAGATTCCCTGGTCGTTCGATGGATGAATGGAAAGAAAGAAAAATTATTCAATATCAGGGCCAATCAGGTTCTAAGCCTCGATATTAGAAATGCCCACGAGGTTTATTCCTGGTCTAAACCAGCCTTGGATTCTAAGTCCTTATTCAAGGAAGTTTCAAATTCAAGGAAAATGGAATTCAATCATATTGAATATGATTTTGTGGATTTTAATGTGCAAAAATTAATACCCCATAAATTATCCGATTATAGTCCCGCTTTAGCCGTTGGTGATCTGGACGGGAATGGATTGGACGATTTGGTTATTGGGGGTAATTCCCAGGTTCAGGCCCAGGTTTTCTTTCAGGATCCCAATGGAAAATTTCGGAAAAGAGACCTATTGCCATCCCTGAAAACGTTTTCCTTTACCAAAGATGAAGGGATTTTATTATTTGATGCCAATGGAGATGGAAAACTTGATGTTTATTTGGCAAGGGGTGGAAATGCCTCTCTATCCGGCGATTCTACTTATCAGGATCAACTCTTTTTAAATGATGGGAAGGGCAATTTTTATAATGACAAGGGAGCATTACCGATAAATCATACATCCAAATTATGTGTCCGGGCTTTTGATTTTGATAAGGATGGAAAGTTGGATCTATTTGTTTCGGGTAGGGTTTTACCAGGAAAATACCCCAGCCCCGTATCGAGCTTTATTTTCCATAATGAAAGTCATGACGGCATTGTAAAATTCAGGGATATAAGTCAGGAAATAGCGCCAGAATTAAAAAATATTGGGATGGTCTGCGATGCGCTTTGTTCGGATTACGATAACGATGGATGGTCAGACCTGGTACTTGCCGGGGAATGGATGCCTATTACTATTTTAAAAAATGACCATGGGAAATTCAGGAAAGTTCAGGTCCCTGCCTTGGATAATTTCCCGGGATGGTGGAATAGCATCGTGGGAGGAGATTTCCGACATACGGGTCGTATGGATTATATTGTGGGGAATATGGGTATGAACTCGCTTTATAAAGCGACTGAAAAATATCCGGTATATATCACTGCAAAGGATTTCGATAAGAATGGAAGTTTCAATGCCATACCCTCCATCTTTTTGCCAGATCAAAATGGCATAAAAAAAGAATTTCCAGAGCCGGGTCGTGACGAGCTTTTTAGAGAATTGATTAGCATGAAGAAAAAATTTACCAATTATAGTTCTTATGCGAAATCCACTATGGACCAGGTCTTTTCAAAGGATCAATTGAAGGATGCCTTGCGCTTAAAATCAAATTGTTCTGCGTCCTGCTTTTTAAGAAATGATGGGGATGGAAAATTTACCCTGATCCCGCTTCCAAACCTTGCCCAGGTTTCTCAGATGGATGGAATGGTTGTGGATGATTTTGATGGAGATGGGAATTTGGACATTATCATGAACGGGAATGATTTTGGAACCCAGGTAAGTATTGGACGATATGACGCTTTTAACGGTCTTTTATTAAAAGGAGATGGAAAGGGCGACTTTAAACCCCAAAGCATTCTGGAGTCTGGATTCTATGTTCCCGGTGATGGAAGAGCATTGGTTAAGTTTCAGGATTTTCAGGGAAAATATATGTTGGCCGCCAGTGAAAACCGGGGTCCCCTGAAAATTTTTGAACTTAAGAAAAATGTACAGAACCTAAGGGTTCAAGCGGATGATGAATCTGCTTTAATTTTCTATAAAAATGGAAACAAGGAGAAAATAGAAATTCCTTATGGATCCTCTTTTTTAAGTCAATCCGGACGTTTTATTTCCCTGAATTCTCCGGTTGAGAAAGTTATGGTAACCAATACAAAAGGAATAACCCGGAAAGCCTTTCCAATTTCTTTCTCATCTTCCCTTACCGGGATTTCAAATAACTAAGAATTTTTTTAGAAAGTTCTGGATATAAGGCTATATAATGAGACCGAACGGTAGCGGCTGTAGGACTCTTATTTTTTGCCAGATAAACCGAGATGATAGAGGATTCCTTTAATGGCATATGACAGCTTATGCAATCTTCTTTTAACCGGGTTCCTATGCCTGCGGTTAATTTGCAATGAATTTGGTTTGGAAAATCTCCATGGCAATTTAAACAACGGGAAGAAAACAAGTCCAAATTTCCCGCTTCATTTTGGTGGGGGCTATGACAGGAATTGCAGGCTAGGGTATTGGTTTTTATAAAGCATTTGCTGGATCGTAATAAAGCAAATTGATTCCCATGTACATCTATATTTTGGGGATCGGGCCGGGAATCATCTACCACATAATAATCGGAAAGCTTGTCCCCAATTTTAAACTCAAAAGCGGGTTTTATTTTTTTTAATCCACCTCCATGGCAGGAGCTACAAAATTCGAGATTTTGCTCCCTGGTTAATTTTGCAGGATTCACAATGAATCTGGATGTTTTTAGGCCGGGATTTTTTCTCTGGAAAAGCACATGGTTCAAACCAGGACCATGGCATTTCTCACAATTCACTCCAAAAATGATATGGGGAGCATCCATTTCGGCTGGCTCAACAAAGGGTTCAGAAAGGGTTTTGGCAAAGGTAGAATGACATTCGAGACAGCGGGCAGTAATAGGCCGGCTAAAATTTATCCTATCCGGATATCCCGGACTATTTGACCATTTATTGGCTTTGGTAAAATAGGCAATGGGCAATTGGAATAAATGAGGTCCATCCTGGTTAATATAGGTTTGGCCCTTGCGTCCGGATCCGGTTACAATGTCCATCCGCTTTGCCAAAGTTTCTACGCCCTTATCATATTCTACCTGAAATAATTGATTATTTCGTTTCTCCATTTTAACAAGTTTATCCGAACTAAAAACAACGATATTTTTCCCTGGTACAAAGCTACCATGAACAGATTTTTCGGTTACAGGCTCGGAGGTATGTAAATGGGCGGTAAACTGAAAACTATCATAAATCTTTTTATGGCATTGCTGGCAAGCCTCCGATCCTATAAATTGTTCCCCGCGGGCATTTTTAAGCACAGGCTGTTCCGTTTCCATAAAATTGGTACACCGACCAAAAACAAATAGGAAGGAAATGATAAGAAAGAGGATGAAGATGGATTTATTGTTTTTTAATGCTTTTTTCATTTTACTGGATTCATATTGTAGAAATAAGGAAAGAAATTTCTATCCCTGAATTCGGATAAATAAAATCTTGAAAGGGAATGAATCCTTTAACCTTTAGGCATCGTATGTTTTCCGGCTTGGTATTGAAGTAGGTCATTGATTATTTTTTCCCATAAGAGGTACCCGTAAAAAAAATATCGCCTTATCCCAATAAAACTATTCGTAGCCCTATTTTCTTTTAGGAAACCTTTCACAAAGCCCAATTTAGGTATTTGCATAGGTTTTATAAGGGCTTTCGGGTTTCCAAATTAATGGTTTCAGGCCGGGAATAAATCCTTTTCACCTCGTCATGGGTATTATTATTCCATAAAAAATTTGTCCAGACTAAAAACCAGGCCCATTCTGGTTGCGCCTCCAGAACTTCTGGTTTGGGAAGCTCACCTACTTCGGTTAAGGCAATGATTTTACCCTTGGCCAAACCTAGTAATTCATTATAATCCTTTTGTTCATAGTCGGAATGATAAATATCGGCCCCTAAAACATCCACATACTTGGGTCCAGGATAGAATTCTTTATATGAAAACGCTTCATCTTTTGGAATATCCCTTGGTCCATTAGCCCCCCAAACCCATAATAAATTATTCAGGTGATGGTAGTTGGTAAATCGATCAAATTCCATTTTCCATAATTTTTGAATCCCATTTTTTCCGGGTCTATTTCCCCACCAGAACCATACCCCATTCATTTCATGAAATGGGCGCCAGAGAACAGGGACATTTGCCTTTTCCAATTGCTTTAAATACCCTGCTACGATATCAATTTGGGATATCCATTTCTTGTTTAAATCGGTGCCCGGAGTAATGAGTTCTTCCCATTGGGTGTCGGTAAGTTTTCCCTGAATACTTTCCTTCCATCCATAGGGAGGATTATCGATAGGTCTTCCCTGATGCCACATGAGGGTGATTAAATAACCCTGTTTGCTTTTTTGCAAGGCTTCATCGACCACTTTCTGTCCCTGGTCCTTATCCCACCAGATAAAATCACTGCCCCAAACTGCCGGATATTTTCCCGTAATCGATTTTACGCTATCCACAAACCGATCCGATCCTCCATGTTGCCCGGATAGTATGGATTTTCCTTTTATGGAATATAAATAGGCTAAAACATTCTTTGCCTCTTTGGATGCATTGGGATTTACAGGTTGGAAGGATTGGGCTTCGGAAAAAATGGAAATTAATAATCCTGTTAAAAGGAATAAGATCTTTCTATAGGGGGCTTTCATTGTAGGACAATTGCTTTACGGAATGGTTAAATAAAAGGATAAAGAAATGAAGAAAGGGAAATAAGGAAAATCGATTTACTTGTAGTAAAATTTAGGAAATTATTTCCTAAATTAAAATTTAATTTTTATAAATTACCTTTGGTTAGGGTGGTTTTAGATGCCTTAAAACCTAAATCGAATTATTAACTATCCATTTTCATGAAAATTTCGAACCGAAAAATCGAATACATTTTTCTTGGTCTTTCTCTTTTTCTATCCGCCTGTCAAAATCCAAAATCCAAGGCTGTAAATGAGTCCGGGATTATATTCAATAACGAGGAAAAATTAACCCAACAAATTATTTATGATGTATTTACTCCTCCGGTAGCCAGTCGGGTATATGCCTATTCCTCCCTGGCATCCTATGAGGCTATCCATTTTCAGGACTCAACCTATCCAAGTATTTCAGAAAAACTACATGGTTTTGGCTTGGAACCACGTCCTGAAAAAGGGAAAAAGTACAATTTCACCCTCTCGGCCACCAAAGCTTTCTTTTTTATGGTCCGAAAGCTTACTTTTTCATTGGATTCACTGAATTCGTACGAAAATGCCGTTTATAATCAATATAAATCTAATTTAGACGATTCTACCTACCGCAGGTCCATCGATTTTGGAGACAAAATAGGAGCCTATATTTTTTCAAGATCTAAAACCGATAATTATTTGAAATCGAGGGGAAAACCCAAATATATTGGATCAGAAAATCCTGGAAAATGGAGACCCACACCACCCGATTATTTAGACGGGGTGGAATGGTGCTGGGGAACGATGAAAACCTTTGTTTTAGATTCTTCCTCGCAATTCTCCTTGCCCTCTCCACCACCCTATAGCGAAGATACCAGTTCCGAATATTTTCGTCAAAATAAGGTGGTTTTTGAAAAAAGTCTCCATTTAAGCAAGGATGAAATTGAAATTGCCCGGTTTTGGGATGATAATCCATTTGTAATGCAACATTCAGGACATATGATGTTTGCCAATAAAAAAATTACGCCGGGTGGTCATTGGATAGGCATAACAACCATTGCCTGTAAAAAAGCAAAATTTAATCCGGTTAGGACGGCCTGGGCCTATGCCCTTACCTCCGTAGCCCTATTTGATGCCTTTGTAAATTCCTGGCAAATCAAATATAAAACCGATTATATCAGGCCAGTGACGGTTATTAACGATAAAATAGATCCTGAATGGCAAACCCTGTTACAGACACCCCCCTTTCCGGAATATCCTAGTGGGCATAGTACTATTACCAGGGCCGCATCGGTAGTTTTAACCAGGATTTTTGGTGATCATTTTGATTTTCAGGATACCAGCAATTTACGATATATAGGTATAAAACGACATTTTACCTCTTTTATTCAGGCCTCGGATGAAACCTCGATTAGCCGATTTTACGGAGGAATCCATTATTTAAATAGTGTCAATCAGGGTGCTGCCTTAGGACAGAAAATTGGTGATCTTTTTGTGCATAGATTGATTGATAAAAGAGAGGAGAATAAAGTCAAAGTTCAATAAACGGCTTTCTCCAAAAAAGGAATTTTATAAATGGAAACCCGTAAGTGAATCCCTTCCATAAGGGTAAACTTTTTCCCATCGTGGAGAGGAATAAATTTTCAAAATTTTATAGCAATCGATTGCGGAATATAAATTTTAGATTAATTTCGTGTAACAGCACTTTTATAAATTTCAATTAAGGAATTAAACTCTTAATAGGACTTAATTTTTTTTTAAATGGATTTATCAGATTGCCTTGCTAAATCAAATATTCTCTTTTAATACGCTAGTATGAATTCTCTAAGTTTCCCAGATTATCTTGTTTTCTTAATCTATTTCATTATTGTAGCCTCCTATGGCTTATGGGTTTATAATAGAAAGAAAAAAGAAACCACGTCCACCAAAGATTATTTCCTGGCAGAAGGGTCTTTAACCTGGTGGGCCATTGGAGCTTCTCTTATCGCTTCCAATATTTCTGCCGAGCAGTTTGTGGCGATGAGCGGAAATGGATTTACTATGGGCTTAGCTATTTCTACCTATGAATGGATGGCCGCATTAACCTTAGTCATCGTGGCCATATTTTTTATTCCGGTTTATCTCAAGAATAAAATTTTTACTATGCCACAGTTTCTGAACCAACGGTATAATAGTACCGTGGCAATGATTATGGCAGTGTTTTGGTTATTGTTATATATCATCGTAAATCTTACTTCCATACTCTATCTGGGGGCCATTGCCATTCATGGTATTTCGGGGGTAGACTTCCGGATATGTATTGGATTATTGGCTTTATTTGCGATTATCATCACCCTGGGGGGCATGAAGGTAATTGGGTATACCGATGTCATTCAGGTATTTTTTCTGATTTTAGGAGGCTTGGTTACCACCTATATTGCGGTTAATGCAGTAGCCACCCATTTTGGAAAATCAGGATTGGGGGATGGATTGACCTTATTATACAAGCAGGCCAACGATCATTTTCATATGATATTGAAAAAGGATAATCCCAGTTATGGGGATTTACCCGGGCTAACGGTATTATTAGGGGGCATGTGGATTGTAAACCTGAATTATTGGGGTTGCAACCAGTATATAACCCAAAGAGCCTTGGGCGCCGATTTAAAAACGGCAAGAGGGGGAATTCTATTCGCGGCTTTCCTGAAATTATTAATGCCTTTAATTGTGGTTCTTCCCGGTATTGCTGCCTATGTACTTTATAAACAAAATGTTTTTGATTCGGCGAATATGAATACCATAACCAGTAATCATGATAATGCCTATCCGGTTTTATTGAATCTATTGCCCTCTGGATTTAAAGGGCTTTCCTTTGCCGCATTAACGGCAGCGGTTGTGGCCTCCCTGGCCGGAAAAGCAAATAGTATTGCCACCATTTTCACCCTGGATATTTATAAAAAGAAAATCAATCCCGATGCCTCCGAATCCCGCCTGGTCTTTGTAGGGAAAATGGTAGTCGTTGTGGCCATGATTTTAGGTGTTATTATTTCTCCTTTCCTGGGCATTGATAAAAAGGGGGGATTTCAATTCATTCAGGAATATACCGGCTTTGTTTCCCCAGGGATTTTTGCCATGTTTATTTTAGGTTTCTTTTGGAAAAAAGCCTCCTCCAATGCAGCCTTATTTGCTACCATTGGAGGCTTTGTTTTCTCGGTATTTTTTAAATTTCTCCCTAAAATTCTGGATCTTCATTTTTTAGCCACCACTGGTTTTTCTTTCAAAAATTCCGAAACGGGTATTTATGAAATTCCATTTCTGGATAGAATGGGCTTTGTTTTTCTAATCTGCATTGCAGGTATGGTCCTGATAAGCCTCTGGGATGCATCCTTAGGTAAAAAGACCAATGGGCTGGAAATAGAAACAAAAATGTTTAAAACGTCCAACTCATTTGCGGTCGGGGCCTTGTTTGTGATAGGAATTTTGGTGGCTTTATATAGCTTTTTTTGGTAGAAATTGGCAGGAAATTTTTCCTTCGGTCAATCTGGAGGTTAGGGGAATGGCTCCTGATCCAGATTTTTAGAAATCATGTTCCTGGTTAATACCATACCCCAGATTAAATGAAAGATGACTAGGGACAAGGTTTTTACCCTAGATTAATTTCTCATGGACCTAAGTTGCTTTACACAAGCTGCCAGGGATCTAAAGTTATGATAGGTAGATTTCCAGATATGCCCTTTTAAAGCGGTTTTTCTTTCGGGTTCTTTATCCAATCCTTCCTCATACCAATCCCCCTGCACATGGTCAATTAAATAGGTTTGTATATATGTCCATTGTAATGTAAATTTTTTATAATAATGCATGGGATCTTCCGGGAAATGATTTGCCATTAAAAGAAGGGTATTCAATCCCTCGGCCTGGGCCCACCAATTCTTACTCGAAACCAGAATAGAAATCCCTTTTTTATTTTTATAATAGAAGCCTTCATCGTAAAATCCACCCAATGTATTATCCCAACCGTTTAAAAGCGCATGATTGACCATTTTTTTGCCGGCCAACCAAGTAATTTTTTCATCCTCTAATCCCAATGCCTCAGAGGCTTCCAGCATAAGGAAAGCGGTTTCGACATCATGTCCAAAAGAAACATGATCTAAATTTTTATAGCGAAGTATAAAGGCTTCGGAGGAATCCCTAAATGATACCGGTTTCCAGTTCGGAGTGAAGAAAAGGTTGAGGTAGCCCTTTTTTGATGTTATTTTATCCCGGATTAAATAAAGCATCTCTTTTAAACGAATCCCAACTAATTTGTCGGGCCATACTTTATACAATTCTGTAAGGGCTTCCAATAAATGAATGGAGGAATTTTGATCCTTATAGCCCCATTCAGACCCAATAGGAAAGGAGGGCTCTCTAAGCAATTTTGTCCCATCCCTTTTTAAATGCTGGTAATATCCCTGGTTAATGGAATCATGGGCATATTTTTCCAACCAAAAAAAGGTCTTTTTAGCCAGGCTTAATGCACCTGTATCTTGGGATACCTTATAATAGGCAGCCAATGCGTATATAGCAAATGCGTTCCCGTAGGCATCTTTTGGTGAGAGTGGATTACTAATATTCTTTCCATCCCGGGTAACCAGGTTATAAAACCCCCCATAGGTTTTATCCCACATTTTATCCCTTAAAAAACGATATCCATTTCCAGCACATTCCAGATAATAGGTCTTTTCCGGATATAATGCCGATGCCTTAGCGGTGGTCCAAATATGACGGCTTTGGGTGACTATAAATTTGTCCTGCTTACCGATGGGCTTAAAGTCATAAGTATAGGTACTAATAAATCCTCCATAAGTAGTATCCATGGATTTGGGATACCATTTATTCAATAATTCAGTTTGAATGGAATTCTCCATTTGCCTTGCTACATCGAGCCTTTCCCTTTCTATATTTCTGGTTTGGGCCTGCGATATCCATGGAATACTGAATAGAAAAAGAAAATGTATTTTTTTCATTATTCTTAAAAATATCAATTTTTGGAAAACTCCTGATTCGCGGCTAAAACTAAAAACAAGTAATCGGTGGTGCCTCCCCCTAAAACATATTCGGTTTGTTGCCATAAAAATGGCCAGGTTAATAATTCGGGAAAATCCGGCCTAATTAAAGCCGTGCCTGATACTATACCCCCAGGAATATAGGACCAGTCAGCCCGGTTAAAACCATAAGCGGTAGTAACCGAATGAGAGCCTACCCCTGATACAAAAGAAGCGGTATTAGAACCCGGATGACAACCCAAAATAAAATTCATTGCATCCAGCATATACTCTGCGGAGAATATTTCAGGAAAATATTTATGCAAAAAATACTGGTGGAAACCAAAATTTTGAATGCCCCATCCTGCGCCCCAAATATTGGGCTCATAGGGAACCCCATAGGGGGTTTTCTTCCCCTCCTCTACTATTTTCAAATAATATTTTTTAGCTGCCAATCGTAAAGCCTCCTGATAAGGCTTATCCGAAATTAGGTTAATGGTTTTTCCCACACTATATCCTTTGGATTCAAAATTCGCAGCTATTTCCATGATATGCTGCACTAAAAAATCGGAATATTTTTTATCCCCTGTGGTTAAAAATAATTCAACGGCCGGTTCTACTCTATCCAATGGATTCCTGTTTTTTGTTTTGTTCCAAAGTTCTTCGGAAATTTCAAGACTTTGTCTTGCAAGGGTATCATTATAGCTTTTTAAAACCCGGGCAGCAGTGGCCAGACAAGCTGCAATACCAAGCTCTCTTGCAGGATTATCTTCGGTAAATATCCATCGGTCATCGGGTGCATCCGGCAAGCCTAGTTCGGTGGTTTTAGGATTTTTATCGGTATAAATCCTATTGTTGGTAATGTTCGTAGGGTCGCCAAGCAGGACATACTGACGTTTGGTTGGTTCAATAATACCCCTGTATAGCCTGCCCATAGATCGGTAACCATCCACAATCGATAATAAACCATGTTCCATTTGTTGTAATAAATCAGGTTTTCCATCAGGAACCTGAATTTCTACTATATGGTGCATCTGATCTATGCTCGTATTATCGTACTGGACAGAAAACTCTTCAAAAGCCAAACCTAATCCTTGAACCGTTTCGGCCTGCGATTCTATGCGTAAGTCAAAATCTCCTGCATCGTGCCAACCACCCCGATTCAAACCCGGAACATGATCCCCGGATTTAAAGGGAATAAGGGTATTTGGTCCTTGTGCGTACCCATCAAAATGGTTTGAATCGGTAGGGGCCATTCTTGCATCATCCAAATGGCACCAACCATGCCAAACCCGGTATCGTTCATTTACCCGCATATGACACATCTGAATAGGAAGGAAATATTCCAGGGTAGGTTGCCATACGTTCCTGGTAAAAACTTCCTTATCAATTTGAAAAGGCTCAGACTGAACATTACCATATTTTACCCTATACATGCCCGGTTTTTGTATCCGGGTGAAATCAAATTTTACATAATTATATCGAAGAAACGTACCCCATTTTTTAGGATTTTCTTGCAGCGCGGTTTCGTATCCACCACTTTCCCGTATTCTTAGTAAGGATATGGGTTTGAGAGTTGTTTCCTTCGCGTCCAATTCAATTACAGCAATTTTTTGTTGCCGGGGATGATACCCTACCTGGGATACCTGAACCACAGGATCTGATTTCCATCCCTCCTTGGCATTCGGGGTAATAATCCACTCTATGGCATTCTGACTCTTGCCTCCTGCTACCAGAGATCGAACGACAAACCAACCGTTATTATGTTTCCCCCTTCCGTCCAATAATTCTAATCCATTTCCTTGAATATTTTCAATAACCATTCTTTGTTCTTCCCTTTCCGGGGCAATGATCAGGCGGTTTCCTTTGGCCATGGGTAAAATTTGTACCTCTCCTTCAGCATCTTTGTACTGGAGTCCATCGGCCTGTCTCGGAAAAATCCCGGAATGGCTATCCATATAATAGGTTTTTCCAAAAAGAATTTGGGGAAATAGCTCTAAATTAAAGCCAACCTTACCCACCCATTCTTCCGGTAATGGCTTATCCAAATTAACCGATATTTTAAATCCTTTTCCTGCGGGTTGAACGCTAAGGGTATAGGAAAACCTTAACTTAGGATAAATGATAGGATTAAACCCTTTCCGGTCAAGGTCTTCGTTTGGGTATTCCATTCGAACACTTATTTCACCGGTAGAATGATTTACCAACCGTTTACCCACTTTAGGGGTAGGTTGCCATTGCCCGGGGGTAGGTTCCAACCGTATATCTCCATTGGTAGCCACCCTGAGTCCATTTTGAATGATACCCACCCCTCCTTGATGACCTTCTGGATAATAATCTTGAGCCAACATGATATTAACACCTTGATATTCAAGATATTCTTGTTTATTCAACTTCATGGAGGATCCCTTATCCATTCCTTGAGCAAAAAGGGTTTTCGGACTATTTAAATAAAAGAAAAGGGAAAAACAAAGGGGTACAATACGGAGTCTCATAATTTCTCTGGTAAGGAAGGCATGATAAACAAATCGACCCAAGGCAAAGCCCTGTTCGATTTTAGCTGGTAATATTTCCCTTAATATCGATTAATTATTTTGATCTGAATAATTCAGAACAAGGTATTGGATCAAATAAAGAGTAGGGTTTGGAAACTAACCTATATGATTTAGTTCATGAACCCCGTCACCAATTTCAGACAAATATAAGGAGGGGGTATAACCTATTTTTTTCAGGTAAAATTTTTCGATGCCTTCTTTAAAATCCATAAAATGATGGGTTTTGATCAGGGCAATGGCACAACCCCCAAATCCAGCCCCGGTCATTCTTGCCCCGAGTACATTTTCATCTTTTCGGCAATATTCAACCAAGGTATCAAGTTCAAGGCCACTGACTTCATACAGGGTTTTCAAGGATTCATGGGAGGCATACATGAGGTTCCCAAATTGATTAAGATTCCCTTCCTTCAAGGCTTTTTCAGATAGGGCCACTCTTTCATTTTCAGAGACTACATGATGCGCTCTTTTTCCTGCTATTTTATCCTTGATTTCCCATTTAAGACTAAGAAAAGTCTTTAAATCCAAATCACATAAGAATTGAATTTTAACATTTTTCTGCAAATCCTTTAAAGCGGTCTCACATTCCTTTACTCGTTCATTATATTTTGATTCGGACAATTGCCTTTGTTTATTGGTTCCCATTATAACCAGGGAATAAGGGGCTAATTCAATAGGTACGGTCCGATAATGAAGACTTTGGCAATTTAATACCAGGGCCTTATCTTTCTGACCCATGGTTACAGAGAATTGATCCATTACTCCGGAATTAAGGCCAATGAATTCATTCTCGACCCTTTTGGCCATTAAAATTAGATCCATTCTTGAAAAACCAACCTCGAATAGCTGATTAAGAGCAAAAGCGGTTAAAATTTCTAAAGAGGCTGAGGAAGATAATCCGGAACCCAGGGGAATATCACCCTGGTATAATAAATTTAGTCCATTTGGAATTTCCTCTATTTCCTGGATATATTTAATAATTCCCAGGGGATAGTCCATCCAATTTCCTCCTTTTCCTTCTATAGGGTTTTCCAGGTTCCAATTTCCAATTAAATCCTGATTCAGGGACCGAAAATGGATTTCCTTATCATCTCTTACGGAAACCGCTAAATAGGTTCCCATCGAAATGGAGCAAGGCATAACCGTGCCACCATTATAATCCAAATGTTCTCCCATTAAATTTACCCTGCCGGGGCAAAAGAAAACTCGATCCGGCTTTATTCCATAGGTTTGAGAGAATGATTCGGAAAGACTTTTATACATAGGCTTTGGTAAAGGAATAACTATATTCAGCTTGCAAATATATATTACTCCGGCATTATCATTGCGTAAATTAGGAATAAGCCTAAAGCAGCCTCTATATTTGATTAAATTAATTTAAAGGTGGAAAATAAGGAAGTTTATATTTTACATGGCTCCAGAACCCCAATGGGTTCGTATGGAGGTACCTTATCCGGAATTACCGCTATTCAATTAGGCGTTTCTGCGGTAAAGGATGTGTTAGAAAAAAGCCAGATAGATAAAGATAGGATAGAGTCTATTGTGATGGGGAATGTGCTTTCAACCGGGCTGGGTCAGGCCCCTGCCAGGCAGGTTTCCATTCATTCAGGAATTCCCCAGTCGGTATGTGCCACCACGGTTAATAAAGTATGCGCTTCCGGTATGAAAGCTGTCCAAATGGTATATAATGAAATACACCTGGGGGATGTTCAGTTGGGAATTGCCGGTGGCATGGAATCCATGTCGGGCGTTCCTTTTTATATTCCTGGTGCTCGTTTTGGCATAGGCTATGGAGATGGAAAATTATTAGATGGTTTGGCCGGGGATGGATTAACCGATGCGTATAGCTACAAGGCCATGGGGGTATCGGGTGACCTGACCGCCAAGAAATACGGAATTAGCCGGGAAGACCAGGATTTTTATGCAGAAATTTCTTTCACCAGAAGTCAGAAAACCTGGGCCTCCGGTTTATTCAAGAGTGAAATTGCCCCGGTTTTGGTTCCCCAGAAAAAGGGAGAGGCTTTGATTATGGAAGAAGACGAGCATTATAAAAAAGCGAATTTTGAAAAAATGCGTTTGCTGAAGCCTGCCTTTTCGCCGGATGGAACCGTGACTGCTGCCAATGCCAGTCCCCTCAGCGACGGAGCCTCGGCCCTTGTATTGGCAGGAAAAAGCTTTTGTGATCAAAACCAGATTCAACCGGAATTTAGAATCCTGGCCTATTCCGAAGCAGAACAGGATCCGGATTATTTTACTACCACACCGGTTTTAGCTACTCAAAAGGTTTTGAAAAAGACGGGACTGGAAATAAAAGACATTGACTTTTTTGAGGTAAACGAAGCTTTTTCTGTGGTACCTTTGGCCTATATGAAATTATTGGATATTCCTCACCAGGTAATGAATATCCATGGAGGGGCCGTTTCCCTGGGCCATCCCTTAGGAAGTTCTGGTTCAAGAATTATCGTAAGTTTAATGAATATTTTGAGGCAGAATAAAAAAAGACTGGGATTAGCGGCCATTTGTAATGGGGGAGGAGGAGCCAGCGCTTTAATCCTGGAGAGAGTTTAATTTTATTATTTAATAAAATAAGAGGTGGCATTTCAAGATTATTACAAAGTTTTAGGTATTACTAAAACCTCCAGTCAGGAAGAAGTAAAAAAGGCTTATAGGAAATTAGCCAGGAAACATCATCCTGATTTAAACCCCAATGATCAGGAAGCCAAAAGAAAATTTCAGGAAATTAATGAGGCCAATGAGGTTCTTTCTGATCCGGAAAAGCGAAAAAAATACGATCAATATGGAGAGAACTGGGAGCATAGCGAGGAATATGAAAAAGCCAGGTCAGCGCAAAACAGTTCAAGACCAAATTATTCCTATTCCCAGGGAGAAGAGCCTGGCTTTGATCCCAATGAGTTTTCCAGCTTTTTTGAATCCATGTTTGGGGGAGGCTCGGGATTTCAGGGAAGGTCTCAAAGCCGTAAGCTTAGTGGGGAGGATTTTACAGGTCAATTATCCCTTAGTTTTGAGGAAGCCTATACAACACATTCCAGAATGTTGCAGATTGGTGAACAAAAAATTCGGATACAGATTCCTGCTGGAGTAGAAAATGGTCAAACCATCCGTTTAAAAGGGTATGGGGGCAAAGGTCAAAATGGGGGCCCTAATGGAGATTTACTCGTAAGCTTTTCAGTGGAAGAATCAAAAGAATTTACAAGAAAAGGATCTGATTTATACAAGGTTTTGGAAATTGACCTTTATACTGCCGTATTAGGGGGTGAAGAATTGGTGAAAACCATGGATGGTAAGGTGAAAATCAAAATTAGTCCTGGAACCCAAAATGGCGCCCTGATCCGTTTAAAAGGTAAGGGATTCCCCGTTTATAAAAAGGAAGGGCAGTTTGGAGATCTATATTTAACCTATTCGGTTAAGATACCCACCCAATTAAATCCGGAACAAATAGCACTTTTTGAAAAACTGGCTTCCCTTAAATCCTAATTCAATGAATTCTACTATCTATATCCCCGTTCAGGAAATTTGTCTGATTCATCAAATTGAATTTGTTTTTATCCAACACTTATCGGAATACGGGCTTTTGGAAATAACCGTTCATTCAGGCAAGGAATTTATACATCAGGATTATATCCCTGTTCTTGAACGCTTTATTTTCTGGTATAAGGACCTGGAAATTAATTTACCCGGATTGGAAGTGCTCTCTCAAATACTTCCAAAATTAAATAGGCTTCAGGAAGAAAACCGTAATCTAAGGGAAGAGGTTCAGTTTTATCATTCCCTATATTTCCGATCCCTTCCATCCGATTACGATCCTTCCTGATTTCTTATCCGGTACCCAGGGTCACTAATTGAAAAATAGTTTTAAAGCTTGGTGAAACATCCTACTTTTGTAAATCCCTCTCACTGGTTGAGAAAGGGATTCCTGGAAAAAGTAGGGGTCGCCGAAGCTTTTCAGAAATTATGGATCAAAGACAATTAAATGAAGGTACATCAGGTTTCTGAAACAGAATTCGTTACAAAAGGGCAAGGCACCCATACTGCTTTTATAGATTTAATAGCCTTATTAAAGCAAAATACCGATCTGGAGGTTGTGGTAAATAATGAAGGATATGGGGATATACTTCATGCACATACCTATGGTCCCTATTTCTTTTGGAAAGGTTTACGGTATAAGGGAAAGAAAATTTTCACGGTTCATGTGATACCGGATTCCATAAAAGGTTCTCTTCCCATGTGGCAGAAATTGATGAAAGCCACCCAATGGTATTTTAAAAAGGTTTATAGTTATGCAGATGTCCTGATTGCTATTTCTCCCATGGTGGAAAAAGCGATTCGAGATTTAGGTGTGAAGACCCCTATTAAGAAAATTTATAATCCCATTCGAACCGAATATTGGGAAAGAAGCCCGGAAATGAGGATTTCAGGAAGAAAGAAATTAGGGCTTTCGGAGCATGATTTTGTGATCCTAGGTGTAGGACAAATACAGGGAAGAAAAGGCATAGAAGATTTTATGGAAGTGGCTTCCCAAATTCCTTCGGCTAAATTCGTATGGGCTGGTGGAAGGCCTTTTGGGGTTTTTACCGAGGGAATTTCCCGAATTGATCAACAAATGGAGGACTCCAGTTCTCATGTTCAGTTTACAGGGATGCTGGAATTAGACGATATGCCAGAAATTTATGCCGCTGCCGATGTTTTCTTTTTCCCATCTTATCAGGAAAATTGTCCTTTGGCGCCTTTAGAAGCAGCAGCGAGTGGGATGCCTGTCATTTTTAGGGATATTGAGGAATATCGAAGCTTATATGAAAATCCTTATTTAAAGGGCAAAACCCAGGAGGAGTTCACCAATTTAATTCTTAAACTTATGGTGGATAAGGATTATTACGAGGAGGGATTGAAAATTTCCAAAAAACTATTAAGTCAATTTGATCAGGCCAGGGTTTTACAACAAATTCTGGAAGTGTATGAAGAAGTTTCAGGTCAAGAACTCACCCAAACTAAGCAGACTCCAGAATTCGTCTAAAACTTTTCTTCCTAAAATTTCTTCTTTTTCTCTATCTTGGATTAATTGGATTCATTATTCCAAAACCTACCACTATGACCTCAAGAAGAGATTTCCTAAGAAAATCCGGGATTTTCACTCTTGGCCTTTTGGCCAATTCCGGAACCAAAGCCCAGCCAGTAAAAAATAATGCACGGGTAGGTGTACAGCTCTATTCGGTACGGAATGAAATGATGAAGGATGCAAAAGGAACCCTTTTGGCGCTTTCAAAATTAGGCTATAAGGAAATTGAATCGGCGGGGAGTGAAAAGGGTAATTATTATGGACTTGGTCCAAAAGAAATAAAGAATATATGTTCCGATAATGGCATGAAGGTTGTGAGTGGCCATGTCCAGATCAATGATCATTTTCAAAAATCTATTGAAGAGGCCGTGGAAACCGGACAGCATTATTTAATTTGTTCCAGCTTCTCCAACAATGATTCTACTATTGAAAATTATAAAGTTCAGGCCGATCGATTGAACAAAGCAGGAGAAGACTGTAAAAAAGCGGGTATTCAGTTTGGCTACCATAATCATGCTGGTGAATTTAATCAAGTAGGGGATACCGTGCTTTATGATATCCTTCTAGAAAATACCGACCCGCATACCGTGATTATGGAAATGGATTTAGGATGGGTTATAGCCTCTGGAAATAATCCATTAGCGTATTTTAAAAAATATCCGGGAAGATTCCCCTTATGGCATTTGAAAGATATGAATGTGGTGGAGAAACATAGTGTGGAATTTGGGAAAGGCAGCCTTCCCATTCAGGAATTATATGAAAATAGAAAATTATCGGGTATGAAGCATTTCTTTGTTGAACAGGAAGAATATGCTTCCACGGCCCTAGAATCCCTTAGTTACGATATTGAATACCTAAAGAAACTATCTATTTGATAGTAAACTACAGAACCTAAAAATAGAAATCTCGTAGTAGGGCTTAATTTTATTGAACATCCGTTAAACCCTTTGGGTTTAACGATGTCGAAAGACTTAATTAGCTCTTGTATGAAAATCAACGTTTCTTACCTGGTTCCATTCTCCCTTTTCTCCTTGGTTCTTTTTTCTTTTATTCTGAACCCTTATGAGAAGGATAATTGGAGAATGCCCTATAAACAGGCTCATCTAACAGAAAGGCAGGCAGCAGCCCATTTATTAAGCCGTTTTACTTTTGGCGCTCACCCGGGTGAGGTGGATTCAGTCGTAAAAATGGGTCTAAAAAATTGGTTCCTTGGTCAATTAGATGCTACTTATCCGGACGATTCCCTTCTTAGAAGAATCAATACCGCTTATCCCGAATTAAAGCTTTCTAACGCGGAAATGCTGTCCACCTTCCCTAATAGGGGAACCATTATTCAAATGGCCATAAAAGACAGTGTTATTAATAAAGATTCGGTGAATAATCTGGACAAACCAAAATTAAAGGCCCTATTTCAAGATTATATGAAAAAAAAGGGGCTAAAAAATAATGGGGAATTGTTTAAGGAATTAGAAGGGCGAAAAATTTTAATGGCCGTTTATTCTCAGAATCAATTAAAAGAGGTTCTGTCCGATTTTTGGTATAACCATTTTAACTGTTCATTAAATAAAGAGGATTGCTCAAGGTTTATACCTGATTTTGAAAGAGATGCTATCCGTCCCCATGTATTAGGGAATTTTGATAGTTTATTATTAGCTACGGCCAAATCGCCAGCCATGTTATTTTATCTCGATAATTTCAGTTCTTCGTATACCGATACCACAAGACCCAAGCCTTTTAGACCTGCCTTACTTGGAAAGCTTGGGGACTCTATCGCAAAAGCCCAGGCAAAAAAGCTACCGCCTAGGAAAATGCAAGGGCTTAATGAAAATTATGCCCGGGAAGTAATGGAACTACATACTATGGGGGTAGACGGGGGATATACCCAGTCCGATGTCACCCAGGCGGCCAGGGTATTAACAGGTTGGACAGTATATCCACTTTCCGATCAGGGACCAGGCGCATTTGCAAAAAAAATATTGGAAAAGATTAACCCCGACGATTTTGTTAAAAAGGGGTTTGTACGGGATGGCGATTTCTTATTCACTCCTAATCGGCATGATCCTGGAGAAAAGCACGTTCTGGGTCATACCTTCCCTGCCGGAGGAGGTTACCAGGAAGGGGTAGAACTATTAAATTTATTGGCTCATCATCCTTCTACCGCTCATTTTATATGTAAGAAAATAGCGGTTCGATTTGTGAATGATAATCCGCCAATTTCTTTGATTAATAAAATGGCAGCAACTTTTTTAAATTCCAACGGAAGTATTCGGGAGGTTCTTATTACCATGGTATCCTCGCCTGAATTCTGGAACAGTGCTTCCTTGCGTCAGAAAACAAAATCCCCCTTTGAGTATGTGGTGAGTTCGGTACGCAGTCTTAATTCTAAAATATTAGATCCCCAAGGCTTAAACTACTGGCTAAACCGTATGGGGGAACAGATATATTATTATACGGCGCCAACCGGATTCCCTGACCAGGGGGCCTATTGGATCAATACCGGATCGCTTTTAAACCGAATGAATTATGGATTAAGTCTTGCAACCGGGAAAATTAATGGGGTTAAAACCGATTTGCTTGCCTTGAATAATAACCATGAACCGGAAAGCAACGATGCTGCCCTGGTTACCTATGCCGGCTTATTATTGCCTGAAAGAAATCTGGACGAAACCGTTAAGCGGTTAAGCCCGCTGTTAAGCCATCCCGATTTACATACGAAAATTGAAGATGCCGGTTCAAAATATCCGGGTTCTAATTCAAATTCCAATAGTATAGTGGCGAATTTAGATGCCGTCCAAAATCATTCAACAGGTAAACCTGGAGATAATAAAAACCCAAATTCCCTAGGTCAGGTGGTGGGTATCTTAATAGGTTCACCCGAATTTCAAAGAAGATAAATATATGGTAACCAGAAGAGGTTTTATTAAATCGACCGGTATTGCGCTTTTTGGTATTGGTTTAGGTGGAGTTCCCACCTTTGTAGTAGAAGCGGCCCGTAAAATTCTACCGGAAAAACCCTTTTTTCGAAAAAAAGTATTGATCTGCATTTTTCAACGAGGGGCCATGGATGGATTAATGGCAGTTACTCCCTATGCGGATCCCTATTTGGCCACGGCTAGACCCTCCTTATTTATTTCTCCGGCTAAAACGGGAAATAATTCGGGATTAATCGATCTGGATGGACGATTTGGATTACACCCTTCCCTAAGTCCCTTTGCATCTTTATTTACTTCAAAACAATTAGCTATTGTGCATGGAATTGGTTCTCCAAATAATTCCCGGTCTCATTTTGATGCACAGGATTATATGGAATCCGGAACGCCCTTCAGCAAAAGCAGCATATCGGGATGGCTGAATAGGGCCGTGGGCATTATGGGACATGATGCATTAACCCCATTTCAGGCGGTTAGTATTACCTCCTCCCTGCCCAGATCCCTGTACGGATCTAATCCAGCCGTTGCCCTAAGCAATTTACAGGATTTTGCCATTCAATTAAATGGGAATCCAATGGGGGCAAACCTGGCAGCCCAGAGTTTTGAGGATTTATATGATCAAACCTCGGCGGGATTATTAAAAAATACCGGAAAGGAAAGCTTTGAGGCCATGAAAATCCTGAAGAATACCGACGTAAGGAATTATAAGCCAAATCCAAAAGCCGTTTATACAGGGTCCCCATTATCCAATGCCCTAAAGCAAATTGCGCAGTTGGTTAAAATGGGGGTAGGTATGGAAATTGCGTTTGCAGAATCGGGTGGATGGGATACCCATTATGCCCAGGGGGCTGCGGTTGGAACCTTTGCCAGGAATATAGATGATTTTTCAAAATCTATTACTGCTTTATGGAATGATTTGGATACCTATCAGGATGATGTGATCATTATGACCATGACGGAATTTGGCAGAACCGTAAAGGAAAATGGTACTGGGGGTACCGACCATGGCCGGGGGTCTTGTAATTTTATCATAGGCAATAACGTAATGGGTGGCAAGGTTCATGGAACTATGCAAGCCCTTACTGTTGAAAATCTGGAAGATGGAAGAGATTTGCCTGTAACCACCGATTTTCGAACCGTATTCTCGGAAGTAGCCGACCGTCAGTTCTCCATGAAACAAGATGGTGTATTATTTCCCGGGTATACGGGTTCTCCCATAGGCGTAATGAAAGCCTGAAAAGAATTATGGCCTTTACATTGTGGTTAATTTGACCTAATTTTATACTATGGAAAAGTTCAGGGAAAACCATAACCGAAAATTGGCCGTAGAACAAGGATTCTATGATGGCCGCTTTATAGCCCGGGTAGTACCTGATAAGCGAAAAAAAACGGCCAGGGATTATTGCCGAAAATCCAATAAAATTGGTTTTAACGTAAATAAAGAGGAATAAGCACCCTTCCTATGGGTCTTTTTTTAATCCTTTCCGGGCGCATCCTTTTTTAAATAAACCTTATTTCCTGATGCATTAATATAGTATTTGCCCCCTCTGGGTCCATTAAATACGGCTTCTCCATTCGGACCTTTCAAGGATTTATCCCGAGACCCAGCCACACGGGAAGCAATTTCATTCGAGTTCTTTTTAACAAAAACCCCTGTTTTTTTTGCCGCCGTATCGACAAATTTTGTGCTGGACTTCACCACCTTTTTTGTGGTTTCTCCAATCTTTTTCCCGGTCTTTTTTAATTTCGTTTTAAGACTATCCTGAGCCTTTAGTTCATTTGTGAATAGGCCTAATAAGCAAAAGAATACAATGAATTTTTTCATTTGGACAATATTTTGAATTGTAAAAGAACAATATAGATAACCCTTAAATGAAAAACGTCTTTTTTGAAAATAAAGTCTTAAACCCTAGACTTTTCTGGTTTTTTTCTTTTTGGAAAAGGGTGTTTAAACCCATGGTATAAAAATGAATCCTCCTTAACTTTAATAAAAAACGACCATGGCAACCGATAGCCCCCCTGATTCCCCCTCTGTCAAAGAGCAACCAGAATTAAAGAATTCGAATAATTCCCAGGTTTTTGAAATAGGATTATGTATGGCGGGGGCCGTATCGGCAGGGGCTTATACGGCGGGAGTGGTCGACTTTTTAATAGAGGCCCTGGAGGAATGGGAGAGAAGAAAGGCCTTGGATAAAACCAATTCAGTACCCCGGCATCAGGTTCAAATTTCGGTAATGGGGGGTGCATCGGCTGGTGGAATGACCAGTATTATCACTTCTACCATTCTGAATAATAAACAAATTCATTTAAAAGAACCCCAGTCCAATATTCTTGCCGAGCATCCGGAAAACAAATTATATCATTCCTGGGTGGATTTAACCGATCCGGATATGTTTGCCCGGATGCTGGATACTTCCGATATACAGAATGGGAAGATCATCTCCGCATTGAATTCCGATTTTATCGATTTGATTGCCAAAAGAGTAGTAGAGGTGGATACGGTGAATTGGGAAAGTCTGCCCAATTTTATTAAACCAGGGATAAAGGTATTTACCACCTTGACCAATTTACAGGGTTTTGATTATGTATATGATTTTATAGCTTCGGAAAGACTTCATGTCTTTCCTCCCATGCCAGGAAATATCCCTCTACAAAACTATACCAGCCCGGTACAGGCCCCTACCACCAGCAAATACCATAGTGTTATTCATAATGATTATGCCTGTTTTGAATTAACCGAATCAAGCATTTCAGGGTCAAATTTGGGCTGGATGCCCTTGAATTTACGGGCGGGAATAAATACTAAAACAGCCACCGATGCAGCGATGGCCACGGGTGCCTTTCCCATAGGATTAAAACCAAGATTTCTTTCCCGAGATCCTTTATATGTGAATGCAAATCCCTGGTTAAAGGAATACCTGGTTCCAAATCCGCTAAACCAAAATCCCTATACCACCCTCAATGTGGATGGGGGATTAATCAATAATGAACCTTTCGAAAAGGTTAGGGATGTTTTAAATAATTTCGATCCCAAGGAATCGGAAACCATCTACGAAAATTACAATACTTTTCGCAATACGGTTATCATGGTAGAACCCTTTCCCACCCAGGAATCTGTTCCAATCAAAATGGATCTGGGACTATTCAATGTGGCAGGTCTTACTTTATCCAGTATGCTGAATCAAATGCGATCCAAACCGGATAATATCACCAATGCCATGGATGAGTCCAAAGCGGGTCAATTCTTAATAACTCCTTCCAGGCTGATTCCCGGACCGAATGGCCCTATACAAATAACCGGTGAAAGAGCTATTGCCTGCGGGGCATTAGATGGATTTAGTGGATTTCTCAATAAGGAATTCAGGGTACATGATTATTTCCTGGGCCGGTTTAATTGCAAAATATTTTTAAAAGATTATTTCACCGTTCCTGAAACGGCCCTAGAAAATAACCCAATTTTTAAGAAGGGTTATGATATTGAAGGGAAAAATCAATTTCAATCGAGGAAATCGGAAAGCGATTATCAAATTATCCCCATCTTTTTAGGAGAAGAAGATTTGAAGTTTCCTGAAATACCTTTTAAAAATGGTCAGAGCTGGCCGGTTTGGGACGAAAAGGAGGTAAATGCCTATACTAAGCCCATACGAAAAAGAGTAAGAGCCTTCCTCTTAAATACGGTCTCATTGAATTGGTTCAATAAATTTCTCATCCTTGCCGGGGCCTACCTGGTCCTAGACAGAACCATTACCGATGGCATTTTAGGGAAAATAAAATCGGACCTCAATTCCTGGAACCTGTTAAAAAAGACTTGAAAAGTGATTTTTATGCCTAAATAGCTTTTTATATTAGGCCATGAATTATTTTGATTCCTCCGAAGCAGCAGAACGATATTCCAGGGGACGGCCTTTTTATCACCCCCTTACAATCCATAAAATTATCGAGTTTTTAGGGGAGAGTTTCCAATGGGAGAAAATTCTGGATATGGCCTGCGGAACCGGACTTTCTTCCAGGGCTTTATTGGAAACTGGAGCAGAAATCTGGGCCGTGGATGCTTCCGATGAAATGTTACAACGAGCGTATAAATCAACAAGAATTCAATATTTGCAAGGTTCCGCAGAGAAACTACCCTTTGAAGAAAGTTTTTTTGATATAATTACGGTTGGTTCGGGTGTTCATTGGTTTGAAATAGATTCGTTTTTAAAGGATTCGGCCAGGGTTTTAAAAGAAAAAGGATGGATTATCCTTTTTGAGAATTATTTTAATTCAGAAATGGAAAATGTTCCTGAATTTAATTCTTGGTATTCTGAGGTCTATAAATTAAAATTTCCTTCCCCTCCTCGAAACACCCATTACGATTATTCCGACAAGAATATAAATTCCAAAGGGTTTCGATGGGTAAATCAAATGGATTTTAAGAATTCGATTCAGCTTACCAAGGAGGAATTGATTTTATATTTTACCACCCAAAGCAATATCATTGCCTCTGTAGAAAAAGGGTCATTGAGCTATAGGGAGGCCGAAATCTGGCTGGATACAGCATTATCTCCTTATTTTCAGGGATTTGAAAAAAGAACCCTGTTTTTTGGAAACTGGATCAAGTTTCTTCAAAAAATTTGATGAAATTCAATCTTTCTGTTTTTTTCAACCTTTCAAATCGGTTCCCATGTCAGAATCCCTTTATAACCAAATTGGCAAGGATTATAATGAAACCCGTACATCGGATCCTGGCATATCGGACCGTTTTCTCAATCATTTAAATCCCCGGCACGAAGAAAAGTACCTGGATATAGGTTGTGGTACAGGAAATTATTTATCAGCCCTGGAAGAAAAAGGATTGGACATGACAGGGATAGATCCTTCAGAGATCATGTTAGAAGCGGCGAGAAGAAAAAATCCCTTGGGTCGATATATATTAGGTAAAGCAGAAGAAATCCCTTTTCCCGATCAATTTTTCCATGGTGGCATTGGGATGCTAACAACACATCATTGGACCGACCTGGAAAAGGGGTATCAAGAATTACATAGGGTTATAAAAGATGGGGGAAAATTGGTCCTATTTACGTTTACCCCTGACCAGGTTCTTCATTATTGGTTGAAGGAATATTTCCCAACTATGATTCAAGAGGCTTCCTCGGGTATTCAGGACCTATCTTCTCAAATGGATTTGCTAAAAAAAGCAGGCTGGAAACATATTTTTAAGGAGGAATACAGGGTGGATCGCGGTGTATTGGATCATTTCATGTACGCATCCAAATACCAACCGGAAAAGTATCTGGATAAGCGCGTTCGGGATGGAATTTCTGCTTTCCAACTCACAAAAAATCCAAACGAAATTGAATCCGGATTGAAGAGGTTAAAAGCCGATATAGAATCAGGAAGAATTTATTCGCAAATCCAGGAATACGAGAAGAAAAATCCTTTTGGGGATTATATCTTTCTTATTGCAGGAAAATAGAGGATGAAAAGGAATCGATTACACAAATATTTACTATTCTAGCAAAATACCCTATATTAAATACTCTTAATATACCTTTATGTTCATGCGATACCGGATTCTTCTCTATGCCATTTCCTTCCTTATGGTATACCCAAACATTTCTTTGAATGCGCAAGATTTATTTATACCCCGTGATGTTCAAAAAGCAATTAAGCAGGGAACCCGAAGCCTGGATGGGATGCCAGGAAGGAATTATTGGCAGAATAAGGCTCGGTATGATATCTCCATCCTGGTTTTTCCTCCAGATAGAAATGTGAGAGGGGAGGAATCCCTGGTATATACCAATAATAGCCCCGATACCTTAAAAAATATTTTTACAAGGCTCTACCTGAATATCCATAAAGCTGGCGCCCCAAGAGATGGGGGGGCAGTACCCGATTATTTAACCAAAGGAATGGTGATTGATTCCTTGGTGGTGAATGGACTAAGTCAAAGCTGGGATCAAAATCCTCGGTATTTTACCATCCAGCCCTTTAAATTGAAATCCCCCTTAATGCCCCATGATTCTATTAGGATTTACTTTAAATGGCATTATGAAATTTCAAAACAAAGTGGGAGAGAAGGGATGATTGATTCTACCACCTATTTCCTGGCCTATTTTTATCCCAGAGTTTCGGTATATGATGATTACCAGGGATGGGATAGAACGGCATTTGTCGATTCCAAGGAATTCTATTCTGATTTTAATGATTACAGGGTACGAATTACCGCTCCGGATAAATACCTGGTATGGGGAACCGGAACCCTTATCAATGCCAACCAAATCTTAAATGATAAGACCCTGGCTTCATTCCAAACATCCATGAAAACAGATTCCATATTTCATTTAGCAAATTATAAGGATGTCTTGGCTGGAAATATTTTAAAACCAGGCACCCATACCTGGGAATTTCAAGCAAAAAATATTCCCGATATGACCTTTGCCCTAAGCAATCATTTTAATTGGGATGCCTCGAGTGTGGAGGTCGATACCCTTACGCATCGTAGAGCCAGTGTTCAATCTGCCTATAATGATAAAGCAGAGGATTTTCACCATATGGTCGAATATGGAAAACATTCCCTTTATTGGTTTTCTCGCTTTTGGCCAGGAATTCCTTATCCCTACGAAAAAACGACCATCGTGCAAGGTTTTGCCGATATGGAATATCCCATGATGGTGAATGATTCCCATGATCCCGATTTGGAATTTGCCCGATTTGTGGTGGAACATGAAATTGCCCATACCTATATGCCCTTTTATATGGGTATTAATGAAACCCGTTATGGTTTTATGGATGAGGGATGGGCTACCACCTTTGAATATTTAATAGGATTGGAAGATTTAGGCTATGAAAAGGCCTCTAAAAATTATAAGAATTTCAGGGTAGGGTATATGTCCGATTTAAGTGCCGAAGAACAGATTCCTGTGGTAACGCCGGGTACAGCCATGACAGGAAGAGGCCTGGGAACGAATGAATATGGAAAAGCCTCCCTGGGTTATTTGGCAGTGAAATCCTTATTAGGTGATAAAGTTTTTAAAGAATGCCTAAAAGGGTATATGGCCCATTGGAATGGGAAACATCCCATTCCCTGGGACTTCTTCTATAGCTTCAATACGATTAGCCATAGAAACCTAAACTGGTTCTGGAACGCCTGGTTCTTCAGTCCAAATTATATTGATTTCTCCATAAAATCTGTAAAAAAGGTCCAGGGAGCCTATGCCATACAATTGGAGAACCTGGGGGGAATGCCTGCCCCTATGCGGTTAATATCCGAATTCAATGATGGAATGAGCAATACCATCGATTTTACCCCGGGCTTATGGGAGAAAAATCTTAAATCAACCATCTATACCCTTAAAACCAATAAGACGCTTAAATCCTTAAAAATAGAAACGGGCATATACCTGGATGGGGATATTAGCAATAATACCTGGAAGCCCCTGTAAAAATAGATTTAAACCAGAAGGAAATATTTTTTTAAAAAAGGGGCTGCCTCGTATTTATGAGACAGCCCCACTTGTTTCCATTAGGGAGGAAGACGGATTAACGCCACTCTTTTCCCTCCCTTCGTTGATCCCAGTGGGGGATTAACTTCGCTCGTTTCTCTCGCTCCGTTGATCCCAGTGGGGGATTAACTTCGCTCGTTTCTCTCGCTCCGTTGATCCCAGTGGGGGATTAACTTCGCTCGTTTCTCTCGCTCCGTTGATCCCAGTGGGGGGTGGCTTCATCAAAATTGAAATGCGGCACTTCGTGCCTTCCTATTTTCATTCTTCGAGCTAAGGCAAGCCAGCTTGCCTCGCTCTCAAATGAAAAATGCCCTTTCGGGCATTTCAATTTTTATGGCGGAGAAAGAGGGATTCGAACTACAGCCTTAATCATCTCTTAATCAAGGATATATCTTCTAAAAATTCTCAACTCACCGTTTACTCACCATTATGACTTCAATGGATCTCAAATTTGACTTTAAGCTAATAAAAATTATTACCTTTTGGAAACAGAAAATCTGAAAACCCAGAAAAAGCCTGTTTTTCTAATTTAGCATTTCCTATTTTCTGGGGGGAGGTCACTCACAAAATAAATAACCTTAAAGTTTCTATTTGAATTATTTAAAGTAAATAGGACAAACCATTGTACTTTTTCGAGGTTTTTTATGTAATAAATCCTGACTTGGAATAAATTTGGGAAATTCTTTCACCAAATTAATCGCACATAAATCGTAATCTCTTCTTAAGGATCTAATTATTTTTATGTTTTTTACAGATCCATCTGTGTCAATTTGAAAAGTAAGGATAACTCTTCCTTTTAATTTATCCTTGGTTTTTGGGTATTCCAGATGTTTATCCATGAACATTTTAATGGTTTC
>Ga0209067_10000355_pt1 | contig 29929 bp, 29 predicted proteins | sample ColStrG_CSR_2013_FD_187199 | JGI IMG/M metagenome (GOLD analysis project Ga0209067, IMG submission 187199) | Freshwater sediment microbial communities in response to fracking from Pennsylvania, USA - Cold Stream Run_MetaG_CSR_2013 (SPAdes)... | ecosystem: Environmental > Aquatic > Freshwater >... | reverse complement strand
TACAGTGCTTCGTCGGCGGAAGTGATCGAAGAAGTTTTTCCGCAAGGCGATGTCGTGAAGTTGTTTCGCAGCTATCGATCAACATGGGAGATCGTGCAGTTTTCTTTGCGCATCGTTCCCAATGCCGATCTCCTGGCGATGGAACGGCACGGAGAAGTACCGCAGGTAAAAGGTTTTGCTAATGATCATGATGAAACCGAAGCGATCCGCGAGTTGGTCTCGCAGTTTGAAATTTCTGGCACCCAATCCTTGGGCATCATCTGCAAAACGCAACGCATGGCAAATGCCTTGCATGAAAAAATTAAATCGCAAAAGGTTCACTTGCTGACACCAGAAAGTACATCCTTTTCCGCCGGCATCATTATTACTACAGTGCATTTGGCGAAGGGACTTGAATTCGATGAAGTGATCGTGCCGTTTGTTTCAGCGATCAACTACCAATCCGACATCGACCGACGTATGCTTTACATTGCCTGTACGCGCGCCATGCACAAACTCACGCTGACCTACGAGCGAGAGCAAAGTTATTTTTTGAAATAATGAACCGTTTGCCAATAGTTGGATAGAAATTCCTATAACTTCGACGTCCCTAAATTCACCTGTATGAAAATATTATTTTGCTTCCTGGCTTGGCTGTTTCCAGCGTTCCTGATGGGTCAAAATGCATCACCCATCACCGCGGGACAATTAATCGAGACGATCATTCAGCGCACCGGCTCGGCGCCCGTTTCCAATACGGTGGATAGGATTAAGGAAGGTAATCCGGCCTCAAGGGTCACCGGCATCGTTACCTGCATGTTTGCCACGATGGAAGTATTGAAAAAGGCGGTTGACAAAAATTGTAACTTCATCATTGTGCACGAGCCACTGTATTATAATCACTTGGACAAAACGGAGAAGTTCGAAAATGATTCGGTGTATCTCAACAAAAAGAAATTCATCAATGATCATCAACTCGTGATATGGCGTTTCCATGATTACATTCACCGCATCCAGCCGGATGGAATTATTTCAGGAATGGTAGAAAAATTAGGGTGGGAGAATAATCGAGTCGAAAACAATCCCTATCAGTTTTCTTTTCCCGAAATTACGTTACAAGCGCTGCTTGACGATTTGAAAAAGGCGTTTCCCCAAATCACGTTTAATGTCGTGGGCGACCGCACGATGAAACTATCTGGCCTCATGCTTGTTCCAGGAGCATCTGGCGCGGATATGCAAATTCAAGCGCTAAGGGATAATCGCATTCAAGTGGTGGTGGCAGGAGAGGTGCCTCAATGGGAAACGTATGAGTACGTAAGGGACGCGGTCACGCAAGGAAGAAAAAAGGCTATTGTTTTTATCGGCCATATTAGTTCGGAAGAAAGCGGAATGAAATTTTGCGCCGAATGGCTCAAAAAATTCATCAACACTATTCCTATTAACTATGTGGAGTGCGGTTCCTCGTATTGGACCTATTAGCTAGGCCACGGAATTTACGGGAAAGTGTAGTATTTGCTTTTGTGATTCATCGTTCGGAGATTTAGGGCTGAAGGTAGAAAATACGAAATTGCTATGAAAAAACATTTCTCTTTGGCGGGGCCCATTATTTCTTTCCTATTTCTATTGTTAGCGGGTTGCCATGATCAAAAAGAATTGGTCGAAGGGAGCGGTTATATCAATGTGGACGGAGGAAAAATATGGTATCGGGTGGTGGGAAAGGGCAGTAAGACTCCAATCCTGCTGCTGCATGGCGGGCCGGGCGTGCCAAGTTACTACCTCAAGCCCATGGGCGAGTTGGGTATCGACAGGAAGATTATTTTCTTCGATCAATTGGGTTGCGGGAAATCGGATCATATTACGGACACCACGTTAATGACGGTCGACCATTACGTGGAAGAAGTAGCGAAGGTCGTTCAGCATTTTGGCTTGAAGGATTATTATTTGTTCGGACAATCATGGGGAACCATGTTGGGCACCGAGTTCTATCTGAAGCATCCCGAAGGTATTAAGGGGGTAATCTTAAGTAGTCCGGCGATCAGTATCCCGCGGTGGCTAAAGGACGCCGATTCACTGATTTCTCTTTTGCCGGATTCTATTCAGCATGCGATCAGAACAAATGAAAAAAGTAAGAATTACAACGCGCCTGATTACAAAGGAGGAGTGCAAGTTTTCTATGAAAATTTTGTCGCTCGAAAACTACCTTGGTCGGCCGACATTGACAGCAGCTTTATGCAAATTGGAAAGCAGTATGAATACATGAATGGACCAAGCGAATTTACTATTGTGGGCCCATTGAAATCCTTTGACCGCACCGATCGCCTTCACGAAATAAAAGTACCGACGCTTTTTATTACCGGTGAGTACGACGAGGCCTGCCCCACGACCGTACGGTATTATCAAAGCCTGGTACCCGGAGCGAAACTGGAAATTATCCCGGGTGCTGGACATTTAACCATGCAAGACGCACCTGAAAAAAGTAATAAGGTAGTGAGCGACTTCTTGAATAGCATCGAAAAGTAGTACTGCCATATGGAGGGAGATCTTGGTTTGGCAATAGAGTAAAGGGTTCTACCTGATCATCCCTTTAAAAATCAAATTCATTCTTTAATGATCACGGTCTCTTGACCGATAATAATTTTCCACTTGTTGTTTGTTTTCAAATAGAGGTAGAGGTATCTGGTTTTTCCTATGGTTGACCCCGATTTGCTCCGGCTAACCAAGGTGCCCATAACCGCTGCGGTTGACTCGTGAATGGTTACTTTGACATTCTCCGTGGTAAATGTCACATAAGGATTGGTGGATTTGAAAATGGTCAACTGTTCGGCCTTGTTTACCATTTTACCCGTTGCGGTGACGCCACGAAAAGATTCGTCCAGTAAATCGCTAAGCACTTCTCCATCACCCCGTTGCATGGCGTAGCTTCGTTCCTTCTCTAATTGGGGAATGAGTTTTTCGTCATCAATTGGCTGACCCTGTGCGGTAAGGGAGAATAAAGCCATGCAAAATAAAACCGCCGAGTTAAGTTTCAAAGATAAAATCGGATGTGGCAGCATGCGGATAAGTCAAGGCGCCCCTACGGTGCCGCTATGAAGCTAAGAAAAGTTATCGATGAGAGCTATCGTTTTCATAAAAAGGGAAAGTCAGTTCTTTTTAAACAAGGGATCAATCGTCATCCAGGCGATGACGGGGAAGAAAACCATCGGGACGGTTAATCCGGGAAACAATTCGGGATTGGGAGTAGTTAAAGGAAGCGTGATGGCGATAGGAATGATGACACAGGCAAATGACCCCACACTGTACACAAAATTAAAAACGATGGCTCCGCGGCTCTTGAAAAGAGTCGTGAGGAGCCAATAGAGCAGTCCTGCCAGAAGGGATATGATTAGGTTTAAACTCAATAAACTGCCCCAGTTGATGATGTTGGAATAATCGATCTCTGTGGCAAAGAAATAAATCTGGTTGTAGATATTGGCCGCCAGGGCAGCCAATATCCCTGCCACCAGCGATTGGAAGAATAACGTTTTCGTAATAAATTATTTAGTGACCGGTACGGTAATGGAGACCTTGATGGTCGGCGACATCTTGGGATGCTTGCCATCATCGATGTTAAAATCCATTCGGTTCACTTCCATGTTTGCGCTAAAGGTACTGTTGGAAAATGTAAAAGGAAGTACGATTTCTTTTTTTACGCCATGCATTTCTAAGGTTCCTTTCGCCTCAAAGCCTGTCGCCGTTTTGCTGATCGCCGAGGAAGTAAACGCGATGGTAGGGTACTTCTCGGCATCGAACCAATTGGCACTTTTGGCATGGGTGTTTTTCATGCCGTTTCCGGTATTGATCGAGGCGACCTCTATGGTAACGCTGAACTGGGAAGCGGCCAGGTTCTTTTCGTCGAATTTGATGATGCCTTTCAACCCTGAAAATTCTCCGGAGGGATCGCCAGCTTCAAATTTGACAGCGTACCCTTCTGCAATTTTCCAATCCAGCGATTGAACAAAGGCAAAGGCTGAACCCATCATCAGTGCCACCGAAGCCAACAAGTAAATTTGTTTTTTCATAAAGAATAATTATTTGATTTTTATTTTTGTAAAGATGGTGAAAGTAACGGGTTCCGTATTTCAAAGTTTCCAGACTTCGACCAATCTCTCATTATACTATATCAATAGGCGAAATTAAAAGATATACTCCGCTGGGTAACCCATCTGTCACAGGCCATCAAACAAACACAAAGTAAATGATGACCATGAGGATCGCCCCGATGGCGGTAATGAGTAACCCACTGAAGCGTTTCTTCTTCAAGAAGAAGATCATTAAAAATCCGGTGAGTGAAACCAGACTCATCAAAATAGCGCTGATATCAATAAACCGGGCCCAGGTCGTGCCCGAGTCGCGCCCTTTGTGAAGATCATTCAGGATGGCGATAAGCCCCGACCTGGCGATGGTCAGCTCAAAGCCTCCTGTAACGCGATCAATAATGCCTTCTGCCGCATAACCCGGACCTTTAAACGATATGGAGCATTCTGTTTCCTGGACTAAAAAATCAGACAGCGGGGCGTTGATGTGATACCTATTCCGAAGGTACTCCACTACCATCAATTCCTTGACCCTTGAAGAATCGGGATGTACCCAATTGACTGCTACGTTGCCTTTCACTTGGTCCACTTTTTGTTGGCCATCCATCCAGCTGGGGTGGTTGAGCGTAATCCCCGTTACCGCAAAGAACAGCAAGGCGGTAAAGCTGAACAGGGAAAGGTAAATATGCACCCATCGTGTCCAAGTGGCAATCTCCCTTTTATAATGCTCCATTAAATTGAAATGCTAATTTCTTGCCCTTTGATGATAGTCAACGGAGGCGGACGTAATTTCAATTCCGCCATCAATATCAAAATGGGAGGGTTTACCTCTCCATTCGATATCCTGCTTGAGCAGTTGGTAGGTACCATGCTCTCGGGCCGCTTCCAGGTAAATAGTGTATTTACCGGAAGGTATCGGTTTCCCGGTGTCATCCAGTCCGTCCCACACGAGTGTATATTTTCCCCCCGAACGGGTGGCGCTGCTGATGGAACCCATCTGGGAGTAATCCTGCGCGATGAGTTGGTTCTTGCTGAACCATCTTTTTAAATCGGGTAACCAGCGAGGTTTGTTAAACCAAACGGCAATTGTTCGTACCGATTCTTTTTTGTCGCTTTCGACCCACACGGCAACAAATGGTCTACGGAAGCGGCCTTCAAACCGAGCCAGTTCCAAATCAATCGAAACTTCAAATGGCTCTTCCGGAGATACGCCATTCTTTGTGTCCGGGGTGTTACTCTTGCTTTCATTGGCTAATTTTTTCCAGCCTTTACTTACGATTTCTTCCTTTTTTTTGGTGATGATCTGGTATTCAACACCAGGAATGTTTCTGGCCAGCGTTTCACTTTCTTTTGGGGAAAGAATATTGAAAGCCGTTGCCAAGGCACCCGCATCGGTGGCATCATTTGCTAAAACCGTGGCGCTGATAATTTCTGAAACCGGCTTGGCGGTACGAACATCGACGATGTGTGAGAACCATTGGCCGTCAATTTGAAAACCTCTGCGATAATTCCCACTGGTAGCAATCGCCTTGTTTTTCAAATTCAATACCGCCATCGGTTTGTTGTTCTCTGCATGCGCTAACGGATCAGCAATCCGAATAATTTCTTTCTGCTCGCCGGCGACGACCATATCTCCACCAATATTGACTACCGCACCGTTCACACCAGCCACGCTCATCACTTTGCCGGACACTTTCTGAATGATATAACTTTTTACAAAAGAGTTTAACACCAGAGGTTGAACCGAGAGATGGGTGGCGGTTTGTTGTTCGGCGTTCAATTTCCATTGAGGCTGCTTCATCAATTCAATGGCCTGAGCTAATTCCAGCCGGTCGGGAAGAATTTGCCTTGAGGAGGCTTTTTTCCAAAGATTCGAAGCGATGGCGGCAGAAGCACTCAAGGCTCCGTTTGTGTTGTTTCTCCATCGATCAAAAAGGGTCAGTACGTCGAGCAGCTCTGGAGAAATTTTCTCTTCCGTATGATAGGTCTTCAACCATCGACTGATCTCGCTGTTTGCTTGGTAGGTGCTAAGAATATTGTTCAGGCGATCAATTTCATCGAGGGCAAGTTGCTCTGCCTGGTCGGCTGCTTTCTCGGAACTTGCCTTCACCTTCAGCTCAAAGGAAGTACCCAGTATATTTTCATAGTTGTACTGATAGGTTTGAAGTCGTGGCGATCGGCCGGAGGTGCAAATCAATATCGACAGCAAACCAGCGAGCCAGCAGAAAATGGAATTCTTCATAACACGTTGTGACAATTTATCTAGTGTTGAATCGCCCACGCCAGACCGTCAGGTCCTTGGCCAACATCGATATGGTTGATCACTTCCAACTTCTTCAAATCGATAACCGCCACGTAGTTATTGGGGGTGCATCCGACAAAGGCGCGCGATCCGTCAGGATCCATTTCAATTCCAGCTCCGCCTTTCCCGATATCCAAATGTTTTATTTCTTTTCTGGAGGCAACATCCATAATCAGTAGATCACCCGATCTCAAGCTGGAAACAAGGGCTAGTTTACCATCCGGTGTAAACTTAAGACGATTCGCACCAAATGCTTTTGCATCAATGACATGGATCCTTTTCTTGGTGTTAAGATCGATGACTGAAATTGTCCCGTCATCGGCGGCAGCCGTCCATAATTGTTTGCCATCGGGTGTGACATCAAACCCTTCTGAACCTTTTGACACCGGCACAACGGTCTGTGCCCAATCGTTGCGCGGCTTGGCGCCCGGGAAGGGAGGCGCCGGCAGCAAGGTATCATAAAGAAGGCTTACCGTTCCAGCGTTCACGTTTGTGGTATAAATGTGTTTTTCATCACTGGTTACGTAAACCATGTGTGTCCGCTCCTGACCGGTGCCCATGCTCCAATCCAACTTGTTGGTCGCAGGGTCATACCGACCCACTGACTTGGACCCTTCTGCCGAAAACCACACCTTTCCGTTGGTAAACATAATTCCGTGTGGACCCATTAACGGCCTTGTATCAATGTTTGGCAACGCTTTTTGGGCAACCAGGTCAATGACATTAATTTCATATGACTTACCACCACCGGTGTTGGTCACGTACGCTTTTTTTCCGTCTGAGGAGGCGACCACTTCATGTGGATCAGGTCCTACCGGTACCCGCGCGATGACCTTCAGCGTAATGGAATTGACGATGGCCAGGGTATGATCGCCTTTCGAAAGGGCAAGAAGGTAGGTCTGTTGCGTAGCTTGGGCAAGGCAGCCGATTGCCGTAAAAGCAATCATTGACAATATTAAACTTGCTGCCCGTACTCGGGTCAAGGTAAAATGGTTAGCGCTCATAGTTTGTGGTTCGATTTGTAGACATAAAGTAGTGGCTGTCTTTAGCCCTACTATTAAGTTAGACAAAATGTTTAGAAATTTTATTCCCAACACCCGCCAATTTTTAAAATCGCCTTTCCCATGCCCTCAGGGCGCTTTGTTCCTTCGGCTTTACTTGATTAACACGCTCTACGAAAAGGTAAAAAAAAAACCAGTCAGGTTGTGGACTGGTTTTTGTAAACAGTTTTATTCTTTTTTCATGACCTCGCTATTCGAAATGGGGAGAATTCTCCAATATTATTTTCTTCTCTCTTCTTCACCCCTCCAGCTTCCACTAATCCAGCGATCGCCGTGTTTGCGGTGATGATTCCAGTGTCCCTCATGCCATCGATCACCATTATGAGGAGGAGTGCCCCAAAAGCCACCGGCATATCGGTAGTTACCTCCTTCTTCGCGCCACTCTTCTCCAATCCACACATGGATCGGGCTAGGTCGTGCCGTTACCACGACCACCGGAACCACCGGTCTAATCTTGACATAGACTTGGGCCGACGACGACAAATACAAGCCAAATAGTAGGCTAGAGAATAACACGAGTTTTAGTCTATTTTTTTTCATCTTGGAAATGCTAATGGGTGAAACCAATGAGTTGATTATGCCATAAAGGTGAATCGATATCCCCTGCTATTCATTGCATTTGTTACTTTATGAAATACATAATTCACAGATTGCTCATGGACGATACACTACCTCCTGTTATATTGTGTATCTTAGTTGAACCATGAAAAGGCGGGCTCATGCCTAGCCGAGATATCGATGTCTACCATAAAGGTTCGATTTACTTTTTGTTTTCTTTCAATCCTCTTATTTGGATTCACCAGTGATTCTTATCACGAAGCCAGTCGTATTGTAGGGATATGGGAATCCGTTGAGAAAAATCTGCAAATTGAGATGATTGAACAAGACGGGTATTATGTGGGAAAGATGGTATGGTTCCTATGTTCTTCCGGAGAGTCGACGATGTTTTCCTACCGCGATACGGAAAATCCGGATTTGAAACTGACGACAAGACCATTAATAGGATTAAAGGTGGTAGAAAAAATTTTCTATCAAGGAAATCACATTTGGGGCGACGGAAAGATTTACGACCCCAACACGGGGCACACTTTTGATGCGCGCATCACCTTAATTGAACCCAATACGGCCGTGGTGCGAGGGTATTGGAAATTCCGATGGATTGGAAGAAGTATTGTGTTCCATCGTTTGTACCCGGTAGCCGGCGCCACCTCGAACTAATTTCTGGCCCCATGCGCTGCTGGCATTTTGACTGGAGCCACATTTTTCAGCCTCCCGTCCACTATCTGTAGAATAAGTTTTCAGGAATCCGTATTTTAGAGTCAATTAAGCCAACTTGTGAGAGGTACACTGTTCATCTCTATAATAATGGTCATTGCCTCCGCGATTGGGTTTTGGTGGGTAACGCAATCGACCCGGCCCATTGATTTCAACACGCAAGTAAAACCTATTTTGAACAAACGGTGTATTACCTGCCATGGCGGTGTAAAGCGCGAGTCGGATTTTAGTTTGCTGTTTCGAAAGGATGCGTTGGCAAAAGCAAAAAGCGGCAAGGTGGCCATCATTCCCGGTGATGCCGAGCATAGCGAACTGGTAAGACGCATTAATGTCTCAGATCCAGAAGAGCGTATGCCTTATAAGAAAGATCCGCTAACACAAGATGAAATAAAAATTCTAACCAAGTGGATTGAACAAGGAGCCCGGTGGGGAGATCATTGGGCCTACACCAAAGTTGAGGTACAGAAATTACCTCGGTCCAATTCTTGGACCAAAAATGATGTCGATCGATTCATCGCCGAAAAAATGGATAAGTATGGCCTGTCCCCCTCGCCTCGAGCTTCGAAAGAAGTTTTGCTTAGAAGGTTGAGCCTCGATATTGTTGGGCTTCCACCCAATGGAGCATTACATGAACAATTCTTGAAGGGAAATGCCTCGGTTGACGTGGTGGTTGATTCACTGTTGAACTCTCCTCACTACGGTGAACGCTGGGCCTCGGTGTGGCTTGACCTGGCGCGTTATGCTGACACAAAAGGATATGAGCGTGATGACAGCCGGGTGATCTGGCATTACCGCGATTGGGTAATCAAGGCATTTAACAGGGATATGCCGTACGATTCGTTCTTGATTGAGCAATTGGCCGGTGATCTTTTACCCAACCCATCAGAGAATCAATACATCGCCACCGCATTTCATCGCAACACCATGACCAACGATGAAGGTGGAACCGACAATGAAGAGTTCCGAACGGCGGCAACCTTAGATCGGGTGAACACCACATGGGAAGCTCTGATGGGCACTACTTTTGCCTGCGTGCAATGTCATAGTCACCCCTATGATCCTTTTCGCCATGAAAACTATTATCAGTTCCTCGCCTTTTTTAACAACACACGCGATGAAGATACGTATGCCGATTATCCGCTCTATCGCCATCTTGAAAAAGAAGATGAGTCTAAATTAAAAGAGATCACGCAATGGGTGGGGCAGAACGCCTCGAAAGAAAAAGCGCAGGAAGTTTATCAATTCGTAAAAACGGGTGAACCCTCGATTAATTCCTTAACGGCGGATCATTTTTTTAACAGTGAGTTGTCGGATACCAAGTGGTTGATTTTTAGAAATCAGGGTGTGGCCAGATTAGGGCATGTAGAATTGACTGACAAAAATTACCTGACTTTCAAATATGCCAGTTATAAGCCGGGCGGTGTATGGACTATTCATTTGGATAAATCGGATGGACCGGTTATCAAAGAAATTTCAATTCCGGATTCAAAGGGTAAATGGGCCGTGGAAGAAACGGAAATTTCTTCGAGCCAGGGCACGCACGACTTGTACTTCACCTATCGCAATGCCAATTTGAAAAAGCCTGAGGAGAGCGGGTTGATGTTCGACTGGTTCTATTTTTCTGATTATTCAGTAAAGAAGGTGGCCGAGAAAGGAGTGGGAAAAAAATACTGGGAATTGGTGACAAAAGATTTTCCAACTACCCCCGTGATGATAGAGAATCCTTCTTCCATGAGAAGAGTCACGCAAGTTTTTCAGCGAGGGAATTGGTTGCTGAAAGGGGATACGGTTCAACCGGATGTGCCCCCGTCGCTTTCTCCATTTCCAAAAGAGGCACCCCATAATCGCCTTGGTCTGGCGCAATGGATGGTGTCGAAAGATAATCCCTTGGTGGCAAGAACAATTGTAAATCGCCTGTGGGAACAAATTTTTGGTGTCGGGCTGGTGGAGACCTTGGAAGACATGGGAACGCAAGGAATTCCACCCACTCATCCGGAGCTGCTGGATCATCTGGCTTATCAGTTGATGAATGACTATCACTGGAGCTTGAAAAAATTGATTCGTGAAATGGTTTTGTCGGCCACCTATCAACAAGACTCCAAAGTCACAGACCAGGTTCTTCAGAAGGATCCACTCAACAAGTTTTATGCACGCGCTCCTCGCGTGCGGCTGTCGGCCGAGCAAGTTCGTGATCAGGCCTTGGCGGTGAGTGGATTGCTCAGCAAAAAAATGTACGGTCCCAGTGTCATGCCCTATCAGCCGGGCGGCATTTGGCTTTCCCCTTGGAATGGGGCAACCTGGGTCCGCAGCAAAGGAGAAGATCAATACCGCAGAGCGATTTATACCTATTGGAAACGCACGGCACCTTACCCCAGCATGATGACCTTTGATGGCACCGCGCGGGAAGTATGCACGGCACGAAGGATTCGCACCAACACGCCGTTGCAGGCTTTAGTAACCTTGAATGACTCGGCTTTTGTGGAAGCCGCTTATCATCTTGCTTCACGGGTAAAGAAGACATCGACGGACCGGAGAGAACAAATCCGATGGATCTATCGAACAGCGATTGGTCACGAACCATCAGCGGCCGTGGTAAAGGCTTTGTCAGGACTGTATCATCGCACTTCGGCGAAAATGGAGATAAAACAAATACGTAGCTCGGGCAATTCGAAATGGTATAAAGCGGATGAGGCGTTGATGCTTGTAGCGAATACCATTTTGAACCTGGATGAATTTGTAACCAAGAATTGAAAATGGCTTTGAACAAAGACTATCTTGAACAGACCACGCGACGACATTTTTTAAAAGAGTGCGGTCTTGGTTTGGGAACACTGGCGCTCGGTTCCTTGTGGGGATGTTCCTCCGGGGCAAACTCCGTATTCAACGCAGCCAATCCCCTTCAGACGAAATCTCCGCCATTTCCGGGAAAAGCAAAATCAGTTATTTACTTGCACATGGCCGGTGCGCCTTCGCAGCTGGAGTTGTTCGATTACAAGCCGGCGCTACAAAAATTAGATGGCCAAGATTGCCCCAACTCGCTGCTGGAAGGAAAAAAATTCGCTTTTATTCGAGGCGTTCCAAAAATGTTGGGCCCGCAAGCGAGGTTCCGGCAACAGGGTCATTCCGGGGCGTGGATCTCGGACCACCTGCCGCATCTTCAAACAGTGGCAGATGAGATTACTTTTTTGAAAGCCATGCAGACCGACCAGTTCAACCATGCGCCAGCCCAATTACTAATGCATACGGGCAGTCCGCGCTTAGGCCGGCCGAGCATGGGCGCCTGGGTCACCTATGGACTGGGAAGTGAGAACAATAATCTTCCCGGTTTTGTAGTGCTCACGTCCGGCGGGAAAAACCCAGACGCCGGAAAAAGTGTATGGGGCAGCGGGTTCTTGCCTTCTGTTTATCAGGGTGTGCAATGTCGCTCCGAGGGGGATCCGGTTTTGTTCATCAACGATCCCCAAGGCATTGACAGGGAAGAACGAAAGGCATCTATTGAGGCGATCACCGATATCAATCAACAACATTACAAAGAGGTAGGTGATCCTGAAATTCTTTCGCGTATCGCACAATACGAAATGGCATTTCGCATGCAAATCGCCGTGCCGGAGGTGATGAACATCAACAACGAGCCCCCCTACATCCATGAAATGTACGGCACCCATCCGGGCAAGGAATCCTTTGCCAACAATGCGTTGCTAGCCAGAAAGCTCGTGGAGAAAGGAGTGCGCTTCGTTCAACTTTTTGATTGGGGTTGGGACAGCCATGGCACCGATGCCAGCTTAGCCATCGACATTGGCCTGATTAATAAGTGCCGGCAGACCGACAAAGCTGTCACCGCCTTGTTACTTGATTTGAAGCAACGTGGATTGCTGGAGGAAACCTTGGTCATCTGGGGTGGTGAATTTGGCCGTACACCCATGGCTGAAAATAGAGAAGGCAAGAAGAATCCTTTCCTGGGACGGGACCATCATACCGAAGCGTTCACCATCTGGATGGCCGGTGGCGGAATTAAAAAAGGGTTTAGCTTTGGCCAGACCGATGAGATTGGCTATGCTGCCCTAAACGGAAAGACCAGTGTCTACGATGTGCAGGCGACCATTTTGAATCAGCTTGGATTTAACCACGAGGAATTCACGTATGAGTTTCAGGGAAGGCCGTTCCGCCTTACCGATGTTCATGGAAAAGTAATCAATGAAATAATAACATAATGGCAACACGTAGAGACTTTCTAACTTCCAGCGCCGCAAGCGCATCACTTTTGCTAACCCCCTTGAAAGATTTGGCTGCGCCAATCAAACCGGTGCCGGCTCCGGGATATTCCCTTACGATCATGGGCACGAATTGGGGCTTTGGAGGAACCTGGGATGAGTTTGGAGCCAAAGTAAAAAAGGAAGGCTATGATGGCGTCGAGGTTTGGTGGCCCGGTGAGGAGAAAAGCAGAGATGAATTAATGGCCATGCTGAATAAATACAATTTGAAGGTTGGGTTTCTCTATGGGAGTGGCGAAAGTGATTTCATAAAACACGAGAAGCAATTTCATGAAATAGTCAGCGCCGCCGCCAAGACCAAACCGCTTTATATCAATTGCCATTCTTCGAAAGATTACTTCACCGTGGAGCAAAAATCAAGACTGATTAATTTCACCACCGTAGTCTCCACCACATCGGGTGTTCCGATTTATCACGAAACGCATCGAGGACGTGCGTGTTATTCAGCTCCGGTGACAAGAGCATTGATTGAAAAAATCCCTGAACTCCGATTGACATTAGACATCTCACATTGGTGCAATGTGCATGAATCCCTGCTGGAGGATCAGGGGGAAACGGTCAATCTTGCCTTGGGCCGCACCGATCATATTCATGCCCGCATAGGTCACGCCGAAGGCCCGCAGGTCAATGATCCGCGAGCACCGGAGTGGGAAAGTGCTGTCAAAGCCCATTTTGCGTGGTGGGATGCCGTTGTCGATCGAAAAAAGAAAGAAGGCAAGCCCATCACTTTCCTTACCGAGTTCGGTCCTCCTCACTATTTGCCGGCGTTACCCTATACACAACAGCCCGTGGCCAGTCAAGGGGACATCAATGTTTATATGCTGCAGACCTTGAGGAAGCGGTATAGTTAATGAATCACCTCGTCGAATTTTTTGGGAGGCTTCATCCGATGCTGGTGCATTTGCCTATTGGAATTTTAATTCTCCTTACGGCATGGACCTTAATTTTTGAATTCCGAAAGAAGAAAGTCTCCCGCAGCGTATTGAATTTTACCCTTGGCGCTGGAGCACTGACGGCCACCGCTTCGGCCTTTACCGGCTACGTTTTATCGCGCAGCGGAGAATATGATGAAACCCTTTTATCCCGGCATCAGTGGTGGGGGGTCAGCGTGGCTTTTGTAAGCGTGGTGATGTGGCTTGTTTTTCGAAAGGGGAACCTGAAAAGAAGATCGCTTAAATTATTTTCAATTTTGACCTTCATCCTGTTGACCGAAACTGGGCATTTGGGCGCTTCGCTTACCCACGGAAGTGAATATCTCACCGAGCCATTAACGCAGATCATCAAAGGCGAAGACCCACCCATTGACCTTGCGGCAATAGATATTAACAAGACGCTTTTCTATGGCGATCTAATCAAACCCATTTTTGAGAAGCGATGCATATCCTGTCATGGAGGAGGGAAACAGAAAGGGCAGCTGCGTCTTGACAAGCCAGAATATATTTTAAAAGGAGGGAAGTCGGGAAACGCCATTGAGCCCGGTAGACAGGATGAAGGGGAGTTGCTTTATCGAATACACCTTTCTTTAAAGGATAAGGATCACATGCCTCCCAAAGAGAAACCACAGTAGACCCAGCAGGAGTTGGCCTTGCTCCGGCTTTGGGTAACTACCGGATCGGATTTCACGAAAACCATTCATGGCAAGGTGACCAGGCAGCAACTTGATTCTGCTTTGGGGCACCACGAGCAAGTAGTGGATCTTCCTTCCCATGAAGTTCCCTCACCAGACTGGAATTTGATCAATGCGTTGATCAAGAAAGGCGTATCGATAACGGCCGTGGCGCAAGGCAGTAATTTTTTGTCGGTAAGTTTTATCAGTGTGCCAAAGGACGCTTCAAAACTTTTAACTGAACTAATTCCGGTGCATCAAAATATAATAGGGATGAAACTAAGTGATTGTGCGGTGGGCGATGAGTCGATGTCTTCGGTCAAGCAGTTCAATAACCTGATGCGATTAAGCCTGGACAATACAAAGATCACCGACGTCGGTCTGACGGCGGTATCTACCTTGTCGGAATTGGTTTCATTGAATTTGAAAGGGGCCCCCGTAAGCGCCGATGGAATAAGAAAACTTTCAAGGCTCAACAAACTTCATCATCTCTATCTATATCAAACAAAAATAGCGAATATCGATCGTCAAGAGCTGCAATCTATTTTTAAAACGACTCAGATTGATTTCGGCGATTACAAGGTACCAACGTTAACCTCGGATACCACCGAAGTAAAACCGCCGAAACATTGACGTCTTTAGTTGTGCAAGCTCGGTTAATCTTTTAACTTTCCTCATGATCAAAAGCATCAGGCAAATCGGTGTGGGGATATTCCTTACACTATTAATGGGTTGCGCTGCGCCAACACCTCCTACTCCAAAGAGCTCCAAATCGTATGACCAGATGGTTGAATTTTTCAGTGCGTGGAGAAAATTTCAGGCACCCGTGATGAAGGAGGGGGTTCCCGACTATTCCATTGCCGCAATGAAAAAACAGTACGAGCTGCTGACCCGTTGGCAACAACAACTCAACGCTTTTGATACCACGGGGTGGCCGGTGGAGCATCAGATTGATTTTTACTTGATTTGGGCGGAGATGAATGGTTTGCAATTTGATCATCGGGTACTCCAACCCTGGGCGCGGGACCCTGCTTTTTACGTTTGGTTTTATCCCTCTCCCTCCGATGTGCCCAAACGCGAGGGCCCGGCAATTTTTGGGGCCATCGAACTGTCCCATTACAAGCAACCCTTGTCGGCCGGCGATGCGAAAGCCCTGGCGGACCGACTTAAAAAAGCGAAAGGTGTTTTTGAACAAGCCAAGATTAACCTCACCGGCAAGGGAAGGGACTTATGGATTTACGGCATACGGTCAATACAAGAACAAAGCAACGATTTAAATTCTTTCGCAAAATCCGTTGGCACGGCCTTTCCTCCGTTAGCGGCAGCGGCCAAAGAGGCCCAGGAGGCTTCCAATCAATTTGCGGCTTGGCTCCAGCAGCAAGCGCCCTCTAAAACCGGTTTATCAGGAATCGGAAAAGAGAATTACTCATGGTATCTCCACCATGTTCATTTGGTACCCTATACCTGGGAGAGTGAGAAAACGTTGCTTGAACGGGAATTGGCACGATCGCACAGTGCGCTTCGTTTTGCCGAGCACCGAAATCGAAAACTTCCCAAATTAAAAAAAGCATCCAATGAAATTGAATATAGGAAGTCACTGACCAGGGGAGTTGATGAGTACATGGACTTCTTAGAGAAAGAAGATTTTCTCACCGTGGAACCGTATATGAAGCCGGCCCTGATGTCGCAGATTGCCGATTTTGTCCCCTCCGATAGCCTTCGTGGATTTTTTTATGAAATTGATTACCGGGACCCAATGCCGATGCGCGCGCACCATTATCACTGGATCGAAAAAGAGCGCGAGATGCGGCAGCCCAATGCGAGCCCTATTCGAAGAATGCCTTTACTCTATAATATTTTCGATAGTCGTGCAGAAGGGATGGCTACCGCCATGGAAGAAATGGTTATGAATGCCGGATTATTGAAGGACCGGCCTCGCGCCACCGAATTGGTTTACATCATGCTAGCGGAACGGGCGGCTCGGGGTCTGGGGGGGCTATATCAGCATGGGCTTGAAATGGACTTTAAACAATCCACCGAATTTGCCCAGGCGTGGGTACCCTGGGGTTTGTTGCCGGCAAAAGGAAGTACCATTCAACACGAGGAACATTTTTATCTGCGGCAGCCCGGCTACGGAAGCAGTTATGTTGTTGGCAAAGCCGATATTGATAAGTTAATTGCCGAATATGCGCGCCAACGCGAAGGAAAATTTTCGCTGCGAGCATTTATGGACGAATTCAACACGGTTGGAATAATACCGGTTTCTTTAATCTATTGGCAAATGACGGGGAGCAAAGCCTTATTGAAGGAGGCGTTAGAATAAAATTAAATGAATCAAGTTTATTTCCACACGTAAGTAGCCACAGCACCTGCTGGAAGAGAGGTGATGGCAAGTCTATTCTTATAGCGAACGCCAAATGAATTTTCCTTCTTCGTAGAATTGATGACGATTAATACTTTTTTGCCCGCTGGCGTGCGGAAGGCTACGTTGGGCAATGCCTCTACCCAGGAAGATGAAATTCTTACCGATCCTGAAGGAACAAATTTGGAAGCATGCGCAATGATATAATAAGAAACATTTCGTTTGATCGTCTGACCAATGGTGAGGGCACCCTGACACAAATCACACCCTCCATCGGGGGTGTGAGGGTTGAAATTTTCATCGGCTGCTAAATTCCATTCGAGCACATTTTTACTCCAGTTTCGGGTGGCGCCAATGATCAGATTGGTTATATGCCATTGGAGGTCGCCTCCGAAATTTCCCTTGCCGGAAGTCCACTGTTCAGTGAAATAAATATTTTTATCCGGATGGGCATCGTGGACCGTGGAGAGTGCGCTCACCTCACCCAGGTAAAGGTGAAAGGCAGTTCCATCGACATACTGTTTTGTAATGGGGTCATTCAAAATGGAAATCGGATAGTCGGGATGGTCAGCATTGTGATCGAACAAAATAATTTTTGTTTTCATGTTGGCTGATTTAAAAGCCGGGCCCAGATAGTTCTTCACAAATTCATTTTGTTCAGCAGCCGTCATGACCATACTGGGCGTATTCCCTGGATTTTCTGGTTCGTTTTGAATGGTGATGGCCTCCACTGAAATTCCCTCTTTCGCCATTTCGCCGATATATTTTACAAAATAGTTGGCGTAGGTTTTAAAATACGCGGGGTTTAAACTTCCTCCTTTTGCCTGATCATTGGTCTTCATCCACCTCGGTGCAGACCATGGACTCGCTATTATTTTAATCTCGGGATTTAGCGCCAGGATTTCCTTTAGCAGGGGAATGAGATACGCCTGGTCCTCCTTTAAACTAAAGGCCGAAAGAGTTGGATCCGTTTTTCCTTCGGCAAGATCATCATAAGAAAACACATGATCATCCAAATCCGAGGCGCCGATGCTGATGCGAAGATAACTTACACCCACCCCGTTTCCGCCGGGTACAAATAATTCTTTCAATAGCGTTGATCGTAGGTCGGCGTTAAGTCGAAAGATTAATCCTGCACTCCCCCCCGTCAAGGCAAATCCAAAGCCATCCATCGTTTGATACGTCCTGGCGGTGTCAATTTCAATTCTGGTTCCGAAAGTTTTTTCATCTTTAAAATTTAGGCTTGCCGAAAATCGTAAAAGCCTGGACTGATCGGTAGTGGTGATCCAGGCGCCTTCCTGTGGCAATTCATTTTGGGCCTCCGTAGGGACGGCGATAGACCAGAAAAGGATCGCAAATAGGGAACGGAGCTTCATTATTTAATCAATAGTCAGAATAATCGGTTGGTCGCAATAAATAGATATTGATCTTGGAAACGTTGTGTTGATACTCGGGCATGGAAGAAAGTTTTTTCCAATAGCCATCATCAACAAAGGCCTTCCAATGTTCATCGTGTGACGTTTGACTGGCAAACGTGGTCATGTACATGAGGTTCGGCATTCTTCTTCCCGAGATGACCTCCGCATAGAAGACAGCATTGAATCCGAGTCGCTTAAACAAGCTCACCTCGTCACCCTGATTGAACATTTGCACCTTGTTTTTGTAAATTTTTTCGGTGGGTCCTTCGTAGCTACGAAGCTCATAAATTCTTTCTGATCGGGGATTGGTCAAGGCAGGAACTTCCATTTTTTTCATTCCTGTGAATGCCCGCAATAAAATAGATTCAATTCTTTGGTAGGGAGGATTGGTGTAAAGTGCATCGAGATACTGTTTGCCATGCTGATTAAATTCCTTATCGGCATCCAGTGCGTCGGGAAGTTTAGAGAACTCATCCAGTGAGCGATAAGGAATCAACACGAAGATACGCTTGCCAAAGGTAGAATCCGTTTCCAAGGGTTTAAAGACTCCAATATTTTTTATTCCTTGTTTATGAAGGGCGCCCAGCAAAGCATTCTTCAGAAATTCGTCTACGCGAGCTTCCTGACCTTTATCCTTGACGATATACGTTTTGATTTCGTAAAAATCGCGGGGCTCCATTTGAGCCTGCACCGATGTAGCCAGCGGGGTGGAGGACAGGAGCATGAAAATTAATCGGAAGCGGGTCAGTAGGATCATAATTAAGGTGGAATAAAATGCCAATATACAATTGCCTCGATAAGTTTTTGCAATGTCGATTGAACAAAAGATATTTGACAGTTGTTACTACTTTCAATCAGACTTAAACCCGCTCATTATGAAAACAGCATTTATCACCGGTGGTAGTAAAGGAATTGGTTATGGCATTGCCGAAGTTCTTGTCAAGGAGGGGTGGAAGGTAGCCATCACCGGTCGGCAGCCTGCCTCGGTTGAAGCGGCCTTTAAAAAATTGAACGCCATCAAGGAGGGAAGTGCCATTGGCTTAATTGCCGATGTAAAAAGTTTTGAACAGCAACGGACGGCCGTTGAGAAAGCGGTGCGAACATTTGGACAAGTTGATGTCTTGATTGCCAATGCGGGGGTGGGTTATTTTGGCTCCATCGATACATTTGACCCCAAGCTTTGGCATGAAACCATTGACACTAACCTGACCGGCGTCTTTTACAGCGTTAAAGCATGCTATGAAGCATTAAAAAAATCAAAAGGGTACATCATCACGATCGGAAGTTTGGCCGGGGCCAACTTTTTTGCGGGCGGAAGCTCTTACAATGCCAGTAAGTTTGGTTTGCTTGGGTTCACCCAGGCGGTGATGCTGGATGCTCGTGCCCATGGAATTAAGGTAAGCACCATCATGCCTGGGTCAGTGGCCACCGAGTTTAACAATCATACGCCAAATGCGCAAGATGCCTGGAAAATTCAACCTGATGATATCGGACAACTCGTGCTCGATCTTTTGAAAATGAACCCCCGCACCCTGCCCAGCAAGATTGAGGTGAGGCCTTCGATGCCTTCGAAATAATGTTCGCGTTTTTACTTTGGCAGGGTGATGGTGAAAGTACTTCCTTCACCTAACGTACTTTCAACGGTCACTTTCCCGCCCAGGCGCGAAAGTGTTTCTTTCAAAATGTACAGGCCGAGCCCTGATCCTTGCACCGTTTCCGTGGCGCGGAAAAACATGTCAAATATTTTATCTTTTAACGCCGGTGGAATACCCATGCCGTTATCTTCTACTTTGAATCTTACGTAATCAGGAAATTCATCCGCCGAAATTCTTATAAAAGAGGCTTGGCCCGGACGATGAAATTTAATGGCATTCGAAATCAAATTGTTAAAAATAATCTTAAGTCTGGTTTCATCGGAAAGAAATTCAGAAGGAATGTTATTACTTAGGTGAAACTTTATTTTATCAACGTGTGGCGTGAATTGATGGTCGGTCCAAATGGATTCGATTAACGTACTAAATGAAACAGGCTCTTTTCGTATCGGCAGACGAGCATTTCTTGAATACGAAATAATATCGCGGATAAAGGAATCTAATTTTAAGACACTTCGTCTCATCAATTCGAGGTATCGGTTAACTTCCGGTGAAGGTTTTTCCATTTGCGCGATCGTGATTAAACCCAGGATGGATTTTAATGGGGCGCTCAAATCGTGTGAAGTCGAATAAACAAAACGATCCAATTCATTGTTGCGAATGGAAAGTTCCTCATTGCTGAGCCGCAGCGCGTTGGTACGCTCATCGATCAACATCTCCAGTTTTTTTCTTCTTTTTCCATTGGTATAATTTGTCCACACGATGGAGATGATCATAAGAAAACCGGCAGCAAAAACAGCCGACAAGATAAACCATGTCTTTTGCCAGAATGGTTTGCCGATTTGAAAGGTGAGGGGGATGGAGTCACTCCAGGCAAAAGGACCATTCTTCTTTGCCCGAATTTCAACGGTATATTTTCCGGAGGGTAAATCAGAAAGACTTACCGTGGAGCCGTCGGATAATTGCCAATCATTTTTCGGCGTCAGCCGGTATTGAATGACCACCTCCGTTTCCGGAAAGGTAATCGAGGAGATCGATGCGGTAATAAAACTTCCAAAAGGAATTTCGTTTTGGCGATGCCTCTTCACTGTTTTGTCATTGGCACGAAAATCAATGATGTGAGGAGTCGGTGTTTTGTTGGACGCCGTTAAGGGCTCATGGGTATAGCAAAGTCCCTTTGAGGTGCCGATCCATACCCCGTCATCATGACCCACAAACAGGCCCCTGGTGGTAATGGTGTTCGACAGCAAGCCATTACTTTCATTAAACAAATCAACGCTCCCGCTGGCCGGGTTGTACAAAATTATTCCATAGGCATTGGTGAACAAGAGTTTATCTTTTTTGTAAACCTCGATTGATTTGACTGACAAACCAGTGAGTGGCCCACCAAGGTTGACCCGTTCAATTTTTTGTTTTTGATAAGTCAATAACCCCTCTGAGGTGGCCAGCCAGAGTTTGTTGTTCATGAAGGCGATGTCGGACACGGTAAAATCGCCATGGGTGGTAAACTGAACGGGAACACTGATGTTTCTGAAAACAGAATCCGAATTACCTTTAAAAAAAAGGTAGGAGCTCTTCCCGGTGGAGCCAACGTAGATGCCGTCTTTTTCTTCTCGCAACAAGTTGATGACCCCTTCGTGACCGAGCGGAATGCTGAATTGATGGAGCTTCATGGTTAGGTCAATCATGTAGACCACTAATTTCCCAGGCTGGGCAATCCATAAGTTTCCCCTGGCGTCATTGATAATATCGAGCACAAAGTAAGTCTCTGCACCCAAATCAAATTTCTTGATGATTTTGCCTTCATTAAATAATAAAACAGAAAAGCCGTTGGCGGCCCAAATTCCTTTTTTGGAGTAAGCCAGCGATTGAAAATACCCGTTGGGTACGGCCATGACCGTTTCGTTCTTTTTCTGCTGCGGGTCGAAGGTGTAAAGTGTTTCGCTGGTAGCGTAAAAAATTTTACCCGTCAGGGGATCTTCGGTAATGGCTTCAATAAATTCTCCTTTGAGGTTGGATGCCTGATGGATAAGGTTTTCCTTTAACAGGATCAATCCGTCGTTGCCGGAAAGCCAGATGTCCTTGTCATGACTTCGGTACACGTGGTTGATATTGTTTACTTCGAAAGGAAGGGCATGGACGGAATTTCGTTTCAGGTCGGCAATGAAATGCACCGTTCCGCGAGTGGCGATAAAATATTTTTGATCGTCCAGGGGAGCAATGAATGAAACGAATGGCTTACTTAATTTCAATTGGGGCTTCCCCAAGCCGCCGCCATCGGGCAGTATCGATTCATAAAATCCGGAATCGCAACCAATCAATAATCGATTTTCGATCACCGAGATATGCTCAATGGCAAAGGGTAATTTTTCTAATTTCCTTTCGAACTCACCAGAGGAAGGGTTGAAATAAAATACATTTCCTTGAAAAGAGGTGGCATACAAGTTGTTCTGAAGATCCTCAAAAAATGAAAAGGATCTCAAAAATTGAGGAGACCGGTTAGTGAGATCAAAATCAAAACGTTTAAAATAATTTTCATGAAGTCGTACGACCGATTGCGGTTCGCTAATCCAAATATCACCGTGATGATCCTCATAGACTGACTTGGGGTAGGACAGGGTACCACTATCGGGTGACCGGGAGACATGCAGTATGGGCCGAAAAATTACCGTATCGCCAAGGTTGCGGATTTCAACAAAATCGAGGTCACCATAGGCCAACAGGCGGCCGCTTTTGAGGTGAATGAATCCCTTGACATATCCACTGTGGAGTGGTTCGCGGTAGGTAGTAAATTTTATGCCATCGTATTTGACCAAGCCGTCATCGGTGGCGATCCAGAAGTAACCGAGTGAATCTTGCGTGCATCCTTTTACGATATCACTGGGTAATCCGTTTTCTACCCGGTATTGGTTAAAATGATAATCTTGCGCAACGCCGCTCAAGGCGAGTCCAGAGAAAAGAAAACATGCCAGAACTTTGATCAAACCAACGGTGGGTTAGAATGATAAATTAGGAAATTATTTTTACATCCGAGACAAAAGCTTTTTGATCTGCCCTATTCTATCAGGATTCTATACACGTCGGTTTTGTTCCTCTTGATACTCTTCACCAAAAAACCACCCGGTTGAGGAATCTCTTCCACCAGGTCAAACCATACACATGATTTTGGAAGGGCGGAAAAAATGAGGAGAAATGAATAAATACCTTTATCCGGAATCATCGTCCATTGAGGTGCGTAGGAAATATTTTCTGCGTGAATGAGGTGGGACTGGCCTGGGGAGTGGCAATCTCGTAGAAAAGTGGTCTTCCAAATACGGATCAGCATGCCTGCCGTGGGGATGGGAAAGGAGCAGTGTACATACACATAAGCATCTTCTAATAATTCCGGATCGATGGAGGCGAGCGCCTCCACGCCGATGGCAATTTTCTTTTCAGGAGATACGGTGTGACTGTAGGGCGGGCCCGTCATCATTGTTCAAGTTAATGCAGATCGGATCATCGTTCAATTTGCATACCCCATTACCGCCACGACGTGACAAGCGGTCCCGGACATCACAAACAAGTGCCAGATGAAATGGCTGTACCGTACGCGATGGGCCATAAAAAACAGCACACCGGCTGAGTACATCAGCCCACCGGCCAGCAGCCAAATTAAACCCATGGCGGGAATGTTTTCCCAGAAGGGCTTGGCAGCGATAAGGGCGATCCAACCCAGGGCCAAATATAAGAAAGTTGATAATTTTCCACTCGCTGCACCGGCCACGGATTTGATCACGATGCCTAAAGCGGCAATACCCCAAACCACACCAAATAAAGACCAACCCCATCCGCCTCTTAATACCCCTAAGGTGAAAGGGGTATAGGTGCCAGCGATGAGAAGAAAGATGGCTGCGTGATCTAGAATATTAAAGACACGTTTTGTACGACTGTGAGGGAAGGCATGATAAAGCGTAGAGGCCAGGTACAACACAATCATGGTTCCGCCAAAAACGCTGGCCCCAATAATCGCAGCAGCACCGCGGTCAATGGAATGTAATATCATGACCGGGGTTATGACGATCGCACCAATGGCACCCACACCATGGCTGATGCTGTTGGCGATCTCTTCCCCTGGCGTTTGATGGCGGTACTTGGCTAGTTCATCCGCCGAATTCATAATCCTTTCTTACTCAAAAAGGTGTTTAACTCGGCCAGGCGATCCGTATTAATAAAATCCACCCCAACTTTTAACAAGGCATCCCAAACAACTTCATTATCCGGAATGGCCCACAGCCGAAGTTTCTTTCCTTCCTGATGTACACGCTGAGCCAGTCCGTGGATGCGATGTAAATCATTTTCCGTTGGTGCTGAATGACCATCCCAGGTAGACCAATTTTTGTAGGTGTCGCTAATGACGGGCATCAAGTCGACGGGGATTCCTTTACCCACCTCATCGGGACGACCATCAATTCCAAATCCGCAATACCCTTCCTGAAGTATTGTCGCCACGGGCCGTTCTCCTGAAATAAAAATTTTTATAGCACACAAGCCGGTAGAGCAATGCAAGCGCGGATAATGATGAAGTATTTCTTTCAGTGCCTTGAAGGTAGATTCACTTTCAGTTTTGATGTCAATCATCAGATAAAAGGGAACTTTACTTCCGGGATAAATAACGTCGTGGTTCAATTGAAGAATACTGTCTAATGGAATAAAGTAAAGCCGTTCCAGCGAGGGGGAACGGTCGGTGGTCCCATTATGTGCCACCAATAATTTTCCGTTGTGCAAGTGCACATCCGCTTCTACCGAAGAAAAACCATTTTCAATGGCGTCAAGCAATGGACGCTGATGTTCATAATCATTGTGGGCATGAGCATTGGGATGAGGCCATGGCGGCTGGGCGAAACAGGCCGTGTAGGAAATAACCTGGAGAAGAAAAATCCGGTACATCACCTGGTCGGTGTCCCGTTAGTTATTTTTATTGAGATTGGCCCAGGTTGATTTCAGTAGTTTCTTTGTGGCAACGATGCCCTCACTTTCACTCAGGCGATGTCCCTCATATTCAATGCCTACATAGCCAGAAAAATTGGAATCCTTTACCATCTTCAAAATTTTACCGTAGTCAATTATCGTTTCATCGCCTTGTGGACTAAAATCATATGACTTTGCGCTCACCCCGCGGGCATAGGGGAGCATCTCGGAAATGCCCTGATAACGATCATAGACTTCCTTGCATTTACCGTCTTCGGTGCTACCCCATTTCACGGCGGTGCACCAGTTGCCACAATCGGGTAATGTTCCGCAATTAGGCATGTTCACCTTTTGCATTATTCCAGCTACCCATTGGCCGTCCGAACTAAACAAGCCGTGGTTTTCAATCAGCACGTTGATATTTTTTGTCTGGGCATAGGTACAAAGTTGTTTAAGGGCATCTACCATGGCTTCCTGCACTTGCTGCTTTGCGCCTTCTCCAAAAGCATTTATTCGAATGGAGTGGCAGCCCAAAATATGGGCTGCATCAACCCATTTATGGTGATTCTCCACCGCCTGCGTCCTTGCCTTCACCTCGGGATTTCCTAAATCACCCTCATCATCAACCATAATAAGTAAGCTCTTCACTCCCAGTGAATCGGCCGTGGTTCTCATCTTCTTCCAAAAGCGTTCATCGGTAGCGTGTTTTTTATAAAAGCTGTTGACATATTCCACCGCACTGATACCAAAATCATTTTTCGCGATAGCAGCAAAGTTTTCTGCTTTTAGCCGGCCACTATCGAGGGCGCGGTGGATCGACCATTCCGCCAAGGAAATCTGTAGCGCTGAAGAATCAAGTGCCACGCCTTCCGTAGGGGCTTGTTTTGGTTTGCACTGATCCAAAATCAGCACGGTAAAAAAAACGATTGGCCACATAGCCAACTTCAACAGGAGGTGGTGTGAAATTTTCATGAGTGTAATTTATAAAATTTGCTCCATAAAATAACTATCATTGCTGGTTCCTAAAATTCCTATCTTGGCACCGATAGCTTACCGATTCAATACACTCCTATGAAAATGAAAACGAAATACATCTTCTGCCTTGCTGTTGTCTGCTGCACTGTCAGTTTGGGGTTGCACGGGCAAGGTAAACCGACCATGAAATTCAACCACCTGGCCATTTATGTGGTGAACCTGCCGGTGTCGCGACACTTTTATACAGCCGTTATCGGACTGGACAGCATTGCAGAGCCTTTTCATGATGGAAAGCATTTATGGCTTAACCTTGGGTTTGGAAGCGCCCTTCATGTGATCTCGGGTGCGGAGAATAAAAAGGAATACTTTATCGGGAACCATTTATGCCTGAGCACCTCCGATTTGAATGAATTCAAGAACCGGCTGGATAAAAATAAGACTCCATGGCAAAATTATTTGGGGCAAATAGGGCAGACCACCACTCGCCCGGATGGGGTTTCACAGATTTGGCTCCAAGACCCTGATGGCTATTGGATGGAAGTCAATAATGATAGAAGTGCTTTTGAAACAAAACGATAAGTGAATTCCTTATTGGAATAAAGATAAACGGCTTTCTATTTCATGCCTTCAAAAAATACGAGTCTCTTTCAGCTCGCTGTGGTGGTCAGTGCGCTTGGATTTTTTGTTGATGTCTATGATCTTTTACTGTTTGGCATTATTCGAAAGCCAAGCCTAACTGACCTTGGGCTGTCCTCGGCGGAAGTGCTCTCGCAAGGGGAGTGGATTATCAGCGTTCAAATGATCGGCCTGTTGGTGGGAGGAATCCTCTGGGGAATTATTGGCGATAAGAAAGGACGGCTTAATGTTTTGTTCGGTTCGATCCTCATTTACTCCCTGGCTAATATTCTCAATGGCATGGTGACCAATACCACGCAATATGTCATTTTTCGTTTTTTCGCCGGCGTGGGACTGGCGGGAGAATTAGGTGCTGGCATCACCTTAATTAGCGAACTATTGCCAAAAGAAAAACGAGGTGTAGCCGCTGCGATGATTGCCTCGTTTGGTATCCTCGGTGCGGTGACGGCATTCTTCATGAAGGAGATTTTCTTTTGGCGCACCTGCTACTACATCGGGGGAGGACTTGGTTTAGTGCTGCTGGGGTTACGGGTGCGTGTGCATGAAAGTACCTTGTATGCCGTCCTTAAAACACGAACCGTGGAGCGAGGCAATTTTCTTATGTTCTTTACAAACAAAAACCGATTTTATCGTTACCTCCGTTGCATTCTTATTGGACTGCCAGCTTGGTATATCATTGGAGTCCTCGTTACTTTTTCAGACCAATTTGGAGCGGCCTTCGGTATCGGAGGAATTGATCCGGGCAAAGCGATTATGTTTCTTTATCTCGCCATTGCTTTTGGCGACCTCTCCGTTGGGTTGTTAAGCCAGCGACTACAAAGCCGGAAAAAGGCATTATTCATTTTTTATGCGATTACCATTTTTTTCTCCTCCCTTTTCTTTTTACAACAAGGCGGGGATACGACTACCTTCTATCTGATTTGTGCCGGGCTCGGTTACGGTACCGGATTCACCGTGGTTTACATCACCATGAGTGCCGAGCAATTTGGGACCAATCTTCGGGCGTCAGCGGCGATCAGCATACCCAATATGGTGCGAGGTGCATTACCTTTAATTATTCTACTATTTAAATTTATGCGTCACCTGTTTAATAGTTATGTTACCGGTGCATGGGTTACCGGCATTTGCCTGATGACTATCGCCATCCTGGCCGCCATTAAAACGGAAGAAACTTTTGGAAAGGATTTAAATTTTATTGAATCGGACTAAATTCTTCCAACGGGATGAGAGAGGAACTGGCTGCCGAGGAGGGGACGCGGAAGAAATTCAAGGCTATCTTTAGTAAGGTAGGGCGATTTATTAAAGAATCTTGTTGATCTTCAAGCCAACAAACTCCTTGCCCGATCATGCCTGGTTCAGCTATTGATGTAACGTTCGCGACGAAAAACGTTCTCAATCACTCTAAAAGTCATTTATTACATTACATAACTTTTGATCATGTCAAGAGTTTTTTTGCTACCTGAATTTGGATCGTTCTAAATGCAAAATGTCTGCAAAGTATCGTGCACTTAGGGACGTTATTAAGTGGAATAATATGTTGCTAATTTGGCTGCAAAGTGATCAAGATTGTTGGGAAACTCTCGACTGTTTTGACTGAATTTATCCACAAAATAAAATCAAATTTCGTCGTGATTTTCTAGCCATTTGATGTTCTTTTTTGACGGTCGATTATGATGGGAAAACAATAGATTTGCCGAATCTCGCCATGCCAGAATATCAACCAGATAGCGTTCATGCCAGTGGATACCCAAACAAATTTGGAGTATATCTAAAAAGTATATACTTTTAAAAAAAGGTAGTACTATGAAAAATTTATCGTTAAAACTTGAGGATGACATTTTCCGGGAGACTGAGAAAATAGTGACAAAGGTAAAAAAGAACCGGAATAGATACATAAACGAGGCTATTGAATTCTACAACCGACTTCATAAGCGGAGACTTCTTTCAAAGCAGTTGAGCAAAGAATCAAAAATCGTTGCGAAGGACTCATTGGAGGTCCTAGCTGAGTTTGAAAAACTGAACGATGAAGATAAGACAATTTGAAATCTGGATTGCAGACCTGAATCCAAGAATGGGAACAGAAGCCGGAAAAGTCAGGCCAGTAATTATCGTTCAAACGGATTTATTAAATAAGGAGCATCCGTCAACTGTCATTTGCCCCATTACAACAAAAGTCAAACTGGAATCTGAAATATTAAGGGTTCATTTAAAAAGATCGAGCTTTGGACTTAAGGAGAACTGTGACATAATGATTGATCAAGTGAGAGCGATCGACAACAAACGACTTGTGAAAAAAGTTGGAGAGATTGACAGCGAAACGGCTGACAAGGTCAGAGAGAATTTGAAAATAATTTTGGATCTAGAATAACCAGCACGAAACGCTAACATAATGCTTGCAAAATGGCCGGATTTGCAGTTGTAGAGTGTGTCTTTCTTCGTTCGTATTTTTGTTTATGGGATAGGGCGCAGGTTCAAATTCCGACCACTTCGCAAACAAACAGCGTTATGCCACATTATTCAATAAGGGTCAATGACCAATGGAGAATAATGTTCAAATGGGACAAAGGGAATGCTTCAGAAGTGGAATTGTTAGATTGTCATTAAAGAGAATAGAAAATGAAAAAATTAAAAAACATTCATCCAGGGGAAATTCTACGAGAGGAGTTCTTGTTTCCTTTGGGCTTAAGTGCTTATAAGTTATCAAAAGACGTAGGGATACCCCACACAAGAGTTTCAGAAACTATTAAAGGTAATAGACGAGTAACGGCCGACACTGCGTTACGACTGTCAAAATATTTTGGTAATTCAGCAAAATTTTGGCTTGGACTTCAAGATGACTTTGACATTGAGGAAGAGGAACAGTTAAAATCAAAAGAGTTGGAATCGATAGAGCATTATCAGAGCAACGCAGCATAACAATGCATATAACCAAAGGTGGGGCTCAGTTTAGTTTCTAAATATTTATCTTCGTCCAACACGCAGTCAACGATGGAAGGTTTCAATTTCAAATATCCAGTACTGTTTATATGCTAGCGTTAGGTGCAAGGCGCAATAAAATTCCAAGTAGTGGACATTGACAAGTTACTTTATTCATTGATATTCCTGTTGATGGGACTAGTCTCCATCTTATGGTTTAGAACAAGTAAAATTGACTGGAAAGATCCTTATATAATTAAGCCGACATTTTTAATAGGTGGAATATTTTGCATTTTAATAGCGATCTATCTTTTTATCAAAGCATTTTAACGCGGACAATTCTGTCACGGTGGGCTCTTTCATCTCCGCTGGCAACTTGGGAATTTTAAAACCCGGACTCACTCGTAGACAAGTGAGCGCGACAAATTCATTTTGTTCTCGTGGAAAAATTAGCGGACTTGATAGCAATGAAATCAAAAAGCAAAATAACGATGGACGCGCCCAGGCCTAACATTG
>Ga0209067_10000354_pt1 | contig 29952 bp, 26 predicted proteins | sample ColStrG_CSR_2013_FD_187199 | JGI IMG/M metagenome (GOLD analysis project Ga0209067, IMG submission 187199) | Freshwater sediment microbial communities in response to fracking from Pennsylvania, USA - Cold Stream Run_MetaG_CSR_2013 (SPAdes)... | ecosystem: Environmental > Aquatic > Freshwater >... | reverse complement strand
GGATTAGGTATCTTCCATCCCTGATTTTTCAGGACGAGACCGGTGGAGCAACAAGTGAAAAAAATATTTTTTCTTCCTCTTTTTTTTTACACCTTTGCCACCCTTTCTCAAAAAAATGGGAATAGATTGTTAACCTCAGAACCCAAAAAATAAATGGAAGTTGCCACCGCCACCACCGTTTGGACCGATTGCCTCGAAATAATTAAGCAAAATGTAGACGAACAAAGTTATAGCACGTGGTTTAAACCTATCTCTCCTGTGCGTAATGAGGGTGATGTACTGACGATTCAGGTACCTTCGCAATTTTTTTACGAATGGCTGGAAGAAAATTATGTTCCGGTGCTGAAAAAGGCAGTACGACAGGTATTGGGTGAGAATGGTCGGTTAGAATATTCGGTCGTCGTGGATAGCGGCAATCAGCAAAACCCGCCTGTCATGGTGAATTACCCAAATGGCAATGGTGTTAAGAAAAATTCACAACCGGCCTCAAATGGAAATGGGCATGCCGCTGAATACTCCCCTTTCGCCTACAAAGCGCTTGATCCTCGCACGGTAAATTCAAGACTTAATCCAAATTACGTATTTGAAAATTTTGTTGAAGGCGATTGTAATCGGCTTGCACGCTCGGCGGGAGTTGCAGTGGCAAAAAAACCGGGGACCACATCATTTAATCCGTTGATGTTAGATGGTGGCGTAGGGGTAGGGAAGACGCATCTAGTGCAAGCCATTGGCAATGAGATCAAAAAGAACATGCCTGACAAAGTTGTTCTTTACGTTGATCAGAATGATTTCACCAACCAATTTTTGAACGCCCTGCAAAATTTAAAGATGCAGGAGTTTCAAAATTTCTATTTGCAAGTTGATTTGTTAATTCTCGATGACGTACAATTCCTGGCGGGTCGGGAAAAGACGCAGGAAATTTTCTTTAACATCTTTAATCAACTTCACCAATCGGGCAAACAAATCATTATGACCAGTGATTGCCCTCCACGAGACCTGAAAGGATTCCAAGAGCGACTGCTTTCTCGTTTCAAATGGGGACTTACCGCCGACTTGCAAGAGCCCGATTTCGAAACGAAGTTGGCAATCATCAACAACAAAATGCAGTCCGACGGAATTGAGATTCCTACTGAAGTTGCGGAATACCTGGCCTACAGCGTGGATACCAATCTTCGCGACATGGAAGGTGTGCTTAACTCGTTGCTGTTTCACGCTACCTTGCTAAAAAGAAACATCGACCTGGATCTCGCCAAGGAGGTCTTGAAGAACATCATCAAGGAAATCCAAAGTGATGTGAGTGTGGATTATATACAAAAAACAGTGGCTGACTTCTTTAAGGTGGAGATGGATCAGATGAAGGGCAAAGTGAAGAAGCGCGAGTTTGTTATCCCTCGCCAAACGGCGATGTATTTCTGCAAGCGCTACACCCAATTAACACTGGCGCTGATCGGTGAAAATTTTGGCGGCCGCGATCATAGCACCGTCATCCACGCCCTTGAATCAGTGGAGGACATGATGAAAGTTGATCCAAACTTCAAAAATAGTGTAGAGGAACTTACCAAGAAGTTTAAATCACGCATGTCTGCTTAAGGATTAAGCAGACACCTCTTCTTGCAGATTACTTCGCATCCAAGAGGCGTCTATGAGCTAATACAAGACGATATTATTCTTGGATAAAAGTTTATTGATCGATTGCATCGCAGACCCTTGAGTCCAAATAAACAAAATGAATTCAATTCTTTTGAATAATTTGGCGGGTTGAAAATCGCATTGTTTGACGCTTAGGAAACTATTTACCCTCACTGTGCTAGTGGCTTTTTCATGGCCACTGGCAGCGCAAAAATTCAGGTTCTATTCTGATACCTCAAAAAATGCGCGCAAAATCATATTACCGATTTTATTATATACGCCGGAAACACAATTGGCCGCTGGCCTTCTGGGAGTTACGCTGTGGAAAAACCTGCATCCTGAAGTGCCGACCCGGACCTCCAATGCGGAGTTGGTTTTGCTTTACACGAGCCGCGGACAACTCATTATCATTCCCCGTTACACGATCTTTACACGAGGTGAAAAATATTTGATTGAAGGTTTTGGCGAAGAACTGATTAATTACCGCGATTATTACTTCGGAATTGGAAACAACACATCGCCTGAGAACCGGGAGAAATTTACCTACGATGTCATTGGATGGGAAAACCGGATCGGGCGTAGAATTCTAAAGCGCAGAAAATTATTTGTTGGATTAGAGACCCGAGCCATTCAATATTATAATATGCGCCTGGAACCGGGTGGTCAATTAGAAACGGAAAAAAATACGGGGTACAATGGATCTTCCTCTATTGGGCTTGGACCCTCCGTCACCTGGGATGAACGGGATAACGTCGTTAACCCAAGTCGTGGTTTCTATTTTGATTTCCGCTATTCCACTTACTCGACGTCTTTGGGAGGGACGGTCAATTATCATCGCACCTACATTGACCTTCGTAAATACATCAACGTCAACCCATCCAAACGACATATTCTAGCAATGGAAATGTTTGGAAATTTCGTGCGGGGCGATGTTCCGATCAAAGAGCTTGCGGAGTTCGGAGGACCGCGAATAATGCGTGGTTATTATCGTGGTCGCTTTCGCGACAACTATATGACAGCCTTTCAATCGGAATACCGTATGCCCATTTATAAACGCATCGGATTTGTTGCCTTTGCCGGTTTAGGTAAAGTCTATAATCCCTCAGAGCTAAATTTTTACGGCTTACATTATACCTATGGAGGTGGCCTTCGCTACACCATAAATAAAAGGGAAAAATTAAATCTCCGCCTTGATTACGCCCGGGGCGATCCTCATTACCTAGGCTATTTTTACCTCGGTTTCGCGGAAAGCTTCTAGGGATGATCAAAGGGTTTGCCTTAATTCTTCACGGTACTTAGAGAGAATGCTTGATTTGGATACAAAACCAACATATTGATCGTTTTCAATCACGGGCAAATTCCACTGATGAGCGTCATCAAATTTCTTGAGCACATCATGCAAACTTTCCTGAGGCCCTATCACAGAAGAAGGCGCCACCATAATATCTTTTATCCGTACCGTTCCATAGAGTTCGGTTTGAAAAATGGTAGCGCGAACGTCATCCAGGTGAATGAGTCCCTGTAACTCCTTTTTCTCATTCAAAACCGGAAATGTATTTCGGCGCGATCGTGAAATGGCATCAATTAAAGATTGCAGCATGTCTTTTTCGTGTAATGAAATAAAATCGGTCTCGATTAATTTATCCAACTCGATTTTGCTAAGCAAAAAGTGATCGCGATTGGCAATGGAATGATTGAGCCTTTCAGAGAGTTTCTTGGCCTCCATGGATAAAGGGTCGAAATATTTTGCCACCGCCAAACTCAAGGCTGAAACGATCATTAACGGAATCATAAGTTCGTAGCCACCGGTAATCTCAGCGATCAGAAATATGGCGCTCAAAGGGGCATAAAAAATGCCGCTCAAAACACCCGCCATCCCCACTAATGTAAAATTGGTTTCAGGGATTTGGGCCACGCCAATCTGATTGACAAATCGGGCGAATGAAAACCCCAGGTACGCCCCCATAAATAAAGACGGGCCAAAATTTCCGCCGTTCCCACCGCTTCCTAACGTAAGCCCGGCTGCAACCGACTTTGACAACATAATACACACCAAAAAAATAAGAATAGGCCAATCGCCTTGAATCCAATCATGGATCAGACTCTGATTGGATAAGCTTGCAGGTGTTAAATCGGCAAGAATCGAAACGGTGTGATAGCCTTCTCCAAACAAAGGGGGAAAAATCATAATCAATACTGCTAAACCAAGGCCACCTGCCGCTACTTGCAACCATGGGCTTTTGATACGCTGAATTATTTTTTGCGATGCGACAAATGTTCGCACATAATACAATGAAAGAAACCCGGCCAGCAGACCAAGCAATATATAAAATGGCACATTATGAAAATCAAAAGGCTGGCGCAATGTAAAACTCATCACCAGCCCTTCTTTTAAAATAATTTTTGACAATAACGCTCCGCAGGCCGCAGCGATAATCAGGGGGATAAATGCAGTAAGGCTTATATCGGTTAGTACCACTTCAATGGCAAAAAGTACCCCCGCGATGGGCGCATTAAAAGCAGCGGCAATACCTGCTGCTGCACCGCAAGCCAATAAAATCGTTCGTTCTTTATAACTCAATGTATACGCTCGAGCATAGTTGGACCCAATGGCGGAGCCGGTACTTACAATCGGAGATTCCAAACCCGTAGAGCCCCCCAACCCGACCGTAAAGGCGCTCGTGATTACGTGACTGTACATTTGACTTGAAGGCAAAACGCTGGATTGTTTGGCAATCGCATACTGAATTTCGGCGGAGCCTTTTTTTAATGTACCATTCAGGAATTTAATGACATACATAGCCGAGATTGATATTCCTAGCATTGGCAAAAAGGCAAGGAGCCAAAACAGCTGATACCTTTCCGCGTAGCTCATCACAAAACCCGCTGTTTGATGAACCAGAAATTTCAATCCAACCGCCATTAACCCCGCCGATAAGCCCACCAACACGCTCGACAAAATAAAAAATTGCCGGTCCGACATTTTATGACGCAACCATAAAAGCAACTTTCGTACAACCTGATGACGTATGACCGATCTCATAGCTGCCGCAAGATAGTGGACAAAGCCATTGTCTGAAATTTTTTTTATCTCAGTGGGCTAAATGCTTTTAATAAATCCCGCTGCGTGTTGTAACTTACGGCGATGAGTTTGGTCTATCCTTCGTTTCTTTGGGCATTAAGTACGCTCGCCATTCCCATCATTGTTCATCTTTTCAATTTCAGGAAAACAACACGCATTTATTTTTCGAACACGCGCTTTCTGAAGCAGGTGAAAGAGGAGACTACCCAAAAACGCAGGCTCAAACAATATTTGGTACTGGCGTCGCGATTGCTCTTTTTGTTTTTTCTCGTCATCGCGTTTGCCCAGCCTTTTCTTCCGGCCAAGGAAGAAATGGGGCAGCAACAAGCGGTCAGCATTTACGTAGATAATTCTTATAGCATGGCTTCTCCGGTGGCCGAGAAGACAAAAGCGTTGGAAGAAGCCATTCGGATGGCTCAACGCATTGTGGATTTGTTTCCTTCCACCACAACCTTTCAGCTCCTTACCAACGATTTTTCACCCTTCTCCAATTCCGTTAAAACCAGAACAGAAACTACCGACTTACTCTCCCAGGTAAAATTATCGGCCGTTAGCAGAAATTCAGCCGAAATTTTAGATCGGATCAATGAAAAAAACGGTACACTATTTTGGCTTTCTGATTTTCAAAAATCAACGTTTGGGGAGCCCTCAAAAATAGATACGTCATTACAAATTCGGTTAGTTCCATTAGCCCTAGAGAAATACCCAAACTTATTTGTCGATTCGGTTTATTTGGAAGATCCATTTGCTATTGGTGGTGAGAAAAATAGGATTCATGTCCGGCTACATAACTCCGGTAATAAAAATGTAGAGGGCTTGTCGATCAAACTTTCAATTAATGGATTGCAGGCAGCAGCCACTTCAATAAAGATCAGCCCCAATAGTTTTGTTGAAGTTCCTTTCGACCTGGTATCCGGACTTAAAGGCAACAATAAGATGGTAGTCAGTTTTAATGATTTTCCAATTAGCTTTGATAATCAATTCTTCTTCACCCTCAACTACACCACCAAACTTAATGTCCTTGAAATTAAGACGGACGGTGGACCGACCTACATCGAAAAAGTATTTGGCAACAAAGATGTTTTTTCTTTTAGGAGTTTTAGTGCATCGAACTTGAACTACAGTTTACTTGCCAATACTGACTTATTGGTAGTCAATGGAATTGATCGAATTGATGATGGCCTGGCCGGTGCGATTAATTCCTACAAACCAAATTTAGCTGCAATGCTATTCATCCCGGGCTTGCAGCCTGACATCAACTCATATCAAAAACTATTACCAACTCCCATCACAAAATCAACGCAAAATGAAATGGCCGAATTAGACAAGCCAGACTTTCAGAGTCCTTTTTTTGCCAATGTGTTTGAAGAGAAGAATTCTTCCATCGCCATGCCACACGCCGTGGCCACGTTAGAGTGGGGCGCCGACCGCGATGCCATTCTTAAATTCAAGAACAACAAACCGTTTCTTTCTCAATTTGATAATACCTTCGTGCTGGCCAGCCCGCTGGAAAAAAAATTCACCGATTTCTTTGCCAACGCCCTGTTCGTTCCCGTCATGTATCGTATTGCCGCGTCCGGAAAGAAGACCGAGCAACCTCTCTATTATTCGCTGACCTCGTCATTGATCATCATCCCATCCGACAGTGTATCCAATGAAGAGCCGGTGAAGTTAATCGGTGACCAGGAACTTATTCCGTCACAGCGCCAAATCAATGGCAAATTATTTCTTGAACTGCCCAAATACGCTGTTTCCCCGGGATTTTATGAGGTTGTCAACAAGAAAGATACGATCAGTCAAATTGCCTTTGATCTCGATAAAAAAGAGTCACTGCTGCAGCAGATGACCGGTGAAGAAGCGAAAGCGGCCCTTGGTGGTCATCGTTCTATTTCCATTTTTAGAGCAAATTCTGCAGAAACTTTTGGCACTGAAATAAAAGAAAGATATTTGGGCAAGCCGTTATGGCGGTATGCGGTGGTTTTATCGTTGATTTTTTTATTGGCTGAAGTTCTTTTAATCCGCTTTTTGAAATAACCAGAAGAATATATTTAACGGCTCCTCTGATGAAAATACTAATTCAATCTCCTCGTATTGTCAACACCACCTCACCTTTCCATCTCAAAGTAAAAAACGTACTCATCACTAATGGACGCATTGCGGAAATAGGTGATAAAAATTTCCAGGCCGACAAAATTGTCAATGCCGAAGGAATGTATTTGAGCGTGGGTTGGTTTGACCTTGGTGCATTTGTTGGCGACCCTGGACTGGAGCAAAGGGAAGATCTAAACTCCTTAACCAAAGCTGCGGCCGCGGGGGGATTCACAGAGCTGGCCGTGCTTCCGAATACCCACCCACCTGTGCAAACAAAAAATGAAGTAAGCTTCATCACACAAAACAATCTAAATCGCCTTGTTCAAGTCCACGTTCTGGCTGCAGTGACCAAGAATTGCAAGGGCGAAGAACTCACTGACATGATTGATCTTCATGAAGCGGGTGCTGCCGCCTTCACAGACGGGCTAAAACCCTTATGGCATACCGATATCTTTCTCAAGTCGCTGCAGTACTTACAAAAGTTTAATGGCTTGCTTATGGATCACCCGGAAGACATCTGGTTGGACCTCTTCGGCCAGATGCACGAAGGGCCGCAAAGCGCTTCCCTGGGATTGAAAGGTATGCCGCGCATTGCCGAAGAAATTGCGGTGAGCCGTAACCTTAAATTATTGGAATATGCCGGGGGCCGTCTTCACTTTATGAGAATCTCGTCGGCTCAAAGTGTAAACCTTATTCGGACCGCTAAAAAGAAGGGCTTGAATGTAAGTTGTGATATCACGGGATTTCAAGCGTTGCTTCTCGATGAGCAACTGGAGAGTTTCGACACCAACTACAAAACCAAGCCGCCCCTTCGCGAAAAAACGGATACGGATGCTTTGCTCAAAGGATTAGCCGATGGTACAATCGATGTGCTATGCAGTGGTCACTTGCCAGTGGATGATGAAAGCAAATTTCTGGAATTTGATCAAGCTGATTTTGGCATGATTAACCTTCAAAGTTTTGCTTCACAATTGACCGCTCTGGGTAAAGAACAAAAGCTGGAAGAGTTGATTCTTAAAACCTCAGAAGCTCCTCGGCAATTACTTCAAATGGAAATCCCCAAAATTGACATTGACGAAAAAGCAAACCTCACACTATTTGACCCTCACTACGAGTGGGAATTTAACACGGTGAATAATTTTTCTAAATCCAAAAACTCGCCTTGGCTGAATACAAAACTAAGAGGAAAGGCCATTGCCGTTTTCAATAACGGAAAGACAAAAATAGAAGACTAATATCTTTCTAAGTTTTCTTCTCCGTTAGAAAACCAATCAGCGAGTATCCCACCCCTACAATCAAACAATTAAATACCCAATTGATAAGCGTATCACTCACCGAGTGAGAACGACCGTCAATGTCAATGAATAAATAGATGGCATAGGCAACGGCCACAAGAAAGATAATCCAGCCAAAAATTGAAACCGGCCAATAGACAATTCCTTTGCGAACAAACCAATTGAAATTCATAGTAAACCAGTGTTGTGGTGAATGCTTTCTACGACTACGTACCCCATAAAAATACAAATCAACGCCAGGCTAAGCAGTAGTACAGCAATATTTAACCAGCGAAGCCTGATGCTGATTAGAAAAATCTTCTCCTCGGGTTTATAGGAGAAGTGACAAAGTGCGAGGCCATTGATGGTAATCCCAAGTAATGGAAGGCCAACTAGTAGAATCGGAGATAACCATTTCATGATGGGGTTTTTATCCAGGTCGGACATCATTTCTACCATGGTATCAAACAAACCAAGGTTAATATGAAAATAATATTTCATGAAAACACAAAATAAAAAGTAACAAGGCACCGCCACAAACCAAATTCCCAATACAGCCGAACGTTGGGCGTTTACAATCGCCAGCTTAATTTCAAGGGGAGGTTTCACTGACCCGCTTGGTATGGTCATGCGATCAAGTTTCTTTTCAAAATCTTCCATGTTTCTATAATGCCCTCGCCCATTATTGGTTGCAAAGAATTCTTAACTTTTCAATTCCTCTTGACAGAAGCGATTTTATCGTTCCTTCAGGCTTGTTGAGTATTTCAGCAATTTGACGGTTATCCTTGCCCTCAAAAAATCGCAAGGCAATTACTTCCTGGTATCTTGTGTCCAGCGTTTTTACATGTTGTTGTACCTGAAGGAATTCCTGATGGCGTCTTAATTCTTCTTCCAACTCTTCCCGCGAAGAATCATGGATTAAAAACTTTTCTCCGGAAATAATCGAGCCTAACTTTTCAGGCTTGTATCTATTCTTTCGGAAAAATTGGTTCACTTCATTGGTGGCAATCCGATACAGCCAGGAAGAAATGGAGATTCCTTTCCACTGAAACGATTTAATTTTTAAAAAAGCTTTTAAAAAGGTCTCCGAAGCAATGTCGCGAGCAAGATCGTAATCCGTCACGCGTCTGAATACATAACCAAAAATGCCCTTGTAGTAGTAATCAAACAGCACTCCAAACTGCTTTGGGTCGACTTGAATTTTTTGCAGCAGTTCTTGTTCAGGGTCAGGCAGCATGAGTTGCTAGCTATAATGCAAGCTACTCAATTTGGTTGCAGGTTTCCGTACTTACGTAGAACCAACCTTGCTCTTATTTTTTATTTTTCTTCCAAGCTCTGCTCAAGAGTTTTTCTTGAATAGGCCAGTTGAAAAATAAGCGGAAGAATCACCAGCACCAGAATCATGGAGGTGATAAGGCCGCCGACAATTACAATGGCAAATGGTCTGGACGTTTGTGCGCCAATTCCGTGCGACATGGCTGCGGGAAGCAATCCGAAAATGGCAATCAGCGAAGTCATCACCACGGGCCGCACTCGGCTAAGAGCCCCTTGTTTGATTGCTCTATCGAGTGCCATTCCTTCGCTCAAGTTTTGACGAAACATCGAAATCAGAATTACTCCATTCTGAATGCAAACACCAAACAAGGCAACAAAGCCAATGCCCGCAGAAATATTAAAATTCACTCCAGTGAACATCAAAGAAAGAATTCCTCCCACAAGGGCAAACGGAACATTTAACATGATGAGCGTCACATCCCGAAAATTACGGAAAGCGGTTAGAAGAATAAGGAAAATAATCGTGATGCAAATCGGAACAACCACGGCCAGCCGTTTCATAGCACGCACTTGACTGGTATATTCCCCGGCCATATCCAAGTGGTATCCTTTGGGGAGTTTAAGGCCTTTGTCCAACTTTTGGATAAGTTCTTGCACAGTACTACCCATGTCTCTTCCGAAGGTGGAAAATTGCACAATACCGTACCGCTCGTTGTTGTCGCGGTAAACCATCAAAGCCCCGGTTCTAAAACTAATGGTAGAAATGGCTTTCAATGGAACTCTTCCTTCGGTAGAAGTAGGCACCATCAAATTACCGATTTCATTTTCAGATTTTCTGAATTCGGACTGGTAACGAAGGCGGATATCAAAATGTTTTTCATTCTCATATAGCTGGGTGGCAGCTTTTCCCCCGATGGCCATTTCAATAATGGCATTTGCCTCGGCCGTCCTCACTCCATGCAACCCCATTTTCTCCTGGTTCAAATCAATTTTAAGTTCGGGTTGTCCTACAATTTTCAGAATACCCACGTCTGACATTCCTCGCACGGTCCGTATGATACTGTCCGCTTTATCAATATACACATTGAGTGTATCAAGATTTTGGCCATAAATTTTTACGCCATTGTTCACGGGTAGGCCCGCCACCGCTTCATTCACATTATCAAGAATGGGCTGAGAAAACGTCCATAGGATGCCGGCATATTTTTCGTTCAGCTTGTCGGACATCATGGCTATTAAATCCTCTTTACTTTTTGGCAAAACCTGGCCTTGGCGCAGGTGGTTTCCCCAGTCATCCTCCTGATACAAGTCAATGAGGATTTCAATATTATTGAAGTTCTTAATGTCAGTACCATCGTCGGGCCTGCCCGTTTGAGAAATGCATTGTCTCACCTCTGGAAACCTTAAGATATCCTTTCGCAAATTATCAGCCAGTTCTTTTGACGCGGTGAGCGATAAGCCCGAAGGCGCTACTCCACGAAGCCATAGTGCTCCTTCATCCAACTGTGGAAGGAATTCTGTTCCTAAGAATTTGGCGGAAAAAAATGTGCTGAGAGCAATAAGGGAGGCTATTGCCAGCGTTTTCTTCTTGTGATGCATTACCCAGTCAAAGCATTTTTCGTAATATTTCATCATTCCCAATACCAACGGATTATGTCGCTCCCTAACATTTTTGCTGAAAAGCCAACTGGCAAAAGCCGGCACAAAAGTAAAGGTGATGATCAAAGAGCCCAGCAGTGCAAAACCAAGCATATAGGCCAGGCGAGAAAATATTTTTCCCTCCACTTTTTCAAAAGTGAAAACCGGGATGAGTGCCGTAACCATGATGAGCTGGGCGAAGATAATTCCCGTGGCGATTTTCAAGCAAGTGCTTCTGACCAAGCCTCCTTTGCTTAATTTATTAAAACGCTCCATGCCCATCGTTTCAGCGCGATGCACAAAGGCGACAAACAATCCTTCCACGATCACCACCGTTCCATCAATGAGGATACCAAAATCAAGTGCTCCAATGGAAATCAGGTTGGCAAACATTCCCTTCATGTACAAACAAATAAATGCAAAAAGGATAGAGAGGGGAACGGTGAGCGACAAAATGAGCGTGCTTTTCCAATCCAGCATAAACACAAAAACAATGATTATCACCAGGAGCATGCCTTCGGTAACATTGTGCAAAACGGTATGCAGACAGTAGTCGATCAGCGTTTGGCGATTGTAAAAGGTTTCAATCTCCACGCCGGGGGGAAGTACATTTTCATTTAACTGCTTTACTTTCTCGTTCAATCCTTTCAAAATGGGTGAGGGATCAAGTCCTTTTCGCTGTAAGACGATCGCTTCCACCGCATCATCATTTGTTCCTTTTCCGACCTGCCCCAGCCTGGGACGGAAAGACTCCTGCACATCGGCTAAATTGCGCACCAAGATCGGCGTGCCATTGATGTTGGTTACGATAATATTTTCTATTTCGTGGATGTTTTCGAGCAAACCAATACCACGCACCACAAAATTTTGTTCGGCTTTTTCAATGACATTGCCGCCAACATTAACATTGCTGTTTTGAATGGCGGTATATACATCCAGGGCAGTCAATCCGTATTTCTCAAGCCATTTTGGATTCGTGCTGACTTCAAAGGTCTTTACCTTGCCTCCAAAGCCAACCACATCGGCCACACCTGGCACTCCGCGCAATCCACGCTCCACCACCCAATCCTGTAAAGTGCGAAGTTCAGCAGTAGAATATCGTTTAGGGTCAGCCTTTATGGTGTAGCGAAAAATCTCATCGATGGGCCCTGCCGGAGGAGTGAGCGAAGGTTCCACCCCATCGGGCAAGTCAATGTCTGGCAGTTTAGCAATTATTTGTTGACGCGCATAGGCGTCATCCACTCCATCTTCAAAAACTAAACTGACTACCGAAAGACCGAACATCGTACGGGAGCGCAAATTCGTTTTTCGTTGCACCGCGTTCATGGTAATTTCGATAGGAACCGTGACAAACCTTTCGATTTCCTCAGCACTTCGCCCGGGCCATTGTGTAATGATTTTTATTTCGGTATTGGTGAAATCAGGAAAAGCTACAATGGGTGTTTGCACATAAGAATAAATGCCCCCGATGGCTACCAGTCCGGTAAGCAAAAAAACCAACAAACGGTTCTTGAGGGAGAATGTGATTATGCCTTTAATTAGTGTATTCATGAAAAATGCTGTTAAGTGTAAAGCTGGTGGGTATCACATCAACTTTAGGGCATTATAAATAAAGAGTCCGTGTTTGGTAACGATACGATCATTTTCCTGCATAGTGCTTTCTTTAATGTAGGTTCTGTCGTTAAGCTGTTTATAGATATTTATCGGCAGCAATTCGAAGTTGCATTTATCATGAAACCGTACTACCCAATTTTTATTGCTGTCGAAAATCACAGAAGCAGAAGGGATAGAAAGCATTTTCTGATTTTCGGAATAATGGATGGTGGTTCGGGCAAACATTCCGGGCTTGAGCAGGTAGTCTGGGTTATTCAATACTACCCGTACATTCATCACTTTGGTTTCTGGGTTGAGCACATTAAAAACCTTATCAATCTTTCCTTTGAATATTTTATCGCTGTAACTCAGTGCGCTAACGTCGGCGTCATACCCCAGTTTGATTTTGGCAATATCCGTTTCATACACATTGGCCAGCACCCAAACATCTTTCAAATCAGATATCGTGAATATGTTATCCCCCGCATCCGAACGTATTTCCATCCCTTCGTTTATTTTTCTCTCTACAATGAAGCCTGAAATTGGCGACTTGATATAGTAGCCGGAAAGGTTGCCTTCGGGGCTGGCATATATTTTTAAAATCTCATTACTCTTGTTAAACGAAGCCTGTGCTTTTCCAAAGTCATTCTGTGCCGTCAGATAATCCTTCTCCGAAGCGAGCCCACTTTTGTATAGATCCTCAGTTACTTGAAGGTTCTTCTTTGAAATTGCCAGGTCATTTTTTGCTGTCACCGCATCATTCAAGATACTAGCCACATCTGCACTTTTCACTAAAGCGAGCAGCTGCCCTGCATTTACATAATCGCCCAGCGCCACTTTTACTTCCTGTACATGCCCGCTAGCAAGGGGGTATACTTTTACCACTTTGGCTTCATCGAAAGAAATTTTTCCAGATAAATTAAGTTCGCCCAACACCCTTTCTGTTTTAACCGTGTCCAGGGTTACCGTTTTAAACAAGGAATCGGAAAGGCAATATTTTTTGACTTCGTCTTTTTCATCCGTATGAGAACTGCCACAGGAAAAGAAAGATGCTCCCCATGAGGACAGCAAACCGCAAAACACTAAACGCATTAGCGAATTTTTCCCGCTTGATAAAGTGTGTCTAAAACTGTTTTTCATAATTACCTGATATTATTTGTTAAAAAAATCTGTCCCTGTCATATAATTGATATTCTCATAAGAGTTCGCCAAATCGCTGCGTATGGAATTTAACTGCACCGTATTCTGCTTATAGGAGTCATAAAAATTAAGAAAATCCAAAAGCCCAATATTTCTTTTCGTATAATTATCCAAAACGGATTTTGCGAGCTGGTCAAACTGATGGGAGAAATTCCGATCTAACGATTGGAATAAATTATACTGAGTTAGTGCTTTTTCCCAGGCCCTGTAAACATTCTCCTCGTATTGTAGCTGGACACTTTTCAAGTTGGCTTCGTTAGACTTAATTTGAAATTTTGCCGACTTGATATTTCCCTGATTCCGATTAAATATCGGGACGGCGATTCCAAACGAATAGGCTAATTCATTAGGAATGAAATTAGAAGCTTGAGTCAGCTGTGTACCCAGTGTAATGTCAGGCACAGCAAGAGATTGCTGGTATGTTAGGTTTTGATTACTTAAGATGAGGCTATGCTTGGCAAGCTTCAGGTCGGTTCTGTTTTTGGAGGCGGAATCAAGTAGGTTGGTGAGCGTATATTTCAGCGGATCGGCCGTCTCCACTCCGGTGGTGTCGGCCACCGGGACAACGTAAACGCCCAACGTATCTAGCAACGTCCGCACTTCGCTCTCATTGTCATTAATGTTGTTCCGAAGATCATTATACTCACTTTGCAAAGCGTAAAGTTGAGCTTGCACGCGCACTACTTCTGTCTTTGAAATATTCCCTTTTTCTAATTGCCTTTGGAAGGCGGACAAGATTTTTTTCAAGGCGTCTATTTCCTTGACATAGACCTTTTCAGTTTGCTGCAAGTAATAAATAGAAAAAAAATCACTTCGCAACGTAAATTTTAGCGTTCGAAGCAAATCCAGATATCGGTCTTCGGCCAGCAGGTTGCTGGTTTCGGCCATTCCAATCTGCTTCTTTCTTTTACCTGCCAATATTATCAATTGATTTATTCCGGGGGTGTTGTCACTCTGATGACCCACATCAAAATACTTTTTGTTTATCGAATTATAAACCGCATTGGTATAGGTGAAATAGGGATTCGGATAAAGTTTTGCTTGAAGAACCAAAGCGCGTTGTGCTTCCACATTATACTTAGCGGCAAGCAAGAGTAAATTCTTTTGGAGAAACAGCTGTTCGGTCTCCGGTAAAGTAAGCCTTAACGTGTCGGGAGGAATTCGGTTAGGCACCTGCCCAAAACATATTTTGCTGACTATTGAGAAGTTCAACAATAAAATAAAAGTGAATTTTCTACTCCTAATAATGCCCATGTCGAATAAAATTTGAATTTTGGTAGGAAGTCATATCTGCTATTCAAAAACAATGCAGTCTGTGAGGACTGGTATTTACTATAACCTAAAACTTAAATGGAGATCAGGACCAGGCACGAGTTTGCCCGGAAAAAAGGGGTTAAATAAGCAATTGGCGATGAAAAATGAAAGTCGGATGATTATTCATTTTTGCTGTCGGTCTACCATTCGCGTCACAACGATCTAAAAATATGACAAACGAGACAAATTCTGCAAAAAAGTCAGCGGAGAACTGGGCATCAACCGTCCCATCCTCCTCCATGTCCTCCTTGTCATCGGCAGTAAGAATCAAGGCAAAATTGTCGGCAGCAGGGACGTGTGATTTGACAAACGTTTTATCGACAGAGTAAAGATTGGATTCAGGCAAAACCACAAAACCCGCGCTCATCGCCAACAAGGCAATGGTTAAGAGGCGGAAAAAACTGGTCTTTGTCAGCGTGCGTATCTGCATAAAACGCAAAAGTAGGATAAAAACGGATTGTGTTGCAAATAGTTATAAAACTATCCAACGTTTATGGTCTATAACCCAAATAATCCTTCATTCAACAGATTAAGTGCCATTTCCTTCTGTGAAGTATCCACAAGCAAAGAAATATTATTGTTGCTACCGCCAAAACTTACCATCCGGATGGACACCGATGACAGCGTTTGAAAAACTTCCTTGAGCACTCCCTGCTTTTCGGCAAGCCTATTCCCTACTATGCAAATAATCGTTTGGTCCTTATCCACGTCGATCGAACCAAAGCCCTTCAATTCGTTCACAATTTCGTCAAGGTGTTTGCTCTCATCAATGGTCACAGAAACCGCTACCTCCGAGGTAGAGATCATATCGATGGAGGTTTTGTACTTTTCAAACACCCCAAATACTTGTCGCAGAAAACCGTAGGCTAACAACATCCTTGAGGATTTTATCTTGATCGCCGTAATGCCATCCTTGGCGGCAATCGCTTTGAATTGACCGTTGCTTCCACGCTCGCTGATCAATGTGCCCACGGCCTTTTCATCCATCGTGTTCTTTAATCGCACCGGCACACTGTACTTCTGGGCTGGCACAATGGTAGAGGGGTGAAGAATCTTCGCTCCAAAATAGGCGAGTTCAGAGGCTTCATCAAAGGTAAGTTCAGCAATCGGCATAGTCTTTTTCACCACGCGGGGATCATTGTTGTGCATCCCATCGATATCCGTCCAGATCTGAATTTCTTCGGCCCGAACGGCAGCACCAATAAGGGAGGCGGTGTAGTCACTGCCACCCCTTTTCAGATTGTCAATTTCATTTTTATGGTTTCGGCAGATGTAACCTTGGGTGATCAATATGTTGGCATTGGTCATCGTATCCAAGATCGGCTTCAACCGTTCGCTAATTTTTTCCAACTCCGGTTCTTGATTTTCATCAATGGACATGAAGTGCAGCGCCGGAAGAAGGCGCGCATTTATCTTTCTTTCCTGGCAATGGTGGTAAAACAACTCCGTAGAAATCAACTCGCCTTGGGCTAACAATTCCCGATAACTCCGGTCATCAAATTTCCCTGCTGCCAACAATCGAAACAAACTAAAATACCGACTAACAATTTCCTGGCCAATGGCCTGGTAAGAGGGAGACTCATAGAGTTCACCGATAAAGGTATGGTAGTGTCTTTCGAGCGCGGCGATCTCCAATTCAGCTTCAGCAGGCTGAACGGCCAACAGGGATTCACCTATCCTAACCAAGGCATTGGTAGTACCACTTAAGGCGGAAAGCACCACAATTTTCTTTCCAGGCATACCCAAAACAAGGGCAGCAATTTTTTTCATTCGCTCAGGCTTCCCTACCGAAGTGCCACCAAATTTGACTACCAGCATACTTTTCAATTTTTAGGACTGCAAAGTTAAAGGCGATGCGGACAAATCAAAGCCTACCTAGTAAGTAGGCAAAACTTACCCTCTATCAACCGATTGAAAATAATGTTGATAGGCTATTTGTCAATTCTCTTTTAAGGGAATAACTTGACCCCGATTAGAAAATCCAACATCCGAACGTTGTTTTACCAAATGGCCATCCCAAAAAATAGATCAGACGATTGATGATTAGCATGGGCATTCCATGCGACCTTAAAAACTAAATATTTAACACATGAAAATTACAGTTGTAGGTGCAGGCAATGTTGGCGCTACTTGTGCTGATGTTTTAGCTTACCGCGAGGTAGCCAACGAAATTGTATTAGTAGACATTAAAGAAGGATTAGCCGAAGGCAAGGCCCTTGACATTTGGCAAAAGGCCCCCATCAATCTTTATGATAGCCGAACGATCGGCTCCACTAATGATTACGCAAAGAGCGCGAACTCCGATGTGGTTGTGATTACTTCGGGCCTTCCACGAAAACCAGGAATGACCCGGGATGACTTAATCAGCACCAATGCCGGCATTGTAAAAACGGTGACGGAAAACGTGGTAAAACATTCTCCTAACGCGATTATTATCGTGGTGAGCAACCCGCTCGATGTAATGACCTACCAAGCCCATTTGGTTTCTAAATTTCCCCGTACCCGCGTAATGGGTATGGCAGGCATTTTGGATACAGCCCGCTACAAGGCATTTTTAGCTGAAGCCTTAACTATTTCACCCAAAGATATCCAGGCCATGATTTTGGGTGGACATGGCGACACGATGGTGCCCCTACCCCGTTATACGACGGTCAGTGGAATTCCGGTAAGCGAACTAATTGCCCCGGATAAACTCAATGCCATTATCGAGCGCACAAAAGTTGGAGGAGGTGAATTGGTGAAACTAATGGGCACATCCGCGTGGTATGCGCCAGGGTCAGCGGCGGCCCAAATGGTTGAATCCATTGTAAAGGATCAGAAACGCGTTTTGCCCGTCTGTGTGCAACTGGATGGTGAATATGGAATTAAGAATTGCTATCTGGGTGTGCCTGTGGTCTTAGGGAAACATGGAATTGATAAAGTGATCGAATTAGAGTTGAATTCCGAAGAGAAAGCGTTGCTCGAAACCAGCCGCAAACATGTGAAAGAGGTAATGGAAGTGCTCGATAAGCTTCCAAAATAGAAAAATGGATGTTACATCGAAAAATGCCGAATTCTAATTCGGCATTTTTTGTCCCAGAAAGTCTCAATGACTGAACTGTTTTTAATTTAGAGTATTTGATTTCTCGAGTAAAAATTCTAACTATGTACCTCAAATAGGGCGTGAAGAGAATTTTATCCATAGCATTGATTGTTTTATTCCTGTTTAATGTAATAGGGTACTATGGCATTTATATGGCGATGCTCCGGCAAGCACGCGTAGCGTTGAATGAAAAGATTGACAACGACCAGTATCGGGATGACCAAACGGTAACCATCAAGATTCCATTAACCCTTCCTTACCCCGTTCAACAAAATAAATACGAGCGGGTGGAGGGTGATTTCGAGCATCTGGGAGAATTTTATAAACTCGTCAAGCAAAAATACTCGAATGATACCCTGTATGTGGTTTGTATAAAGAGTACAGAAGAGAAGAAAGCCTTCAAAGTGTTTTCAGATTTAGTCAAATTATCTACCGATCAGGCTTCCGCCACTTCTCATCATCAGAATTCAAAAACAATTGTCAGTATTATTAAGGACTACAATCCCGTCGTGGATGCAATTCATTTTGCTCCTCGCCAAAGCATTGATTTAGCAAAGCCATTTGCATTTCTAACGGTCAGAATCCTCTCCCAGGATTTGTCTGTCTTCTCTCCTCCCCCGGAAGTAAGCTGCTGAATTTTACAGCAGCCATCTATTTCTACGTTGCATGTGATGCTACAAAGATCTCATGTTCACGTTTCTAATTTGATTTAGTTCTGCCGTAATATTCACTCTCCAGCATAAATACTTTATGCCGGAACAGATTTTTAATTGGTCAAAATAAAATGTTTTCAATAAAGGGTCTTATATCGTTCAGGAGATAATGAAGTATGTCAGCGCCCGTTTAGGGTCGGGCCTGACCCCTTCGTTACTTAATTTAATTTTTAGCTTAGGAGAAAAGAAGGTGGCGCCAGTTCTTGTTAGGGTCAAGACTGGCGCCACAACTTCTTATAAAATATAAATACCTCACATGCCTTACATTCCTCTAGAAGATCATTTGCCCGGCATTACCGGATTACTGGAGTATCGAAAAGATACAGCAGAACCAATTCGTGCACTCACCCAGTTCTTATTACGGGGGCCATCATCGTTAACAGAAGGAGAAAGAGAATTAATAGCCACCGTCGTTTCTTATGGAAATGAATGTCGCTTCTGCACGGCGGCCCATACTGCCGCGGCCGATATATTGCTGGGGGAGTGCGATACCACCGGAAAAATTAAAGAGGATATTTTTACTGCCCCAATCAGTGAAAAAATGAAAGCCTTGCTTACCATTGCCTCGCAAGTCCAAAAAAGCGGCAAGGCCGTCACGAACGAATCCATTGAAAAAGCAAAATTAACAGAGGCAACGGACATCGAAATTCATGATACGGTCCTTATCGCTTCCCTATTCTGTTTATATAACCGTTATGTGGACGGACTGTCCACCGTCACACCAACAGATCCAAATTTTTACAAAGGACTAGCCGAACGAATTTCAAAAGGATATCAACGCCTGCCTCAAGGCTATGATCACCTGAAAAATAAATAATTTTTATGGCCCACATTCAAGTTCCCGATGGAGTTCCAGGCATCCGTAGCCTGGTCATGTTTCGGCCCGAATCAGGGCAATATTTGTATGAACTAGCACAACTCTTATTACGTGGTGAATCCCCATTAACTGAGGCGGAGCGCGAACTCATTGCGGCCTATGTTTCTTCAAGAAACGAATGTGTTTTTTGTATGTGCAGCCATGCCGCCGCTGCGCGTCACTTATTCAAGGATAAGAAACAAGTTGTTGATATTGTGCTGGATGATTATAAAACAGCCCCCATAGGTGATAAATTGAAATCATTGCTGAACATCGCCGGTAAGGTTCAAAAAAACGGAAAAGAAGTTTTGCCGTCCGATGTCCAAGAAGCCCGTAAACAGGGGGCAAACGACCGTGAGATCCATGATACGGTTTTAATCGCCGCTACCTTCAGTATGTTCAATCGCTATGTCGATGGGCTTGCGAGTTTTACGCCAACCGATCCGAAAGCTTATGAAGAAATGGGCGCACGGTTGGGAGAGAAAGGATATGTACTCCCCAAGCAATCTTAAGTCATAAACTCAAAACTTATAAATTAATGCTTTAAGTATGGCACATATCAATCTACCTGAAGGGCTTCCCGGCATTCGCGGCCCCATGGCATTTCGCCCCCAGACCGCTAAACCACTCAATGAACTTGCTGAAGTTTTGCTTCGGAGTGAGAACTCGCTCACGCGTGGTGAGCGAGAATTAATCGCTACCTATATTTCATCGTTAAATGATTGTTTTTATTGTCAACATGCCCACGGAGGAATCGCACAGCATTATTTTCAATGTGATATCAACTATATCGATGCAGTGAAAAAGGATTTTGAGTCAACCACCATCTCCATTAAACTCAAGTCCTTATTATCCATTGCGGCCAGTGTGCAAAAAGGTGGCAAGCAAGTCACGCCACAACAAATTGAAAAGGCCAAAAACCAAGGCGCTACCGATTTTGAAATTCACGATACGGTTTTAATCGCTGCCGCGTTTTGCATGTTCAATCGATACGTTGATGGGCTGGGCACATGGGCCCCGCAAGAGAGAGATATTTATGTGGAACGGGGGCCAAGACGGGCGCAGGAGGGATATCTCAATTTTGATTTATACAAATAGTCTAGTTTCTTATTTATAATTTAGCAACCGATACGAGCCTAATGAACATATAATCATGAGACTAAAATCGATTGCTGTATTAACTGCTTGCTTGACTTTGTTATCAATAGCGTCGTGCAACCAAAATCAAAAGGCGATAATGGCCGGAGACATGGTTGCGATGCTAAAGAAAGTTCATAAAGAATTAGAGGTCGCTGCCAATCCACTTTGTGCTGAGGCTGGCTTGCCCTTTGTCGATTCGCTGTTACGGATTGAACGCAATCCCGATCAAATAACTTATCTCAAGTATATGAGGGGAAAAATTCTGATGGCTTTAGCAGAAGATAAACAATGCATTGATCAATTTACCGAACTTATCAAGGAGGATAAGAGTTACAAAATGGACCCGGTATGGCGAGAACTTGCGCTAGCATATTTACGGCTTGGTGAGCGAACTAATTGTATCTCCAATCATGCCGCCGAATCATGCATCCTTCCAATCAAAGGGATGGGCATACATACCGACCAAACCGGATCAAGAAAAGCGATTGAAATCTATACCCAGTTGCTGGAAAAAGATCCTCATGATTTAGAATCAAGGTGGTTAATCAACCTCGCCTACATGACACTGGGGGAATATCCTAAAGGAGTGCCTTCAAAAGTTCTGTTACCTGGGATGGAAGGAGACACCACCTACAAGGTCCGTAGGTTTCAGGATGTTGCTTCCAACTTAAAACTGGATGTTAATAATATGGCTGGCGGAAGTATCGTAGAAGACTTTGATAACGACGGTTACGTTGATATTATGACCTCGGGATGGGGTACCAACGATGCCTTGCACTATTTCAAAAATAATGCCGACGGAACCTTTACCGACTTCTCTAATAAAATTGGCCTCAACGGAATTACCGGTGGGTTAAACATGACCCAGGCTGATTACAATAATGATGGCTTCACCGATGTTTTGGTGTTGCGCGGAGGATGGAAAAGAGAATTTGGCAAAGAACCCAATTCACTCTTAAAGAATAATGGGGACGGAACATTCACTGACGTAACCATTGAAAGCGGTTTGCTTTCATTTCATCCCACACAAACGGCAACATGGAATGATTTCAACAACGATGGGTGGCTTGACCTTTTTATAGGGAATGAAAATTTTCCAGGCACAAAGACTCCACATCCCTGCGAACTCTATATCAATAATCAAGATGGCACTTTCACAGAAATAGCAAAAAAAGCCAATTGCGAAATACTGAAATATGTAAAAGCAGTTTCTTCCGGTGACTATGATCGTGATGGGTGGAAAGATATTTTTATCTCCACCCTTGACGGGCAGCGCTTTCTGCTAAAAAATAACGGCAAGTCAAAAAATGAAGTTGCCTTTTCCAATGTAACGAGTATGGCCAAACTTGATCGTGAACACGGAAATACTTTTCCAGCCTGGTTTTGGGATTATGATAACGATGGTTGGTTAGACATCTTCGCTTGCGATTATACTTATACAAATCCTTCCCTAGGGATTTTTTTCGCCTCTGAAAAACTGGATATTCCGGCTGGCAATCCGGAAAAAATGCTCTTGTACCACAACAACCACGACGGCACGTTTACCAATGTGGCGAATGAATTCGGCCTGAATAAAAATGTGTTCGCCATGGGATCCAATTTTGGTGATATTGACAATGATGGTTTTTTGGATATGTATTTAGGCACTGGCAATCCAGATTATAAATCGCTTATTCCGAATAAAATGTTTAAAAATGTGGATGGTCAGAAGTTTGTGGATGTCACCACTTCGGCAAGAGTCGGACATCTTCAAAAAGGACATGGTGTTTCTTTTGCTGATGTAGACAATGACGGAGACCAGGATATATACATTGATATGGGCGGAGTTTATCCGGGTGATTCGTATCAAAATTCCTTCTTTCTCAATCCCGGGCAGAACACCAATAACTGGATATGCCTGAAGCTGGAGGGAATCGAGTCGAATAAAGCCGCTATTGGAACTCAGGTAAAACTAACCTTTCAAGAAAATGGCAAACGGAGAAGTGTTTACCGGGATGTCAATTCGGGTGGAAGTTTCGGTTGTTCACCGTTAAGAAGAGAAATCGGAATCGGGCAGGCAACCGTGGTTGACGAAATAGAAATCAGTTGGCATGGCAGTAAGAAAGTTCAAGCCTTTAAAAATGTAAAACCGAACCTGTTTTATAAAATCACGGAAGGAAACAATCAATTGAAACAGGTTCCGTTAAAAACCATTATTTGGTCATTACCTGATCAACTTTGTCTTCCACCAGTGTCCCGGGCCGAAATTTGAACACGTGAAATCAAAAATAGGTCTTGCGATGAAAAAAATATTTTATGTTGGCATTGCGGGGATAATCCTATTTGAGATACTGAACGTGTATTTCATTATGCCCATGCCCGGCAGCCAGCGAATGAATAGCCTTGATACAGCCTATTTTTTATATCGTTACCGATGGTCCTTTAGAATTGCCTTGATAGTACTCATTGCCATCGGAATAAGAGACGCATTTCAAATAAAGAGAAAGTGGATTCCGGCAATCGGCTCCGCGGTGGCCATTGCAGTCATCTATTTATTCAATTTTGAGATGGTGGCCGACCACATGTTCAAGCAACCAAGCCAACTCCACTTCCAGTCGAAAGAAAAAAATAGATTAAATGACAGCAGCATGGTGGTAGCTGTTGAAATCAATGGGGAAGTTAAAGCTTATCCGATACGGTACATTGTTTATCATCACCAGGTTCAGGATGTCATTGGCGGCAAGTCTTTGATCATTACCTATTGCAGTGTTTGCCGCACAGGTCGCGTGTATGAACCTATCGTAAAAGGTCAGCCAGAAAAATTCAGGCTGGTTGGCATGGACCATTTCAATGCGATGTTTGAGGATGTTACCACCAAAAGCTGGTGGCGCCAGGTAAGCGGAGAGGCGGTTACGGGTTCCTTAAAAGGCCAAATGCTTCCCGAAGTTGAGTCGGTTCAACTTTCAATTAGAAAGCTATTTGAGCTTTATCCAAATGCTTTGGTCATGCAATTGGATGAAGCCTCCAAATCAAACTACGATTCGCTGGGAAAATTTGAACATGGCAGAAGTAAAGGTGGCCTCACCCGAACTGATAGTTTATCATGGGAAGACAAATCCTGGGTTGTTGGACTGCAAGTGGGCGCATCAAGCAAGGCATACGACTGGAACAAACTCAAAGAAGTGCGTATCATCAATGACAAGATCGGAGAAACGGCAATTGTGTTGGCTTTGTCAGCTGACGACCAAAGTTTTGTTGCCTTTGAGCGCCGTCGCATTGCCGATGTATTTGGACTTCGCAACGACACACTGATCGTAAATGATAAGCGCTATAATTTTTCAGGTCGCGACTTAACCTCATCACAACAGTTAAAGAAAATAAATGCTTACCAGGAATTCTGGCATAGTTGGCGAACTTTTCATCCGCAAACCGAACAGTATAAGTAAATTATCAAACTTATGCCACACATTGACCTCCCCAAGGAATATCCGGGCATCCGGAGCTTGTTCGAATTTCGTCCGCAGACAGCTGCACCATTAAATGCCCTGGTACAAACTTTACTGCACAATCCGCACCCTACGCTTAGTCAGGGAGAACGCGAACTGATCGCTACCTATGTATCAAGTTTAAACCATTGCAAATATTGCGCTACCATTCACGGTGCCATTGCCAAACATCATCTTCACAACGAAAATGTCGTACAGCAAGTGAAGTCCAATCCGGAAACCGCCTCCATTAGTAACAAATTAAAAGCGTTGCTAAGAATAGCGGTGCATGTTCAACTGGGTGGGAAAGAAGTTTCTACTACCGATGTGGAAGCCGCCCAAAAGGAAGGTGCCACGGATATTGAAATCCATGACACCGTGTTGATTGCCGCTGCCTTTTGTATGTTCAACCGGTATGTAGATGGTCTGGCTACCTGGGCGCCCGATGACCCTGAAGTTTATGATCGAATGGGTAAACAACGGGCGGAGGAAGGATACCTGACCCCTCCTTTCAAAATTCAAAATGGGCCATTAAAATGAACTGAGTCTTCGAAATTGCGATGCGGTGATCAAACCTAATCTTGCGCAATTGAGCATGTGCCTCGGCGTTTTGGTATCGGGCTGCCCACACTTCTCTATTTATCAAAAATGCGACGGCCAAGCCCCTAACACCCCTACGCCTTCACTCCTTGGTAAATAATTTCCTGTCTTACAATTCCGAAATGAAAAGCTTTCTCGTCTGAAAAATTTAAACTGAATGGTTCTTCAATGGCTTGAAGTCCGCTTTGTACAATTCGCTGCGGATAATCCTTCCCGTATTTTCTCACATGATCGTCCTGACCAAAAACCTTTTCCCGCTCACGCGCGTCGGTGATCGAATTATCTTCGAAAGTTTTTTCAGGAACAGGACCAAAAAATGGAACTTGCAATATCGCCCAGCCTCCCGGTTTAAGTACGCGATGAAACTCTTTCATTACCTGAATGTCATCTTTCACATGTTCAAGGACATGGTTGCATAGGATGGCATCGAAATAATTATCACCAAAAGGAATTTTATGAATATCCATTTTCACCTTAGCCAATGGAGATTCAATATCGGCCGTGATGTAATGGTCACCGTGTTGGCTTTCGAACGGCTTGATAAAGCAATGCTCTGGCGCAATATGAAGTACGTTCAGTTTTTCTGAAAAAAAGTTGGTCTTCTCTTTTAGGTAAAGCCAAATCAGGCGATGACGTTCTAAACTCAAACAATTTGGACACAAAGCATTTTCTCTTGAAATAATTCTGCCGTAGGGAAGAAATTTTTTATAGTGATGATTGCATATCGGGCATTCCACCGCCTTTCCGATATAGAATAATCCAGCCGCCTTTAGGCCAATTCCGCTAAATAGCTGAAGATATTTTCTGGGTACATACCGAACCAGGAACGAGATAATTTTTTTCATTCATCCGCAAAGATAATCGAACAAATTTTGTGGAGGCTTAAAATGGCGGTTACGCCTTGTAAAATTCAAACAATTAGTGGTCTCTCCGTTCAAGGCCCGCGGTACGTCAGGGTACAACCGGGGTCATTTAAATAAAATAAATTTTGGTACATTAGAATATGCAAGCTGAAGAAGAACAATTAGAAAAGCGAAGTAAACGCTATTTTCAGCTAACTGTGGCAAGCCTCTTCCTCATGGCATTATTGAGGGGATTGAATGCATTCTTTTTCACACTTTTCTTTTGGCCTGCAGTGGGCTTTGGGGTACTGGCATTTTATTATCAAAGGGCCGCCAAAAGAGAACTGCAGGCTAAAACGGCCCAATGGCACCATCCGGATTCGGCAGCATCATCAGGTTTCAATAATAAACGGCTGACCCTTATTATTATCGGCGGCGCGGTATCTCTATTCGTTATCATTAGTTCGTTGCTCGCTTCGAAAAAGAGCAGGGAAACATCTTCCTACAAGGAAACAACGCAAACGGACCAACCCGATTTGCACGAAGAAAAAAAATCTCCCGATTATGACAGAGCCTTGCTGGAATATAACAATAAGAACTACATGCAGTCAATTTCTATTGCACGAAAGGCACTTCTGGGTGACCCCAATAATAATGACTTGATGCTGGTCTTGGGCGATAACTATGGCTCCTTGAAGCAAAACGACTCGTCATTGGTTTGGTTTGATCGAGCCTATCAAAATGGGGCTCGAAGTGCCTCCCTTAGCCATTGGCTGGGCTATCTTTACGATGATAAAGGCAGTGTCTCGCAGGGGATTCAATTCTATAAAGATGCATTAAAACAAGACAGCACACGAATCCAGATTTATGACCGCCTGGCCGAACTAGAGCCGGAAAAAGCCGATTGGTATAAAAAAAAGTCCAGCCAATGGGCACAAGAAAAATAATTTAGTTCATCGAAAGTCGCCAGACCAATCAACGTGGCCGGGCAACCCGTTCTATGGAAAAAATAAGATCCCTTAAAACTATTTCCCTTTATCCCCCATCTTTATAGTAGAAACAGCTGAAAAAAGGGTTTGTGGCCGAAACTTTACTTGACATTGCCATGATGCATTCTGACTCCCTGATCGCCCGTGCCCGCGAGGGAGACAAGAATGCCCAGGGAAAACTGGTGCAGCTCTGGTACAAGCGCATCTATAATTTCAGCTACAAATTCTTCTTCGACCATGACTTGGCGATGGAAGTTTCACAAAAGACCTTCATCAGCATGCACAAAAACCTGGTGGGCTTGCAGGAAGTGGGTCGCTTTAAATCCTGGCTTTACACCATCGCTGTAAATTATTGTCGTGAAGAGGTGCGCAAAAAGAAAGCCAGCCGCTCGTTTTCTCTGTACGATCTAAACCCAGGCGAAGGAGAAGAAAGTTACCGTTGGGAAGAAAGCCATAATCGAAATGAAAATCCTGAACGTCAACTGCGACACAGTGAGCTTTCGGATCTGTTGCAATCCTGCCTGATGGAATTGAGTCATGAACAGCGTGAAGTGGTCATCATGAAGGAATATGAAGGCCTGAAGTTCCGTGAGATTGCAGAGGCATTGAATATTTCAGAGAACACCGTGAAGTCGAGAATGTATTACGGGTTGGATGGATTGAAGAAGATTTTGGAGCAAAAAAAAATTACAAAGGAAACCATTGGTTATGAACAATAAACCTGATGAAAGTACATTGGTGGCTTACTTGTATGGTGAGCTCAATGAAAAGGAAACAAAAAAACTGGAAGACTATTTTCAGCAGCACCCTGACGAGCTGGCAAAATTACGGGGATTAAGCGAAGTGCGCGAAGTGATGGGCCAGGCCCAAGACAAAGAAGTGATTGCACCTCCCATTTTTGTGGGTGACGCCGGAATAAGGCCGTTATGGCATTCCAATTATTTTAGAGTTTCCGTCGGAATCGCCGCTTCCATCCTTTTTATATTGGTAGCGGGAAAATTTCTGGGTCCAGAAATCAATTATTCAAAAGGGGAACTGCGAATCAGTTTTGGAAAAAAGACAGAACAACCGGCGCCCCCCTCAGGACTCACGGAAGAAAAAGTAAATGAACTGATTTCCTCCTCATTGGCAAAGAACAATGAGTCAATAGCCGCTTCCCGAACGGAAGATCAAAAAAAACTGATGCAAACTCTTGTTGATTTCAATTCAAAAAAGATGGATGCGCTCACAAAAACAGTATCCCAAGCCAGCCAGGAGCAAGTGCGATCGTTTGTTTCCAATCTGCAAGATCAAAATTTGAAGCTCATGAAAGACTATTTCCAACTGTCAACGGCTGATCAGAAAAAATATATGGAAAACATGCTCGTGGATTTTTCAAACTACCTGCAAGAGCAACGCAAACAAGACCTGCAATTCGTTCAGGCGAAAGTAAACTCACTGGAAAAGAACAATAATCAATTCAAACAGGAGACCGAGCAAATTCTCACGAGTTTGATTTCCAATCCCGGTAAAAAGAAAAATAACTATTAAAAGAATTTAAATAATGAGAATATGAAAAAGGTGTTGATCCTGGTGATGATGGCAAGCACAACGATGTTTGCACAAAACAAAATTGACGAAGTGCGCATGCAGCGTGATATTGAAGTGGCTGAAAATATCTTAGGCACATTGATCAAGCAACAATACGGCAAGCGCCAATTCTTCCCATTGGAGGTGCAAGGAAGCTACCTCCCCGGCTACGGGGTCACCTTCCGCGTGCCCTCTGAAATGTTTGGCAATATGTTCTTTATACAGAGCGATGAGATGTGGAACATTACTGCACCCAATGAGCCCTTACCTCCGGGAACTTCATTTAGTTATTCCTACAGTACTGGCGAGAGAAGTCCAGAAGAACAAGCTGCGAAGGAACAGGCTGAAGCGCAAAAAGCTAAAGTAGTGGGAGACGGAGACTATCAAATGAATAAAAGAACTTCACCGCGCGCAAAAGGCATGACGAAACGGAAAGTAAGCGCTGACAGTTCGCGCATTTCTTATAGCGAAAGAATACTGGAAGCAGCTAAAAATTTTATTGCCGACTATGGTGACTTGCTCTCCCAGCTCCCGGCTAATGAAAAGATTATTGTTACAAATAAATCCGAGGGAGAAAATCTTCGAATGACCTGGATCGGCTCTTTGGACGGCGCGGTAAAGCAAAAACTGATTATTGTGGAAGGTAATAAAGGCGACGTAAATCAATTCCGTCAGGGGAAAATTTCACGAGATCAATTGCTCGCCAAGGTGAAAGTGGTAAATAGTGAAATCAGCGATGAACTTCAACCTGACCTGGAATTGCTTTCCAGTATTCTCAGCCGGCTTTACAGTCGCGATTTATCAAAAACTTTTTTTGCCGACGGAAATATCTATTACGAGCAGTTGAAAGACTTTGGAGCTATTTATCACATGCAAGTATATGCCAGTAACCTGACCAACGATGATCTTTATGATATGCCCACCCTCCGGCTGCAGGACGTTGATCAGGAAACGCGGGATAAAAAAGTGAAAGAGCTTTATCCCGAATTTGAAAAAAATCTTAAAGAAGATATGCTGGAATATGGGCGCACAATCAAGAGTTTGAAAGAAGATGAAAATTTGATCATCGAAATCAACCTTACCCAATGCAGGCGTTGCGCAATACCCTCAACCTTGGAGTTAGCCATAAAAAATTCCGTGCTTAAAGATTATTCTTCTGGTAAAATCACCAAGGATGCCGCCTTGGCAAAGATCACCATGAAGAAAGGACCGGAACAATAACTGGAATCTTAACCGCTCAAAAAAGGCTTTCCACACTGGTAAGCCTTTTTCTTTTGAATTGAAGTTAAGGCTGTTAATTTTAAGGCTTATACCTTAACCCATCTCAAAAATGAAATCCCGCAGAGACTTCTTGAAAACGACGGCGGTCGCCGGTGCAGCCGTCACGATTCTTCCCGCTCATATTGTCTTTTCTAAGTCAGCAGAAAACAAAATAAGACTGGGCTTCATTGGCGTTGGTTTACGAGGCCAAAGCCATCTGGAGTTGGCTCTTAAACGGGAGGATGTGGAGGTGGTCGCCATCTGTGATATCCAGCAACGCATGATTGATATGAGTTTAGGCATCGTGGCGCAAGAGGGGAAACCAAAACCAAGAGTTATTT
>Ga0209067_10000353_pt1 | contig 29982 bp, 23 predicted proteins | sample ColStrG_CSR_2013_FD_187199 | JGI IMG/M metagenome (GOLD analysis project Ga0209067, IMG submission 187199) | Freshwater sediment microbial communities in response to fracking from Pennsylvania, USA - Cold Stream Run_MetaG_CSR_2013 (SPAdes)... | ecosystem: Environmental > Aquatic > Freshwater >... | reverse complement strand
AACCAACTCCAGGCCCCCGATGCGATGGAGTTGCGCCACTTCCAGGTTCTGCTCATTCTGCAGAAGCACCCAACGAGTCAAAGCCGGTTCCAACACCAGGCGCACGATCTCGGTGATCGCCTCGCGCGAGGTGTGGTTCAATGAATCGGCTTCCGGAACTTTAGCGACGGCCATGAACTGACCCGTCGTCGAATAAATCGGGATTTGCAGAACCCCGGATTTCATCGAAAATGCAGCCCCCGCGAGCTCGACACCGTTGGTGTCATTCAGGAAACTGAGCTCTAAACCCTTCCCATAGCGATCTTTTAATATCCCCTTGAGGCGTTCCACCGATGTTGTCTGTAATACGTCGTTGATCATGGCTTCACTCTCCTCACGGAGGATCCACAATACAAACATGGTGCCGTAGTTTGTCACCGGCCAGTTGGCATTAGATTGGTTCTGGCGTGATTTCGCGGGGTTTGGGCCGTGATCAAATGAAACACACCCAGGAAAAAAAGAAAGGCGAACCCGAAGGCCGCCTTTTTGAAAGAGCGCAGTTTTTCGATTTGGGATCAACCGCCCGAACGGGCGACTTTGCGCTTATCCAGGCCGTACTTTTCGACCTTCATGATCAGACCTGCGCGCGAAATGCCTAACTCTTTGGCGAGTTTGGATTTATTCCATCCCGTGCGGCGCAGACCCTCACGAATCATATCCCGCTCCAGATCTTCTAGCGCATCCTTCAGTTTGCCATGCAAACGAGCGCCTTGAACCTTGGCCTTGTCGCCAGCCTCAAGCATCTTGGGTGAGAGCATCTCCGGCAGGATTTTGGTTTCATCACCTGCCAAGACCACAACTCGCTCCATTTCATTCTGCAGCTCCCGCACGTTGCCTGGGAAAGCATAGTCATACAGCTTCTCCAAAGCCCGCTTGGTCAAAGTCACACGGGGGCGCGCTTGCACTTCACAAGCTTTTTGCAAGAAGAACTCCGCCAAAATCGGGATGTCCTCTTTGCGCTCGCGCAGGGGCGGCACACGAATGTTGATGACGTTCAGACGGTAGTACAAGTCCTCACGGAAAGTGCCTTGCTCGACCATCTCTTTCAGATTTTTATTTGTCGCCGCGACGATCCGCACGTCAACCTTGCGCATTTCCGTCGAACCCACCGGAGTGAAGGTGCCCTCTTGCAGAACGCGCAGCAGTTTCACCTGCATCGTGGGTGAAGTGTCACCAATCTCATCCAAGAAGAAAGTTCCTTTGTCGGCGATTTCGAACAGACCTTTTTTGTCCTTCACCGCGCCGGTGAAAGATCCTCGCATGTGACCGAAAAGTTCAGACTCGAGCAAGTTGTCATTGAAGGCCGAACAGTTCTGAATCACGAACGCTTTGTCTTTGCGATTGGAATTGTAGTGGATCGCTTTGGCAATCAACTCTTTTCCAGTTCCGTTTTCACCTTGGACCAGCACCGTGGAATCCGCACCTTTAATTTTGTCCAGCAAAGCATACAGACTTTGCATGGGTTTGGATTTTCCAATCATATTGTCGTATTTGTAACGGCTGCCCAGTTCTTTGTTCAGCTCGCGAATACGATCTTCACGGCGAGTGATCTCCAGGTGCAGAGTGACCACTTCTTCAGCGACCAAAGTCACCAGTTCACAGAAGTGACGGCGCTCGGACTCGTCTAAATATTTGCACTTGCCCAAAGATTTGTCGATCGTGTCGGCGCTCGCGCCAAAGGCCGCCAAGCGGTCACGCATCTCGCTGACCTGTCCTGTCGCATTCACATCGCGCAGGAATGGCAAAGCCACAACCGTACCCATAAAATCATTTTCAATCATGATCGGGAAAATCCCGATGTCCCAGCCCGCCAGATCCCACTTCTTCAATGAGAAGCGATTGTCGCTCATGCGCAAATCATCAATCGTGCGCATCACAAACTCGGCCAGATTTTGCTGGGCAGCTTCCTTGTTCAGGACAAAGCCCACGCCTTGGTTCGAATACGAGGCTTTCGAGCCATCAAAGCCCTTCAGCTGTCCACGCTCGTCAGTGAAAACGACGTCGACATTCCACCACGAGGCCAGGATGTGCCGCAAGCGTTTGATCACGTGAATATGTTCAAATTCATCCCAATTTATTGACGACATACACTCTCCCTTTGCAAAACTTTTGAGCGGATTTCCCGACCCTATCGAGAGTCTCATCGTCAAAAGATTGAGCAAACTGGAGTCGAAGTAGACATTCTGGACGTCTTCTGGACCTGGGAAGTGTGCGTGTTGTGGAGTTCAAATCTAAAGAACACCATCGCAAACCAGGAGTTCAGGCAGAGGCGCGAAAAAATAAATGGTCGAGTTTTCAAAATCAGTGTGCTGTTGGATTTTTCCCAGGACCAAGGCCTCGTCCAGACGAGTTTCAGCAGCCGCCAGGAGGGCGCCGTTCTGCCAGGACTCTTCTCGGGTTCGGCCGACGGCCCACTGGATGACTTTATTGATCTCGACACGATCCCAATCACTCAAGCGGCAGGTTTCATAAGTCTGCAAAATGGCGATCAGCTGGGGCATTCGACGATTGAAAATCAGAGAAATCTTTTGGAAGTCGGAGTGCTGCTTTTCGCTGTTGAAATCAGTGCCAATTTCAGCCAGCGCCACCGGCAAGTCACGATTGATGTGTGCGCTGATCGAAAGCAGCAGCTGGATCGCTTCGTGGTGTCGTCCCGAACGGTTCTCGGCAAAGGCATTTTGCCAGGCCGGTGCGGGCTCACAGTTTTGAGTGGTGTCACAGTCCAAAGCGTTGCGGTAAAGACTCACGTATTTCAACATCAGTTTGGTCACCCATTTGGGATCCTGAAACTGATGCTCAGCGAACATATTTGCCATCTCTTGGGTGACCGAGTGATAGATTTTCAGAAACAAGCCACGACGATCTGACCGTGGCAGCACGCTTTCTTCATGCTGAAACCATGCCAGATCTTCATTCAGCGTGGTGAAAGAGTTGACGTGACTTTGCGTTTCAAGTTTTGCGAAGGTGACGCTCGAAACTAAGATTCCGCTGATCAAGACCGCTTGTGCAGATTTGCAATTCATAGCAGAAGTCTCCTGTGGGACGAAGCAACGCCCTTGGCAGGTTCTTTGGCATGCCCGGGGCACAGCTGTGTATCATTTCTTGAATCGAGTCCAGATTTTGGCGGTGAAAGAGCAAGTTTCGTGAAAGTCTTTCAGGCTCTTCGAACGGAATTACCGCTGCAGTTTGTGCAGATGAAAATACTCTCCGGCCATTTCCAGCAGCTCCTGATGGGAGCCCTGCTCGATGATTTGACCGGCCTTCATCACATAGATGCGATGAGCGCGCGCAATCGTGGACAAGCGGTGGGCGATCATCAAAGCCGTGCGGCCCTCCATCAGAGCGTCAAGGCCGGCTTGGACATCGCGTTCGTTTTGTGAATCCAGGGCGCTGGTGGCCTCGTCCAAGATCAAAATCGGTGCATCCTTGAAGACGGCGCGGGCAATGCTGATGCGCTGTTTTTCACCACCGGAAAGCAAGTTGCCACGGTCACCGACCCGGGCTTGATAAGCCAAGGGGTTCCGCCGGATGAAGGCGTCGGCATGCGCCGATTTGGCAGAGGCCTCAACATTTGTTTTCGGTTTGTCAAAATCGCCAGCCCAAATGTTGCGCTCGATGGTGTCGCTAAACAGAAAAACATCCTGGGTCACCAGCGCAATGTGATGGCGCAGGTCTTTGAGTTTGAATTTCTGAATCGGAGTTTGATCAATCAGGATTTGACCTTCGGTGGGATCAAAAAAACGGCCGAGTAAATTCACCAAGGTGGATTTGCCCGAGCCACTCGAGCCCACAAATGCCAACTGATCACCTCGATTGATGGTCAAATTGATATTGCGAAGCACGGCCTCGTCGCCGTACTTGAACGTCACATTGCGGTACTCAATTCTTTTCCAGTCAGCGGGAAATGGCAAAGTGGATTGCTCTTGAGGAACTTCGCTGGGCTCGTCCAAAATGGAGTAGGCCCGGCGCAGTGACACCAAAGTCTCTTGCACTCGCACATAGCTTTCTTGGAACTTTTTGACTGGGCTTTGCATCATCAGTGCGGCCGTGAAAAAGGCCATCGCATCGCCTAAAGTCGACTGTCCTTTGATGATATCGTAGGTCATGTAGAGAAAAATCGTGAACATCACCAAGGTCATGACAAATTCGGTGATCGGTCCTGAAGACTCGATCCAGCGGTGCAGCCTGCGGCGCGAGTCGATAAACTGTTCACTTTGGCGGTGGAAGCGATTCGCCATTTCTTCTTCCAAATTGTAGGACTGAATGATGCGAATTCCGTCCAGGCTCTCTTTCAGAGTGCCGGTGATTTTTTCCAGATCCTCTTGGCCTTTCAGACCGTGATTCTTGATGTACTTTGAGATCCAGCGCAAAAAAATCAGAATCGCTGGCAGTACGATGAAAACCATCAGCGTCAGCTTCCAGTTCAGATAAAACAAAGTCGACAGCAAACCGATCGCGAGAAAGGGCTCGCGAAAAAAATCAGCAAACATTCGGAGACCGTGAAACACGGTCATAATGTCGTTCATCGCGCGACTGATCAGTCCACCTGAGCCTGAGGCATAGGTGTTGTGAAAGGTGAGATTCAAAGACATGAACTTGCGCTGCAGCTTCTCGCGGAAGCCTTGGGTCACCATTTCCGAGACCACATTCATATTGTAAACGTGGATGTAGCGGCTGAGTCCCTTGAGAAACGAAATCACGATGATCACCAGGAAGGTTTTCTTGATGACCTCGACATCTTTGGCCTGCAGGCCATCGAAAATCTCTTTGATCAAATTGGCACTGTAGGTGTCGGAGGCGGCCATCACCATTCCCGCGATGGCGATCACGATCAGCTTGGCCTTGTGGTGTTTGATCTCATGCCAGATGCGGAAGTATTCGTTGCCAGCCATGTCGAATATGTAGCGGAAAGGACTGGCGTTTGCAATGGCAATGGGTGAACTCAATCAATTGATTGGGAAGGAACCAGGCATGGGATTGGTGTCGAAAATCTGGACAGCTGCACGCCGAAATCGGGCGGTCGTCTTTCTGTGGATTTTGCTGTCGGCGTCCAGTCTGGTGGCGGGTCCGCCGACAATCGGCCCTGAACTCACCTTTCGAAATCACGCGACCGATGCCGCCTGGACTGATCGGACCAACAAAGGCCTGCTGCTGAAGATTGCGACCCTGGGGCTTTTTGGCGGAACTGCGACGTCTCGAGGTGCGCCAACGTTGTCGGGCGAATCAGCCGAGTCGCAAAAGTTAGCAGAGGCCATCATGGCGACTTGTGCCGACTGCACGTTGACCAAACGAATTGGAAAATTCAAACTGCCCGAGTACTTGATTCAGTTTGCGAATGGATTTTGGCTGGTGGTCGCAGTGGACCCCGGTTGCGTCGAGGTGCAAACTCCACCCTTGCCTTTGGAGACTTACGAGAAGCTTGCCTCTTTTGTGCAAGAGCACCTCTATGAGCCCGCTGCAAAATTGGGTTTGCGACCGCCGATTCAGCAGACAGATGGACATTCCAATCTGGGTGCACTGGCCACTTTCGACACCACCATCGAGCTTGCGGACTTTCTCCTGGATCAAGTCACACATCCCGAACTGGGAATGGGTATTTTGGGTTCAGATGCCTACAATGCGCCACCTTTGGCGTTGCGGGATCCCAAACAAGTCGATCGTTTCTATGAAATTCTTGAGAGGGTTCGGTCCGGAGAGGTCGTCACGCACCAGCAGTTGGCGAACTTGATCAACAAAGAGGTCTACATCCGCAAGGGTGATTGGAGTGGGCCTCACTATCAGGGCATCAGTCTGAAGCGTCTCAGCCGCCGGGGATTTCCCATTCAAGATGCACCCGTGGAGCTTCGCTATACGGCAGCCAGAGGGAGTTTTGCTGACGTCCTGTTAAACTACGAATTGATTTTGAAGCGCGTGGAATTTCTCAAGCGCCGCGGATCCATTTTGGGCACTTACAAGAAAGTGGATCGCAGCATTCAAAAAATGGATGCGACTGAAAAGCTCAGTCGGTTCGTCATTTTCAATTTGGAAATGGGAACAGACTGGGAGCGCTACAAAAACTTGATCTTTGACGAAGAGATTGCGCGTGCACCCATCGACAGCTTTGTTTTTGGTCCCCCGGACTATCGCCAGTCCTGGACAGAAGGTGAAATCTTGCGTTACCTGGATGACTTGTCCTCATCCAGCTGGGTGCGCGAGCGCATGCGAACACTGCTGGCCGATCCCGAAATGCCAACATCGACGCGCGAAAAAATCATGAAAGGTATCGAAGCAAGAGGCCTGACTCAGCATTTCGATGCGCAAGCTTCCCAGTCCAAAACGGCAAGACAAGCAACAAGCGCCAAAATGTGCCGCCAAGCCCTAGCCCACTAACGGTCACAAATCCGAAAAATGACGAGGGTGGGAGGTGGCTTCGGGCGGCCCTCCCGCAAGCGTGACGCGGTCGGCGCCGAAGGCGCCGATGCGGGCCAGAACCCAAGGAGGGGTGTGGCCGACTGAAGCAGCCTCCCACCCTACTGGAAGTAGCGTTTCAGATACTGCCCCGTGAGGGATTTTTTGTTCGCCATGATATCATCAGGAGTTCCTTGCGCCACGATCTGGCCACCCATCAGACCGGCTTCGGGACCCAGATCGATGACATGGTCGGCGCCACCGATCACATCTTGATTGTGTTCAATGACGATCACACTGCCACCGGCATCGATCAATTTGTGCAAGACTGTCATCAACAGTCCGACCTCGCGAAAGTGCAAGCCCGTGGTGGGTTCGTCCAAAATGTAAAGCGTACTGCGCTGAGTGATTTGCGACAGCTCTTTGGCAATTTTCAATCGCTGCGATTCGCCACCCGAAAGTGTCGAGGCTGACTGGCCCAATTGCAAATAGTCCAAACCCACTTCTTTCATCACGCTCAAAGGTTTGCGAATATTCGGATGCGCGACAAAGAAGCTCATGGCCTCTGTGACTGTCATTTGCAAAATCTCGCTGATGTTTTTGTCTTTGTAGCGGACTTCCAAAATCGCATCACGGTATTTTTTGCCGTCGCAGACATCGCAGGGCAAAATGACGTTGTCCATGAACATCATGTCGATCTCTTCATACCCCGTGCCGCGACACGAAGGGCAGCGTCCGCCGTCGACATTCAAACTGAAAGTACCAGGCGTGTAACCGCGGGCTTTGGACTCTGGCAAAGTCGCCATCACTGTGCGTATGGCGTCGAAAGCTTTCAAATAGGTCACGGGTGAGCTTCGCGCCGATTTGCCAATGGCACTTTGATCAATCAGCAAAACATTTTTGATCAGGTCCGATCCGGTGATTTCTTGAAACGGGGCTGCCGGCAGATAATCCAAATCCAGCAGCCGCGCCAAGGCCGGATAAAGAGTCTTCGTCACCAAAGTCGACTTGCCGGAACCACTCACGCCAGTCACCGCGACCAAGCGATGCAAGGGAAATTCCACATCGACGTCTTGCAGGTTGTTGCCGGTGCAACCTTTGAGCCCGATTTTAAACTTGGCGCTGGCCAGATTCACCGGCCGATTGCTGGTCGTGGTCAGCCGATTTTTTTGGGCCGTCAGATACGGCGCCGTCACAGATTTTTTGGATTTCGCAAAATCCGGTGTGGGCCCTGCGAAGATCACCTCACCTCCCAAGAAACCGCTGCCTGGACCCATTTCAATGATCTCGTCCGAGCACTGGATGACATCGTGATCGTGCTCGACAATGACCAAAGTGTTTCCCAGCCCTTTGAGATCTTGCAGAATCGATATCAAGCGATCGTTGTCGCGGGGGTGCAAGCCCACCGTGGGTTCGTCCAAAACATACAAAGCCTGGGACAGTCCCATTCCCAGTTGGTTGGCCAGCATGATCCGCTGGTACTCACCTCCCGAAAGAGTGCGAGTTTCACGGCTCAAGGTCAGATAGTGGACTCCGACTCGCATCAGAAATTCCAAGCGCGAGGCGATCTGCTTCAAGACCTCTTCGGCGACCTGCTTTTGATGCTTGCTCAATTTCAAGTCCGCGAAAAACTGTGAGAGCTTTTCAACCGTGAAGCCCGTCAGTTGATCAATCGAATGGCTGCTGAGCAAAACCGTGCGTGCTTCACGTCGCAGGCGGGAGCCTTCGCAATCCGGGCAGCGAAACGGCGAGCGGTAGCGCGAGATGAACACCCGCACATGCATTTTGTATTTGATCTCTTCCAGGTACGCGAACAGACCTTTGACACCAAAGAACAGACTGTTGCCATTCCAGAGCTCATCACGGGTGGCCTGCGGCAGTTCGCTCCAAGGCAGTTTCGCATTGATCCGGCGTTTTTTGCAGTAAGCCAGTAAGGCTTTCAAATCACTGGCGGCACTGGGCATCGTGAAGGGGTGAAGAGCCCCATCCGCAATCGACAGATCGGGGTTGGGCACGACTTTGTTGGGATCAAGCTCAAGAATATTGCCAAAGCCTTTGCAGGTTGGGCAGGCACCGATCGGCGAATTGAAACTCAACAGGCGCGTCGTCACGGGCGGGCTGACATAATCACAAATCGGGCACGACTGTTCTTCGCTGAAGGACTGGCGTTCGCCCTCGGTGTTGATCACCAGAGCGCGGCGGGACAGCAGACCCACGTTGTATTTTTGGCTGGCAACATAGGCTTGCGTGATCGAGTCCGCCAAACGGCCCTTGTCTTCGGCTGAAAAAGCCAAGCGGTCGATCACCAAATAGAAATTGTCTTTGGGTAAACCTTTTTTGATTGCAGCTGGTGTGCTGATCTCTTCAACTGTGCCCGCACCTTTTTTGCCAGGGATGTAGATGCGCAAATAGCCATCTTGCAACAGCAGCGAGTGCAGTTTTTTTCCCTGCGCCACGCGGTCAGTGGCGGTGATCTCGGTCAAAAGATAGCCACGCTGGCCACTGAATTTCTGAATCACCAAATCTGTGGCTGCGGTCACACTTTGTGCAGCGGTCGGAACTTTGTGAGTTGGGCAATGCGGAGTGCCGATTTTTTCGAACAGCAAACGCAGATAATCGACAAGCTCGGTGGTGGTGCCGACAGTGGAGCGCGAATTTTTGACTGAGTTTTTTTGCTCAATCGAAATCGCTGGTGGAATATTGGTGATACCTTCGATGTCGGGTTTGGGCGCTTTGTTCAAAAACTGGCGCGAGTAATTCGACATGCTTTCGATGAAGCGGCGCTGACCCTCGGCGTACAGGGTTTCAAAGGCCAACGAGGACTTGCCAGAGCCGGACGGGCCACAGACGACGGTCAAAGATCCCAAGGGAATTTTGACTTCGATATTTTTGAGGTTGTTTTGTTTGACACCCCAAAGATGAATGTCGTGAGGATTTTCTGCCATTCGCGCAACTTAGCCGGTTGCGGTTTGGCGGGCAAGGTTCGGGATCAGGTGGGATCGGTTTTCGGTCCCCCGTCGGCCGTCCTCGGTCGGCTGGCCCCGTCCCGTTGACCGGCCCGGGTCTGGCAACTGGCACAGGACGGGGCCGGTGGACAGAGTACGGTGGACGGGGGACCGAAAACTGTCAACCGACCTGCAAAACTGTCGCCCGGCACGAGGGTCACTTTACAAACGTACCACACTGTAGTACACTTATATCCAAATGCGCTTTGAATGGGATCCAGCCAAAGAAAAGATAAATCTGAGAAAACACAAGGTTTCGTTTGCAGACGCAAAGGAGGCCTTGAATTCTGGATTGGTCGTTGTCCTGAAAGAGGACTCGGATTCTGGCGAAGAGCGTTACGTCTACTTAGGTCTCTGTCAGAAGCTCAACATTCTGGTCGTTGTCGTCGCTTATCCCAAAGAGGATGTGACCCGAATTATTTCGGCCCGGAAGGCCAATCCAAGAGAAAGGAAATTTTATGAAGCGCAATTATGACTTTTCGAAGGCCGCTGTGATCAAGGGGCCAATTAAATCCAAGTCCCAGGTTGATGCGGCTTTGCGGGAGCAAAAAACTCTGACTTCGATCCGGCTGGACAATGAAATAATTGAAATCGCCAAGCAGAAAGCGAACGAAGAGGGTGTTGGATACCTCACATGGCTTAATAAAAAACTCAGGTCAGCAGTGTTGGGTGAAGAAGACTTGGAAGATCGAGTGAAAAAACTTGAGAAGGCCGTGTTTCAGAAAAAGGCGCTTTGAAAGGGGATGTGGGATCAGTTGGGATCGGTTTTCGGTCCCCCGTCGGCCGTCCTCGGTCGTCTGGCCCCGTCCCGTTGACCGGCTCGGGTCTGGCAACTGGCACAGGACGGGGCCGGTGGACAGAGAACGGCCGACGGGGGACCGAAAACCGACCTCCACCGACCCGCCACTATTCCGTCAGTTCTTTTTTGTAAAAGTCGTTGCCTTCTTCTTTTTTCGCGGCAGACGCTGCAGTGGGCTCGGTTCCCTCAAGAAAGGCCTGACGGATGACATGCTTTGAGCCGTGGATTGGCAACTGCCCGGTCTCAGAGTCAATCGTCGCAAAGACGATACCCGATGGAACTGGAATCGAGGCAATCGGCAGCTCCTCGTGGGCGGCCTTCATATAGTCCAACCAAATTGGCAGCGCGACATGGCCGCCGACTTCGCCTTTGCCCAGCGAAGTCTCCTGGTCAAAACCAACCCACACGCCAGTGGCGATCTGTGCCGAATAGCCCATAAACCAAGCGTCATAATAGCCATTCGTCGTTCCGGTTTTACCCGCGACTTCGCGACCCAGCAGGCGGGCGCGACCGCCCGTTCCCTGCGAGTCCTCCACCACACCTTTCAGCAAAGAGGTGATCAGGTAAGCCGTTGTGGGCTTCATCAGCTGCTCGGGATCCGGGAAGAAGATGTGCGAGTCAATTTTACCTTTGTACTTCGCGATGGCGACCTCATCACTGGAGCGCACGGCGTCCAGATACGCTTTGCGACGCTCTTCCATTTCTTTTTCGATGCCGGCGGTCTCTTTGGTGAAGCGTTCGTCCAATGTGACTTTGTCCAAAATCTTTTTGCCGCTGGAGTCCTCCACCGAGTGAATCAAAACGGGATGAGTCCGTTTGCCCATACGACCAAATTGCGAAAAGATTTTCGTCATCTCGTACAACGTCACCGAGCTTGAACCCAACACCAAGGTGTAATCCGGATTCAAGGTCGAAAAAACACCCAGTCGGCGAGCATAGTCCATCGCCCAATTGACGCTGATGTCTTCGACCACTTTGACGGCGGGAATGTTCAGTGAGCGCACAAGCGCATTGCGGAAGGTGATGTCACCGCCAAAAGTCTTCGAGTGATTGGCAGGTTTCCAAACTTTCGCATCACCTTGGCCTTCGGCATCGGCGGCGGCCGTGTTGTCTTCGTACACAATCGGCGCATCCATAATGGTCGTCGACGGGTTGTAGCCTTTGTCCAAGGCCGCCGCATACACGACAGACTTGAAAGAGGATCCCGTTTGCCGGGCCGCCTGCAAAGCGCGGTTGTACTCGGATTTTTCAAAGTTGGTTCCGCCCACCATCGCGATGACATCTTGGGTCTCTTGATCGAAAGACAACACGGCCGCTTCAGCCAAGGGATCTTGATCCAAATCGACAGCCACCATATTGCTGTAATCCGGAGTCTCAGGTGAGTGCGCCAGCAGTTTCGTCACGCGCTGAGAGGCAAAGTGCTCGTTTGTGACTTTGACCAAGATGACATCGCCAACATGCAGGGCTTGCGAGGGCTTGGTGATGCGATCCAGATCATAACGTTTTTCAGGATTGGGTTTGCGCGCCCACTGCATGGTTTCAAAATCAATCATGCCTTCAAGCTCGGCCAAACGGACATGCACCAGGCCCATGCGATCATCCACATGGGACACGATGGCCTCTGTCGTGCGACCGACCTTCAGATAAAAGGGCAGGCCATCGCGGCGCAGATCGTATTTCACATTGAGGTCGCCGTAATCTTGGAAGTGGCCATCGACATCGATGATGCGCTCGGGCCGCTCGTCCTGAATCAGTTTGTTGCGAGTTTTCAGCAGAAACTCCCCGACCGCTTTGGGATCGGAAATTTTCTGCAAAGGCCCGCGAAAGCCTTGGCGCTTGTCCAATTCTTTCAAGCCTTGAATGGCAGCCTCTTGGGCCGCCAACTGCTTGGGCAGATCCAGACTTGTGTGCACCGAGATGCCTTGATCCAAGACGACATTTTCGCCGATTTTATTCACCAGAAGTTGGCGGACGGTCTCGAGGAAGTAAGGAGCTTGGTCTTTGAAGTTTTCCCGCAAGTAAATTTTGACTGGAACCTGGGCGGCTTTCAGGGCCTCTTCTTTGGTGATAAAGCCGACTTCGGCCATGCGGTTCAAGACGTAAACTTGGCGCTCTTTGGCGCGCACGGAGTTGTGCACGGGTGAATACGCCGACGGCGCTTTGGGCAGACCCGCCAGGATTGCCATTTCAGGGAGCTCCAGCTTGTCGACAGTTTTGCGAAAGTAGGTTTCTGCGGCAAGCTCGACACCATAGGCGCCCTGACCGAAGTAGATTTGGTTCAGGTACAGGTACAAAATGTCTTCTTTATTCAGGTCCTCTTCCATGCGCTGGGCGAGCAGGGCCTCTTTCACTTTTCGCAAATAGGTTTTCTCAGAGCTCAACAAAAGGGTCTTCGCCACCTGTTGGGTGATGGTCGAGCCCCCTTGCACGTTTTTACCAGCGCGCAAGTTGGCCCAGGTCGCCCGCATGATGGCCAGATAATTGATACCGCCGTGTTTGAAGAACTGATCGTCTTCGGCCGCCAGAAAAGCTTTGACTAGATTTTCGGGGATTTTTTCGTAGGGCACCAGAGTGCGACGTTCGCGAAAGAACTCGCCAATTTTTTTGCCGTTGCGATCATAGACTTGCGAGACCAGAAGCGGCTTGTAATCATCGACGCTGATCAGTTGGGGGAGAGTCGCCGCGACCGTTTTGTAGCCGGCGTACAGACTGGCGCCCACGATGAGTGATGCGATGACCACGATCAGGAGCAGCTTCTTCCACATTCACGCACCATCTTTCAAGGGATTCGCAGGCGAGCCGAATCCGGAGAGTCTCAAATTGAAACGTTGCCTCACAAAGGTAGTCTGTCTGACTTGCAAAGGCAGATCATTTTGCGTGGTGTTAGGACCCCTGTGCAGGGGTTTTGGTGGGCCAAAGTCTCAGTCCGGGACTGGACCACAAATCAATTTGCGACAAAGCACGAGATGGATAGAATAGTGGGACGGGGGATTTCGTCTATGTCGAAGTTTATGCATTCATCCGTGGTTTGTGGCGGTCTAATTTTAGGCGCAATATTGGCATTTTCAAGCATTTCGACTGCTGGTGACCCAGATTATTCGGTTTGTGGCGATGTCAATGATCCAAGTAATAAAATCAACTATGCGGGTTGTAAACGTTGTTTGGATGAAGGCAACGAATGGAATATCGGCGGAGCGATAACTGTGACCGGCGGTGTAACTTCAACGACGGCTGGAAACTGTGATCGTTCAAATAATAATAAAAAAGACAACAAATCTGACTGCAAAGCCGATGCAAAAGCCTACACTGATGGTGCTAATAAAATGGGCGACACGACTGTGAAAGAAAGACTGCAGAGCAATGTGGATAGCGCTCAAGAAAACTATGACAACGCTTTAAAAACTGCCCAGGACAATGCAGATACAGCCATGGAAAATTTGAACACTGAGGATATTCGCCACAAAGGTGCGCTGAAAGATTTGAACGTGAAGGCAGGCCAGGAGTCAATTTCCGACCAGGGCAACGCGCAAAAGCAGACCGCTTCAATTTCAGAAATTCAAGCCAACATTTCCGTGCTCAACCAAGCGCTGGCGACCGCGCAGTCGACCTATGCCCGGCAGCAGTCCTCAGATGACGTCAATCGTCTGCATTTGATAGCCAGTCAATGCTATCGCAAAGCCATGGGAAATCCTCCGGTCAAAATGGTACCGCCAAGTGGGGGTTTGAGTAGTGCACAAAATGCAGGTTCAGAAGCAGGGATGCAGTGGAATGACTGTTTGGCCCAAGCGCAAGAGCAAATTGCAAGCAGCGAAGCGGACACTCAAAAAACTGTGGCCGGTGTCCAAGCTGAGTTGCAGAAAGCGCAAGGCAATTTGAAGCAGGCTCAAGACAACGCCGCGCTGATGCTTCAGGATAAGGCTCGCAAAGCGGCAGTGTTGAATCAGGACATCGCCGATGAGAATACAACTTACAATACCAAGCGCAGCCTTCTGGTGAGCAAGTATGGAAAAGCTGTGCAGCAGGGCCAGCAAAGTATTCAAACAGCGCTTAATAAACTGACGTCGGCACAGCAGAACCAAATGACTGGTGATCCAACGATGAAAAATGCACTGAATGACATGAAGGCAGCGAACTTGCAGGCACGCGAAGATGGATGCTGCGCTGATAAGGCAGACGGATCGAAATCCACAAATCCCGTTTGCTCAGATGTTGCCAAAACAAGCCAAACTCAGGCAGGTCTTGCAATCGTGAAATCCCTTGTGAGCGGCGGCAACGTTGGCGCGGCCGCGATGCAAGGTCTTGATGTGTTGGGGTCTGGCCAACAGTAAAAAATCAGTTCAAAGTTCCGCCAAAAATTTCAGTGCGTCCTCGACCCGAATCGGCTATTCTCGCCCGCATGGAAAAAGGCTTCAATTCCGACATCTCCGTGCGTGGCAAAACCGTTCATGTGCAAACTGAAGATTGGGGCTACGCCAATCCTTATCTTGTCAGCCGTGTTTTCGTGGGCGGCGCTGTTCTGACCACGGTGAAAACTCCCTATGCCGAAGCTTTGCGTGTCGGTCCCGTGCAAGAGGCTGAAGCCCTACGCTTGGCACTGCGCCGCCAGCATCAGCGCATTCTGGACGAACTGATCTCGGGACGACTCGCTCTCGAGGGCAGGTGACACCACAACCGCATCCGATCTTTCGTCTGGTTCACCTTCCGAATGACCGGACTCGACCTCTCGAAGTGAGACATCCCCAGCCACTGCTCTTAAACTGAAAGCATGATCGAATTTTCGCACGTCTACAAAACCTATTCGGGGAACATCCATGCCCTGCGCAACATTGATTTGCAAATCGATCGTGGTGAGTTTGTTTTCCTCACAGGGCCCAGCGGGGCAGGTAAAACGACGCTCTTCAAAATGCTGACTGCTTTTGACAAACCAAGCTCGGGTGAAATCGTCGTCGCCGGTCAAAATCTGCTGCAACTGTCGAACGACCAGCTGGTGCAATTTCGCCGGCGCATCGGCGTCGTGTTTCAAGATTTCAAACTGCTGAAGGACCGCACTTTGGCGGAAAACATCGCACTGCCGCTGTTGGTGCGCGGGGACTCGGCCACGCAAGTCGAGCGCCGCGTGGACGAGATGCTGAAACTCGTCGGTCTTGAGCACCGCCGCGACAATCGACCCGAAGCCGTGTCGGGTGGTGAGCAGCAACGCACGGCTTTGGCGCGCGCTCTCGTGCATCAACCCTCCGTGCTGATCGCCGATGAGCCTACCGGAAACCTGGATCCGGCCCGCAGTGAAGAGATCATGGATCTTCTTGAGCGCGCGGCCGCACAAGGGACAACGGTGTTTGTGGCCACTCACGATCAAGCCTTGGTTCAACGCCGCCGCAAACGTGTGTTGCGAATCGACCAGGGACTTTTGCAAGCGGAGCCCTCGCTATGACAACTGCTCTGCGCCTGTTGCTGGAGGTGGGACAGAACTGGCGTCGGCACGCCGGGCTTTTGCTGACCACCCTTATTGTGTTGACCGCGGGCTTTGCAACCTTGCTGTGTCTGGCCGTGGGCGCGCAAAACATTGCGCGGGTGTTGACCCTGTGGGGTGAGTCCAACCAAATCAGCGTGTTTTTTGCTGACGATGTGACGACTGATAAAATTTCAGCCGTCGCGAAATGGCTGGGTGATTCCGAATCCTTTTCCAAAACTGAGATCGTCGACACAGAAAAAGCCGTGGCCGCGTTCCGCAAGCAGATCGAAAAAACCGCTCCTGATCTGGTGAACGATCCCGACCTTGCCAAGTTCGTGCCGACATCCGTGCAAGCGACTTTGGCACCGGGTGTTCCGACGGGTCGTCAGCTGCAAGCTTTGCAAGGGGCCGAGCGTGCACTCAGTCAGTTCGCCGGCGTCAGCAGTGTGTCCTACGGACAAGACTGGATCCGTGAGTACGCCGATGCCGTTCACGGTGTGCAAAGTCTGGGTTTCATTTTGGGCGGGATGGCCTTGGTCGCGGCAACTTTGATTATGGGTCATACGGTTTCGCGTTCGGTGCAGAATCGTCGTCAAGAAGTCGCGGTGCTGGAGCTTGTCGGTGCGACCTCGGCTTACATCCGGGCCCCTTTTTTGACCGAAGGTGCTGTGCTGGGCTTTGCCAGCACTTTGTTAGGACTTGTGATTGTGCGAGGACTGTTTTCGATCGTGCAAACTGCCATGCAAACAAATCCCAGTTTTGCCAGCGTCGCGGCGGTGATGGAATTCCTCAGTCCCCTGGGTTGCGCGATCGCTCTTGTTGCCGGGACAGGACTTGGAGCTTTGAGCGCGTGGCTGAGTGTCCGACAGATCAACTCGGGCTGGGCGGCTAGTGAAACCAACTGAGCTTCTTCTGATTTCAACCGCTGCAGTCCTGATCGCGCTCCCGATCGCTCAAGCTGATTTGGGTGATGAAGTTCGTGAGGCGAAAGCCGCCGTCGTGCAAAAAGAAGAGCAGCAACGTCAGATCTTGTCGGCTTTGTATCAGCTGAATCAAAAAATGCGCAAGTCGGTGTCCGAGCGTGCCCTGGTGGACCAGAAACGCCAAGGTGCGGAATTTGCCGCGCGCGAACTGGCCGAAAAAGTCTTACGCCAAGAAGAAAAACTGCAGGTCGCAAAACAGCAACTGCGGGCGCGATTTCTGTCCATCTTCAAAATGCGTGGACAAAATCCTTTGCAGATCTTGCTGAATTCCAAAAATGCCATGCAGCTGGATCAGAATCTGCGCATCTTGAGCTTGGTGACCAAGCGTGATTTGCAAATGTCGAAAGACTACAGCGAAGCCCTGGCTGATTTGCGCCAGCATGAAAGACAGTTTCAGAAGAAGCTCGCGCAACTGAAGGCGCTGGAATCCAAAGTGCAGAGCCAAGAAAAAGTATTGGCGAAAGAGAACGAACACAAAGCGCAAATCCTGGCGCAGATTCGTCGAACTCAGACGCAGTCCTTGGCCAAACTCCGCAAGCTGCGCACGAAAATTGGTCAGTCGCCGACCCCGGAAGCCTTGCTGGAACAAATTGGTGCGCCGGCCTTTTTTGAGCAGAAGGGATTTTTGCCTCAACCTTTGAGCTCGACCAAAGTCGTGAGTCCTTACGGTTTGAAACAAGATCATCTGCATGGAGTCAGCTGGACACAAAAAGGTGTGGTGCTGGCAGCAGAGCGTCGTTCCGAAATCTACTGTATCTTTGCAGGTCGGATCAGTTTTGTTGGTGAACTTCCAGGTCTTGGAACCACAGTGATAGTTGATCACGGTGACCATTACTATTCTGTCTATGGTGCTGGCGAAAAAGCTCTTGTCCAGGTGGGTCAAGACGTCAGTGCGCAACAAGCCTTGGCATTGAGTGGGATTCACCCCGACAGTGGTCTGACGGGTTTGTATTTTGAAATTCGACATTTTTCGGAATCGGAAAATCCCACTCAATGGTTGAAAGGAATTCACCTATGAACCGCGCCGCGAATGCTTCAGTCTCGATGTTCAAATGTTTTCTAATCGCGGCGACTTCGCTGGTTCTGTGGAGTCCCCTTCTGCACGCCGCAGATTCGGCTGTGACGGACAAGTCCACGGATAAAACGACCGACAAAGCAGGCGACAAGTACGCTGAACTGCAAAACTTCGCCAAGGTGTTGAACCTTGTGCAGCAGTACTACGTCGAAGAAGTCGATTCGAAAAAACTGATCAACGGTGCTATTAAGGGCATGTTGCATGAGCTCGATCCTCACACGAATTATCTGCCCACTGAAATTTTCAAAGATTTCGAGTCTGAAACCTCTGGGGAATTCAGCGGTCTTGGAATTGAGATCTCGGTGCAAAACAGTGTGTTGACAATTATTTCTCCGATTGAGGACACACCGGCCTTTGAAGCCGGAATCAAGCCTGGTGATAAAGTCATCGCAGTGGATGGCAAATCGACGAAAAACCTCAGCCTGGTCGAAGCGTCCTCGCTGATGCGTGGCAAGCTGGGTGCGAAGACAACATTGACCATCGTGCGCGAGGGCAAAGACGAACCCATGGATATTACCATCACCCGCGGCAGTGTGAAGGTGAAGTCCGTGAAGCCCATCGATCTGGAAGATGGCTACTATTACGTCAAGATCACAAGCTTCACTGAAAACACGGCTCGCGACCTGGAGCGAGCGCTTGAAACCCAGAACAAAAAAGTCCCGCTTCGTGGTTTGGTGATGGATCTGCGTCGCAATCCCGGCGGTTTGCTGGATCAAGCGATCAAGGTGTCGGATTTGTTTATCAAAGAAGGCCCCATTGTCAGCACGATCGGTCGGGATATGAAAAACAAGGAAGTGTCCTTCGCCACAAAAAGATCAAAGTACGAAAACTTTCCCATCGTGGTCTTGATGAACGAGTACTCTGCTAGCGCCAGCGAAATTGTCTCGGGCGCTTTGCAAGATCATCATCGCGCGGTGATTATGGGTCAGCGCTCTTTTGGCAAAGGTTCGGTTCAATCGGTGATCAAATTGGGTGACGGTTCGGGCTTGAAACTGACTGTGGCTCGTTACTTCACCCCCAGTGGTCGATCGATTCAGTCTGAAGGCATCACGCCAGATATTGAAGTCGAAGACGTCGATTTCGAGGCCTTTACCAAAAGTGTTGTGCGAACGAAGTCGCAGCGTGAAAAAGACATTTCGGGTCACCTGCTGTCTGAAAAAGAAAAGAAGAAAGCCGACAGTCGCATCTTAAGCGCCAAAGAAGCCAACCAAACGGCTTGGTGGAAAGATGTCGTTGCAAAAAAAGACGAGGCCAAAAATCCGAAGGAAAAACTGATCACCTCAGACTATCAAGCTTACCAGGCGTATAACTTTTTGAAAGCGTGGAAGATCTTAAGCCAAACGTCGAATTCCACGGCGGTGATCAAGTGAGACACATTCTGATCTCAGCGGCTGTGGCTGTGATGGGAATGCAGGCGCAAGCTCAAAGCTTTGCTTCGGGTGCAGCCTTCAATGTGAATGATGACTACGGTCGTTACACTTTGCAGTGCAGCTCAACGGAAGACTCCGTCCAAATCCTGCAGTGTCAAAGACGAGTGATGAATCCCGTGGGTTATGACAGTTTTGTTGGACCCCAGGTGGACGCGGACACTGTGGTCCTGCAATCCGATTTTGCCAAGCCAGGTGGGAGCACGGTTTCGCAAACCTTGCCCTACGCGAACGGGCAAAGTCAGGGCCAGTTCAACTTGAATACGAATACAATTTTTCAATCACCACTGCTGAATTTGGGTACCAATCAAGTCACTTACATATTGAAAAAGGGCGACTCCGTGGTGAAACAAGGAACCTTCACCGTTCCGGTGACCTACCAAGCCACCCGCCAGTGTGCACCGCTCACGAACCCAGTTCCGGGGGAAGAGCGGTGCGAATATGCCTACAGTTCCTGTGCGGAGTATTTTCGCAAGACGAGCTGTCAGTAGAACGGTTTGCAGTTTACAGTTTGCTGTTTACAGTTGCCTGTCCTGGCCCTGATGACAGGGGCCAGGTGACTCATGCCTGATGCCGAATGCCGAATGCCGGAACCCAAGCTTTAGTTGCTGGATTCCTTCAAAGCACTTTTTGATACTTCTTTGACTTTCGCTTTTCCGGTCAGATAAGCGACGACTTTTTCTTCAGTGATCATATACGTCAAGCGCTGAGCCTGATCAGGCTTGGTGTAAAATTCACGGATCTTGTCGATCTCAAGCCCTGTCTGCTTCGCGTACTCGTCGATCTTCTTGTCGAGATCTTCCTTGTTGCAACGCAAGTCTTCTTTGGCGGCAATCGCATCAACCAAGAACCCGGCTTGAATCATCTCTTTGGCCGTCGTGTTGAAATCGCCATCCCATTTGTTCACGTACTCCGAGAACTCGGTTTCAGGCATCCCCTGATCCAGCATTTTTTTCTTCATGTCTTCGACCAAAGCCTGTTTCTGATCCTTGAGCATCGATGGGGGAACATCAACGGGATTGGCTTTCACCAGTTGTTTCAGAATTCGGTTTTTCAAATCCTGCTCAATCCGCTGTGTTTCGCCTTGCTCCAGGTCTTTGCGAACTTGGGCTGTCAATTCACTGACGGTTTCGGTCGAACCGATGGTTTTCAAGAATTCATCTGTGAGCTCGGGCAGTTGTTTTTTCTTCAGCTCTTTCAGGGTCACCTTGAATTCAACAGGTTTGCCGGCCAATTCAGCTGCGTGATAAGGAGTCGGGAACTTCAAGCTCAGAGTTTTTTGTCCGCCAACCTTCATTCCCAGCAAGCCCTCTTCAAAACCTTCGATGAAGCTGTTGGTGCCCAGTTCCAGGCTGTGATCAGTGCCTTTGCCGCCGGGCAAAGGTTGCCCGTCAACGTATCCGTCAAAATCCAAAATCGCGATGTCGCCTTTCACAGCGCCGCGATCTTCCAGAACGGCCACAGTTTCGGCGCGTGAAGAGCGAATGTTGTTCAAGACTTGTTCGACACGAGCTTCGTCGAATTCATATTTTTCTTTTTCAACTTCAAGACCTGTGTAGGTCTTCAACTGAATTTCAGGTCGCACTTCAAAATTGGCCGAAAACGAGAAATCTTTGTTTTCAGCAGGTTGATCGAATTCAAACTCGGGGTAAGAAATCGGCTCGACGGCGTGTTCTTTCAAGGCTTCGTAGTAGTGCTTTTGAATCAACTCTTGTACGACATCCTGCTGCACGCGATCACCATAAACAGATTTGATTTGGGGCAGTGGCGCTTTGCCGGGACGGAAGCCTTTCAGATGAGCTTGCTTTTGCACCTGCTTGAACACGCGTCCAAACGCTGCGCCCACATCGGCGGCAGGAATTTCAATGTTCAAACGACGCTCCAAAGAACTGACTTTTTCCAGATTCGATTTCATATGATCTCCCGTGAATTGCACCGATTTCTAGGCGAAAGAATGTCGGTTAGCAAGCAGCGGCAGGCGATAAATAAAGATAAATAATGCAATGCGCAATGCCAGTCTGGGAAGGGACTGCGACACTCGGAAAACGATGAAAATTCAGTTCGTAACCGGCAAAGGTGGAGTGGGCAAGTCGGCTGTCGCCGCGGCCTTGGCTTTGCGCTCAGCTCAAAGTGGGAAGCGCACACTTTTGGTGGAGCTTGGCGGTCAGTCATTTTTTCAACACTCGTTGCAGACCGAATCGATCACTTATACACCCACGCTTGTCCGTCCCAACCTGTCGATTGCACTGTGGTCAGGGCCCGAGTGTCTGAAAGAGTATGCTCTGCATCTGTTGAAAATTCCGCAACTGTACCAACTTTTTTTTGAGAACGCGGTTTCTCGCAGTTTGATCAATGTGGCTCCAGCCCTGCCTGAGCTGGCCATTTTGGGTAAAATTACGAGTGGTCCACCTCGCAACGTCGGACCGGCGCTGCCGTTTGATTGCTTGGTGGTGGATGCATTCGCTTCGGGGCACTTTTTGGCTTTGTTGCAAGCACCCGTGGGTATGGCCGAGGCCATCAAAATGGGTCCCATGGCCGAACAAAGTCGCGGGATTCAGGCCGTGATGCGTGATCCAAAAATCAGCGAGTATTTTGTCGTTTCCTTTCCCGAAGAGCTGCCGGTTGTTGAAGGTCTTGATCTGTGGCAGAAGATTCAGGCCCAGGTTGGTATCAAACCAGTTGCAGTTTATAACCGCTGTTTGCCGGACCTGGACTATCTGTCAGAATCCTCGCCAGGACTGCGTCCGTGGGCTGAACAGATGAAACAGTCCCTGACCCAGCAAAAACGTTTTGCAAAAGAATGGGTCCAGGCAGGTGTCAATCCTCTCATTTTGCCGTGGGTGGCGCAGACCACTCGTGGCAGCGCTTGGCCCTTTGTTGAAGCACTGGCGCAAGATCCCGCCTGGAGTGCGCTGCATGTTTGATCAGCTGGCAAAAGCCAAAGTTTTGATCTGCGTGGGCAGCGGTGGAGTCGGCAAGACCACCGTCGCAGCGGCGCTGGCGGCCTTGTTTGCGTCGCAAGGGCGCCGGGTTTTGGTTTTGACAATTGATCCGGCGCAAAGACTGAAAACAACTTTGGGTTTACCGGATTCTGGTGAAGAGGTTCGTATTCAGGGTCCGGGTCTGAAAACCGAAACCCTTTACGGCGCTGTCATCAATGCCAAGGCGACTTTTGATGATTTCGTCAGCCGGGCCGTGACCGGTGCGGGCCTTGGCAAAGATGTGGCCGAGCGAATTCTGCGCAACAAATTGTATTTGCAACTGTCCACGACTCTGAGTGGTTCACAGGAGTTCACCTCGCTGGAGCGTCTGTATTCGGCAGTCAATTCGGGCTTGTATGATCTGGTGGTTTTGGACACTCCGCCGACTCAGCATGCGATTGATTTTCTCCAAGCGCCGCAGAAGTTGGCTGCGCTTTTCAATGACAAAATCAGCCAGTGGTTTCGCCAAACGGAATCCAAAACAGGCTGGCTGCGATCTGTTGTCCATGCCGGCACCGTTCAGGTCCTGGGTGCTTTGGAGCGCCTGACGGGATCTGAGTTTATGCGCGAACTGCGAGATTTTTTTCAAAGCCTGGAGGGCTGGCAAGGACGCCTAGAGGATCGGGTCACCGCCGTTCACAGGCTGTTGGTTGATCCCGACACGCACTTCGTGCTGGTCACAAGTTTTGATGCCGCCAAGTTGCAAGAGGCAGATTTTTTTGCCCGCGAGATTCGCAAAGGCGGTTATCAGCTGTCCCGTGTTTTGATCAACCGGGCCTTTCCGTTGTGGCGCGAGCGTCTGACCCGCGAAGAGGACCGCCGACTTGTCGAAACTCCAATCAGCGCGCTCAGCCCGCAGCTGCAGTTGGCGCGGCAAATGCTGCTGCAGGATGATTTGCGTTCACAACAGTACCAAGAGTTTGTGCAGATGATGGCACGTCAGTGCCCCGTCGAGCGACTGCCCGAATTGGGTGAAGACGTTTCCGATATTGAGGGAGTCCTGCATTTGCAGAGTTACCTGATGCGCCAGGGGGATTCGAAATGAGAAACTTCACGAGGCTGGTTTATTTGCTTTCCCTAACCGGCTGCGCGGGATTTTCCATTCCGTCGCGATCGGTGAACAGTGCGCAAGAGGTCGCCTGGGACAGGCAGTTGACTCAGGCCGAATCCCTGCTGGAAAAAGAACAGTGGGAGCCCGCCAAGAGTACCCTGCAGGAGTTCTTGACCACCTCCCAGCTGAATCGGTTCACCAACCGTGCGAAAGTGGATCTGGCAGAAACACTCAATGCGACGGGGCAGTTTCAACAGGCACTGGCGCTGTTGCAAGAGGTCACCGCCTCTGCGGTAACGGCGTCGTCTTTGGAAAAACAAGAAACGTTTTTTGCCAGAGCCTCCTTCGTGGCAAGCTCGTCTTACGAAGGCTTGGGTCAATTTGAATTGGCCTTGGCGGCTTTGCAGGATGCGGAACGGCGCAAGGAATTTTTGCCGCCCGTGTTGGCAAAAGCTGAACTGCCGGCGCGTTTGGCGATCACCATTCACCGAGTTCAGAATGGAGCTTTGGCCAAGCCTTACTTTGCACAAGCGCAAAGTGGAGTGGAATCCCTGTTTCGAGGTGCAACTGCAGACGATCACCAAGCGCGTGCGCGGACCTATCAGGCGATGGGTCAGTACTCGATGTTGATTGGCAGCAGCGACGAAGTTGATGTGGCTTCGCAGAAAGATCCTGAGGCGCGCCGGCGTTTGCTGGCCGATATCGAAGCCTTTGAATACGTGCAATTTTTCAGCCTGCGCGCCATTGAAGAGAATGATCCCAAATGGTCGACCAAAGCGCTGGATGATTTGACTCGAGCTTATCGGTCCTTGTGGAATCGCTCGATGCGCTTTCGTCAGGGAGCTGGGCCTGAAGCGACACCGGAACCCTTGGTGCAACTGACGGTCTCGATGGAAAAACTGAAGTCCTTGCACCTCGCAGTTTTGGACAATGCCTACAGCCAACAACTTTTGACATTTCTGGCGACTTTACAAGGACAGGCGGAAGAGCTGCTGATGCAGGCTGAAGATTTGACTCCCTTGACTCCCGAGGCCCGCCGGCGCGAAAGTCTGAGACGTGAAGGTGTCGTGTATTCTCTGCCCGTGTTTCAGCGTGAAAAAAAGGAATTGCAGCAGCAAAAACTTTTGCGCAAAAAGCCGCAGGTGCCTTTGAACTTGCCCGAAAACCCAGATCCCAATTTGAATGCGCCCAAAGAAAGCTCGAAGGGAAATTGAATTATGATCCAAAAAGAACTGCATGACTGCTTTTGTCGCTCCAATGACAAATTGTCAGATTGGTACTGCCGTCAGTTGAACACGGTCCAATTTCCGATCTACAGTAGCTATGACATTCGCGACTCCGGTTTCAAAATCGCCAATGTCGACGGGAATATTTATCCGGCCGGATTCAACAACATCTGCAACACAGATCAAGATTATGCCGGAGAAATTTTCCAGCGCTACGTGCACAATCACTATGGCAAAGGTGTGCGCAAGATTTTGCTTGTTCCAGAGGAGCACACCAACAATCCCTATTATTGGGACAATGTGATCGTGATCCAAAAACTTCTCCAGGACGGTGGCTTCACCGTGAAGGTCGCGGCGGCGCAAAATTTTGCAACGCCTTGGCAGCTGACCAGTGCCAAGGGACATGCCATCACGGTCGGCTCGGCTTGGCCCACACAGGACGACATTCGCAATTTTGCACCGGATTTGATTCTGTCCAACAATGACTTTTCCGATCCGCATTTGGAGTGGTGGAAAGCATGGTCGGACTCAGGCCTGACCCAAGCCATCAATCCGCCGCGTGAGCTGGGCTGGTACCAACGGAAAAAATCGCGCTACTTTCACCACTACAACGAACTGGTCACCCAATTCACCAGTCTGATCCAGGAAGACCCGTTTTTGCTGTCGGTGCGGACTCAAGTGGCACCCTTGGTGATGGACGACGATGCGCAAATGCACAGACTGGCCGAACAAGTGGAGACAATGCTCAGTGAGTTGCGCCAAGACTACGCCAAAAGAAAAATCGATTCTGAGCCTTTTGTCTTCATCAAAAACAACGCCGGAACGTATGGCTTGGCTGTGGTTCGTGTGGGGAGCGCCCAAGAGGTTCTGGAGTGGAATTACAAATCTCGCAAAAAAATGAAGGCAGCCAAAGGTGGACGCGAAGTCACCGAAGTCATTTTGCAAGAAGGAGTGCCGTCGCGAATTCAATCCGACGGAGTGACTGCCGAGCCCGTGGTCTATATGATCGGCAGTGATCTGGCTGGCGGATTTCTGCGCACCCATGCCGAGAAAAATTCGACCGAGTCCTTGAACTCACCCGGAGCGATCTACAAACGCCTTTGTGTCTCAGACCTGAACATCAGCATCGAGGGTCACCCTCTTGAAAACGTCTACGGCTGGACGGCCAGACTTGGACTATTGGCCATGGCCCTGGAGGCCAAGGAAATGCAGGTGCAGTTTTTGGGCTACAAAGCCGCTCCCAACGTCGAGTCTGTGTGAAAATCAGCGCTCCCGGTCTTGGGCAAGTCCGCCAGCTTTGCTAGTCTGAAACAGAGGTGGCAGGCATGCAGTTTGTGAAATGGACTTTCTTTGGAGCTGTTCTCGCAGCTTCATTTTATGGTGGCTGGCAGATCAATCAGAAAGCCACAGGCTTTCAAGTGACTCGTGCTCAGGTGACCCAGCTGCAGCCCACAATTTCCCGTGATCCTGCCGCCATTCACAAAACCTATGACTTCAGCCATCTGGCTGGTGAAGAGCTGGATCTGGCCTCGAAAGAGCGTTTGGTCGGATCGGCAGCGGTTCACACCGAGGGAGCCGAAGTGGCAATTGAGCTTGGTGATTTTGTGGTGATGGGGACCAACGGACAAAAAACTTTTGCCTGCCAGCAGTACGCACAGATCATTTTGCAATTTGAAGGCGATGGCTCAGCCGTCAATGGGCAGAAGCCCATGATGGAGGTTGAAGGCACATGTGAAGTCGCAAAAGACATCAACATGATCGCGCCACTGTGGATTCCCGTGGCCAAAATTCTGGGCGAGCCCGTCGCCGATGGTGAATTCGATTTTCGTGAAAATCATCCCGTGCGTGTGCGCTTTGCGAATTTGTACCAAGAATGGCCAGCCGCGTGGCGTTTGAATGGCTTGAAGCTTGTGAGTGCTCAGGGGCCGGCTCAGTCCGTTGAAGTCTCAGACCGAGATATTCGCAAGCTGTCCAAAACCCCTCTGATCGTGACCTTTCGGCCGGAATAATCCAGGCACCCTCTGCAGGATGCCCAGGGCCTTTCTGAATCAACTTTCGTAAATCTTCGCAAGCTCGACAAATGTACGAACCATGGCTCCACTGGCGCCTTTTTTCGGGCAGTAGGGCAACCGCGAACCCACGGCCCAAGCCGTGCCAGCGATATCAAAGTGCGCCCAGGGAATTCCCTCTTCGACAAATTGTTCCAAGTAAGCAGCCGCAGTCGCCGAGCCGGCTCCCTTGGCGGAAGAGATATTCGACAAGTCAGCGTATGTGCCTTTCATGTCTTTCACATGAAAATCTGTCAGGGGCATGCGCCAGACCCATTCACCGCTTGTGGCTGCCGCTTGCTCGATCTTTTTCGCCAGCGCGTCGTTGCGTGTGAAATAACCGGTGTGCAAATTGCCCAGTGCCATCACGATCGCACCAGTCAAGGTGGCGGCGTCGACCATGAGTCGTGGTTTCAGTTCGCTGCCGTAGCAGAGTGCGTCTGACAGAATCAGACGGCCTTCAGCGTCGGTGTTGTTGACTTCAAAAGTGATGCCGTTGCGTGCCGTGTGAACGTCACCTGGTTTTGTTGCGCGACCGTTTGGCATATTCTCTGTCGCAGGCACGAGTCCCACGATATTCATTTTCAATTTCAATTTTGCCATCGCCAAAACAGCGCCCAGAACGTTAGCACCGCCACACATGTCGTATTTCATTTCTTCCATGGCAGCGCCGGGCTTCAGACTGATGCCGCCGGAATCAAAAGTCAGACCTTTGCCGACAAAAACAACTGGTTGTTTGTTTTTCGCACCAGCTCCGTTGTATTTCAAAACGATAAAGCGAGGCTCTTCATCCGAACCTTGTGCCACGCCCAGCAATCCGCCCATGCGCTCTTTTTTGATGCGGGCTTTGTCCCAGATTTCAGTTTTGATGCCGGTCCCTTTGACCGCGGCCACGATCGAATCTGCCAAATCCGTTGGCGTCATCAAATTGCCAGGCAAGTCACCCAAACGGCGCGAAAAATTCACAGATTCGGTCAGAATCAAAGCGGTGTGCAGCGCATTTTTCACTGCCGCATCTGTCGACAGCTTGGTGACCAAGCTGATGTGCAGTTCGGCCTTTTTGGCCGTGTCAGATTCCTTCTTGGTTTTCTTCGATTTCAATTCATCAAATTCATAATCAGTCAGTCCCAGGCCCTCTGCGAAAGCCTGCACGGCGTGAGCGAATTCTTTTTTGCCAAAACCCATTGTGTCCAGCCACACGCTGGCACCGCTGACTTTGTGCGTTTTCAGCTGATTCAACAAACCCGCCGCAGCTTGGCGAGCAGTTTCAGCGGTGGCATCTTGTCCCAGGCCCACAACTGCCAAATGCTCGTGTCCCAGCACAGACAAATGCCGATAGAAGCAAACTTCCAGGGCGCGACCAGTCAAAACCTTGGATTCGATGTCACTTGCCAGGAGTTCCGAGATCTCTGGACTGTCGATTTTCACGACAGTCGTTTTGTCGGCTTTTTTTGAGATTCGTGAGAACACCACCAAGGTCGAGTGCTCGGATTGTGCTGTTGTGAGAGGTTTGCTGAGTTCAATGATCATTTGCGACATCCTTTTCCTGTTTTGATGCAATCGGATACCATAAGCCCAGAATGGGATAAAGGTTTTTCATCTGCTAAGTTAAGCTCTCGGCCGCAATTTCCGAAAGGAATGCGGACAGATCCACCATGGATCGTGCAACCTAGGAGGAACCACCAGTGGCACTCATTCCGTACGTGATCGAACAGACCTCAAGAGGCGAACGCAGCTACGATATCTACTCACGCCTGTTGAAAGACCGCATTGTCATGTTGGGGACGCAAGTCACTGATGAGGTTGCGAATGCTTTGATTGCGCAGTTTTTATTTCTGGAAGTCGACAATCCCGAAAAGGACATTCACCTTTACATCAACTCACCTGGTGGAAGTGTCTCAGCTGGCATGGCAATCTACGATGTCATGCAATACGTCAAATGTGACGTTGCGACCTTTTGTCTGGGTATGGCGGCCAGCATGGGGTCCTTGCTGTTGCAGGCCGGCGCGAAGGGCAAACGTTATTGCATGCCCAATGCACGAGTGATGATTCACCAGCCTTTGATCGCAGGCGGTGGTTTGACGGGCCAGGTGACGGACATTGAGATCACAGCCAAAGAACTGATCCGCACCAAAGACAAGCTGACGAAAATTTATCAACATCACACGGGACGAGACTACGATTTCTTAGCCAAGAGTATGGAGCGGGATTATTATTTAAGTGCAACAGAATCGAAGGAGTTCGGTTTGGTTGACCATGTGGTTGAATTTCGCAAACACAGCAAAGGATAAAGCATGTCGGCTGGAAAAGAATCGGGTTCACTGCGTTGTAGTTTCTGTGGCAAAGGTCAAAAAGAAGTCAAAAAGCTGATTGCGGGTCCTGGCGTTTACATTTGTGATGAGTGCATTGATTTGTGCAACGACATCATCGATGAGGAGCGGGAAAAGGAAACGGCCGTCAAGGGCACCTTCAAGGTCCCCAAGCCTGCTGACATCAAAGCTTTTCTTGATGACTATGTGATCGGGCAGGTTCGCGCTAAGAAATCTTTGGCGGTGGCCGTGCACAACCATTACAAACGCATCAATTTCACCAGTGGGAAGAAAAATCAGGAAGTTGAACTGCAAAAGTCCAACATTATGCTGATTGGGCCCACGGGCTCGGGTAAAACCTTGCTGGCGCAAACGATCGCTCGAATTCTGAACGTCCCATTCGCAATGGCAGATGCGACGACTTTGACCGAGGCGGGTTATGTCGGCGAAGACGTCGAAAACGTTGTCTTGAATCTCTTGCAAGCGGCTGATTATGACATCGAAAAGTGTCAGCGCGGAGTGATTTACGTCGATGAAATCGACAAGATCTCACGCAAATCTGAAAATCCATCCATCACGCGAGACGTGTCCGGTGAGGGCGTGCAACAGGCTTTGCTGAAAATTTTGGAAGGCACTGTCGCAAATCTGCCTCCGAAAGGGGGACGGAAACATCCCCAACAGGAGTTCATCCAGGTCGACACCTCGAATATTTTGTTTATCTGCGGCGGCGCCTTTGTCGGTTTGGACAAAATCATCGAAGGTCGAACTTCGAATCGAATGATGGGCATCGGTGCGGACATTAAAACTCAGGCTGAAAAAGACGTGAGTGAAAACATTCTGCAAAAGATTGAGCCTGATGATTTGGTTCGCTTTGGTCTGATTCCTGAGTTCATCGGCCGTTTGCCGGTCATCGCGGTTTTGGATCCTTTGGAAGAGTCCGCCTTGATCGACATCCTGATTCAACCCAAAAATGCCATCACGAAGCAGTATCAAAAGCTGTTTGGGATTGATGGAGTTGTCCTCAAGTTCACGGACGCGGCTTTGAAGGCGATCGCGCAAGAGGCCTTGAAACGCAAAACCGGAGCTCGTGGTCTGCGTGCGGTCATTGAAACGGCAATGTTGGATGTGATGTACGAGATTCCCTCGATGACCAACGTCAAAGAAGTGGTCGTCGATGAAACCGTGATCACGCTCAAAGAC
>Ga0209067_10000351_pt1 | contig 30245 bp, 21 predicted proteins | sample ColStrG_CSR_2013_FD_187199 | JGI IMG/M metagenome (GOLD analysis project Ga0209067, IMG submission 187199) | Freshwater sediment microbial communities in response to fracking from Pennsylvania, USA - Cold Stream Run_MetaG_CSR_2013 (SPAdes)... | ecosystem: Environmental > Aquatic > Freshwater >... | reverse complement strand
CGGGGTGCGGTACATGCGTTTGTCCTCGTGCCACGCGCCGATGAAATGCCACCACGGCTGAATGCCGCCGGCGATGCCTTCGATCATCCACATGCGCGCTTCCTGGGCCGGCTTGCTGGCGACGCGGAAGGTGGGGGCGCCGGCCTGATACTGGGCCATGCTCTCGGGCGCGAGTTTGCCCCAACCGAGCAACCCGTGCACCAGCTTGCCGGTGTCGCCGTTCTGCTGGAAGCCAGATTCGTTGGCGCGCGACTGGTGATCGAGCAGCATGAATTCGGCGCGGTTCGCGATCTCGACGAAGTCCCGGAACGAGCGGCTCTGGCTGGTGATGGAGCCGCTGTTCATGCCGATGTAGAGGCAATTCGGGCCGCCCGCAGCTTTCGTGGTCCGGTTGAACAGGTCCCAGATTTCCAGGCGGCGGCTGTAGTTCCACTGGATCCAGTGGCGATAGACCGGGTCGTCCCAGTCCTTGCGTGCAGGAATCGGTTTGCCGGCCGCGGCGCGGAATTTGCGCGTGCAGTTGTCGCAGTAGCAGATGCTGTCGCGCTCGATACCGCTCCAACTGTTGTCGGCGAAGCCCTCGGGGTGGCTGCGCTCGGCGATCTCCTGGATTACGGACGGGATGTACTCATCGTAGTACGGGCTGTTGATACAGGTGGTGTACTTGTCGGCGGCGCGATACGGCTCGCCGGAAGAATGCCGCGCGAACCAATCGGGGTGGGCGCGGAAGAAGTCCTCGGCGGTGCGACTGCAGTCCATGCGCGCCAGCACCGCGATGCCATCTTCGTGGGCGGCTGTGGCGAGTTCGCCGTAGAGATCGCGGCCGTTGAGGAACTCGGCCTGGTGGTGGAGCGGGAACTTGCTCGGGTAGTACGCTACGATGCCGCCGGCGTTGACGATGACGCCCTGAACGCGGGTACGCTTCCAGTACTCGCGCCACCAGGGAATATCGTAGCGGGTGGGATCGCGTTCGGTGATGTTGGTCTGGCCCCAGCGGTACACTCGGCGGAACCACGGAACGCTGGAACCGGTCTGGGCGGAGAGGGCCGCGGGGCTCAGTGCCGGAAGGGCCGCGCCGGCCTGGACGAAGTTACGCCTTGTCACCTAGAGAGTTTGGCACTTTTTGAAGGGCCGGACACGTTTCGAACTTCTCCGGCCATTGCTACTGCTTGACACCTCTTCCGTGCGCACGTAATATGTGTCATATGAACGTCACCCTTTCCGTCGACGACGAAGTGATTCTTCGTGCACGCCGCCGAGCCGAGGTTCTTGGAACGAGTGTCAATCAGCTCGTTCGGGAATATCTCGAGCAACTGGCGGGAAAGTCAGATCCAAATGAAGACGCCATGGAGTTTGAGCGCCTATCAAAGATGGCTCACGGCAACTCCCGCGGGTGGAAGTTCCATCGGGAAGAACTTCATGAGCGGTCATGAATCGGCTCGCATTTTTCGATACCAACATCTTCATCTACGCCGACGACGCTTCCGCGCCAGCCAAACAGGCGCGCGCAATTCAGCTCATCACCGACTATCAGCGTTCCGGTCTAATGGTTGTTTCCATTCAGGTCTTGCAGGAATACTTTGCCGCGGCCACCAGGAAATTGGGCGTTGCTCCTGAAACGGCGCAACAAAAGGTCCAGTTGCTCACGCATGCCCGTGTCGTTCGCTTTGTGGAGGGCGATGTGATAGCGGCCATTGAGTTGCATCGGCTGAATCGAATCTCCTTCTGGGATGCAATGATCGTTCACGCGGCGCGTTTGGCGGGCGTGGACCTTCTTTACAGTGAAGACCTGGAGGCCGGCGCAATTCTGGGCGGTGTTCGCATCAATAATCCTTTCTTGACAGGCTGAATACTTGGAATCTGGCTCCGCACCCTTGACGACTTTAGAACTCACGACCTCAACGAATTGCGTCTAACTAGCACAATCTAAAATCGTTGCCTGTTGCTGACTCGCCAGCCAAATCTGCTGGGATATAATTCTTCTTTTCGATTTTCCGAAATTCTGCTATTCTCCGAATCAGGAGGTGGCAAGTCGATGGACAAGCGCGATTGGGGTGAGCGGGGCGATTTTCGTAAGGTGACCGTCACGCTCCCGCCCGACGTTTACGATGCTTTGGTCCAGGAATCGGCGCGGCGCAAGAGTGCGGGGGATCCGAACCACCTGCTGTCCGCGATTGCCCGCGAATGGTTCGCATCACGCCAACCATTGCTCCCAATTGAGCGCGTCGAATTGGCAATCTATCGAGCAGCCGACTTCCAGCGCCCCGGCGGTACGGCAATGATTGACAACATCCAGAGTTTCGCGAACCGCGTGGGTGCAGCTAATAACGAACTCCTCGCGGACCTCCTGGTCAACCTTTCCGGCAGCGGCTGGCTCCTCATGGAAAAATACAGCGACGACGCCGGACGGCACGTGCCGTTTCAACAGTGGAAGGATATCCCGACGTTCTTCTATCAAGGGAACTCGGTGCGCATCCAAGTCACGATTCCCGGCCGACGACGAAAAGAAGCGCTCGAAGTCAAGGAGCAAGAGGCTGCGACGCCCCAGCCTGCAGGAACCGAATCAAGGTGAAACCCGATCAATTCACCGGCATGTATATAATCCGTCACTGATGCCCCAAGACGCGAGGATTGACCAAGCACCCCCATGAAAACCCGACGCGCTACAAAACAGCGAAAGAAACCCGTAAGGGGTGAGTGCACTATTCCGCCACGCGTCCCCGATGCCGTCCTCAACCAATTCACGCTCGGCCGCAACGAGCACGAAGCAGACGCGATCAAGGCATACATCGAATGGCAATGCGCCAAAGACAACGAGCACGTCACGTACCTGGAAAAAGTCCAAACCGAGCACGTCTTCGGCACCCCCGATGCATGCTGGAACGTACGCACAGAGAAAGAACGCTACTGGGTCATCACCAACCCCACCAACCTCTACTCGCAAGAATTATTCCCCAGCCTGGACTACACCCTCTCCTTTCACATCGGCCTGATGGCCCGCGTACAAGCACAACGCAAAGGCAGCAAAGACGACCGCGTCGGCGACCGGCTCGCCGCGGCGCTCCGCCGGTGGGAACAAGCAGCAGAAGCCCTCGATGCGAGCAGCGAATCCGAAGAAGTGCAAGCCGTCGGCATGCGCTGCCGCGAATGCCTCATCACCTTCGTGCGCGCAGCAGCAACCACCGCAAAGGTCCCAGATGGCCAAGAACCGCCCAAAGCCGCCGACGTCATCCACTGGTCGGAATTGATCGCCGACACTGTCGCGAGTGGATCACGCGCCGCAGAAATACGGGGGTACCTCAAAGCGCTTGCGCGCGCCGCCTGGCAGCTCGTCGCATGGCTCACCCACGCAGCCAACGCGACTCGCTCTCACGGCACCCTCGCCGTGGACGCCACGTATGCCGTGCTCAACGCCTTTGGCGCAGCAATCCTGCGCCACGAGCAACCCACGCCGGACCGGTGCTCCCGCTGCAACTCCCTGCGCATCACCATCGTGGCACACCCCGCGTTCGATTCCGGTGAGGCCATCGCGTGCGAGGGTTGCGGTTGGATCGAGGATGCACACCCAGCCAAGCCCGCACCAAGCGCGCTGGCCGCCCCCGTCAAAACCACGACGACCGGCAAGCCCTCAAAACGCGTACCCAAGCGGGCCGGCAAAGCAATATAAGAGCGGGCACGCCTACAATGAAGATGCACGACAGCCCGAATCCGGCCGCTGTGTACCCCTGGAGCTGATCCTACAATGCTGCGGACCCTGCGCTTGCAAAACTACCGGTGCTTTCGCGATCACACCGTCACGTTCCACCCTAGCACGGTCATTGTCGGGAAGAACAACGCGGGCAAGAGCACGATTATCGAAGCACTCCACCTCATCGCCGCCATCGTCAACAGAAATGGCGCAAGCTTCGTCACGGCCCCACAACTCCTGGACTTGGGGCACTTCCAACGGTGCATCGCGCCGAGCATCGCGCATCTCGACCTCAACCTCCAGACCGCGTTTTACCGGTACAGCGACCCGCCAGCCATCATCACGGCAACCTTCGCCAACGGCGCCATCGTCACCGCGTACCTCCACAAAGACGGCGTCCACGCCACGATTCACAACGCGAAAGGATGGATCACCACTAGCAGCGGCTTTCTCGGCCTCAGAATCCCGTACGTCCACATCCTGCCGCAAGTCGGGCCGCTGCAAAGCGAAGAGGCGCACCTCACGCAAAAGCACATCAGCGACAACTACTACACCCGGCTCTCGAGCAGACACTTTCGCAACCAAATCCACCGCAGCCCCCAACACTTCAACGACTTCAAGACGCTCGCGGGCAGCACCTGGCCAGGCTTGCGCGTCGAGCCAATCGATCCGGACACCCTTGCGCTGCTTATCAAAGATGGGGATTTCACCGCCGAAGTCGGTTGGATGGGCCACGGCCTGCAGATGTGGCTGCAGACCATGTGGTTTCTTGCCAAAACACCAGCCGACTCCACGGTCGTGTTGGATGAGCCGGACGTATACATGCACCCGGACTTGCAGCGAAAACTCTACCGGCTCATCAAAACCCGTTTTACCCAAGCCATCATCGCCACACACAGCGTCGAGATCATGGCAGAGGCAGACCCAAGCGACATCCTCATCGTCAACAACCGGCAAAAGCGCTCAGCGTACGCGAACACCGAACCCGGCGTCCAAGTTCTCATCGACCAGCTCGGCGGGATCCACAACGTGCATCTCGCGCGCCTGTGGAACGCCCGCCGCGTCATCCTCGTCGAAGGAGACGACGTCGGCTTTCTCAAAACCCTCCACGCAACCCTCTACCCAACAGCAGAGACGCCACTCGATGCCATTCCCAATCTACCCATGGGCGGCTGGGGCGGTTGGGCAACCGCGATTGGCAGCAACATGGCATTCAAAAACACGGTCGGCGACAAGATCACCACGTACTGCATCTTCGACTGCGACTACCACAGCACGCAAGAACAAGAGGAACGCTACGCGCAAGCCAGCGAGCGCGGCATCAACTTGCACATCTGGCAACGCAAAGAGATCGAAAACTACCTCCTCGACCCACGAGTCATCGCGCGATTGATTGCCAAACGCACCACGAAAAACCCACCCACCACCGCAACCGTCCAAGCCTTCCTCCTCCAGGCATGCGAGGAGGAAAAAGAGACGGTGCTCGACGCGATCGCCACCAGCCAAGACCGCAAACTCGGCGTCGGGGGCGCCAACAAAGTCGCCAGAGAATTCCTCAAGAACCGCTGGGAGAACGAGCGCCTGCACCTCGCAAGCGGCAAAGCACTCCTCTCACGACTCAGCGCCTGGGCACAAAAAGAATACGACGTGAGCATCGGCGCCATGGGACTCGCACGAGCATTCCACGCCAACGAAATCCCGCCAGAGATGCGAGAGATCATCGCAAGCATCGAAGAAGGAACACCATTTCCCGTCCCCAAAGAAAACACCACCACGTGAGGACCTTAACACGAGCACGCGAACAGGCGCTCCAGCACGCACAAGAAGCGCACGACCGGCTCAACACGCGGATCGAGGCCATGTACCTCGACAAGCTCGACGGGCGCATCACGGCAGCGTTCTACGACGAGAAAGCCACGGCGTGGCGCCAGGAGCAAACCGTCCTGCAACGGCGCATCAATGAGTTGCGTACAACAAGCCAAAACTACAACGAGGCCATCAACGCATCGAGCGCACCAGCGCGCTTTGCAAAGAAATTCCCCGCACAGCCGGCTGCCGAACAGCCTCCTCAAGATCATCGTGGAGAAAGCCACGTGGAAAGGCGGGGAGTTAGAAACCACCCTCAGAAACCCCTTCCAAGAACTGCGAGTATCGAACCGCGCAAATAGAACAAAACAAGGGACGAACGGCACCGGCGGGACGGAAATGAAGAATTGGCTCCGCAAGTAGGACTCGAACCTACAACTCCTCGCCGCCGCCCACCACGATCCCGACCTTGCGCGCTTCCAGGGCTGCGCTGGGGTAGTCCGTCGAGCGCAGTGCAGTGGCGCCGTCTTACTACTTGGACTTGCTCAGTTTGCGGAAGTACTCGTAGACAGCGTCGGCGTAGCCTTGCGGGATCTTCTCGCCGCCGGAACTGCGGACGCTGCCGCCACCGGCCGTGTCTTCCACCTTGCGGCGGAGTTCCATCTCCACCTGTTCGATACCGGAGAGCAGGGTAGCTTGGATGCGCTCGGCCAGAAGCGGGTCATTGGCGTAGGTGTTGGGGTTGAGACGCTGCATGTCGCGGATGAGCGCCTGCAGGTCCTTCACCATGGCCGGGTCGCCTTGCGTTTGCTGCTCCAGTTGGCGCAGCGTTTGCAGCGTGCCCTGGTAGTTGTTCTGGAAGTCCTCGGGACGGATCGGACCGGTGTTGCCGTACCAGGCGCCGCTATAGCCGCCATAGCCACCGTTGTTCCAGGCGCCGCCGTTGCCGTAGGTCGGGCCGCCGCCGCCAAACTGGTTCTGGCCGCCGCGCGGGCCGCCCTGGTTCCCGCCAGCCTGCTGCTGGCCACCACCCTGCTGTCCGCCTTGCCCTTGCTGGCCCCCTTGCTGGCCCCCTTGTTGGCCCTGTTGCCCACCTTGCTGCCCTTGCTGACCGCCTTGTTGGCCTTGTTGGCCTTGTTGCCCACCTTGCTGCCCTGGTTGACCGCCTTGCTGCCCCGCCTGCTGGCCTTGTTGGCCACCCTGCTGTCCCTGCTGGCCTTGCTCGCCGCCGCGCTGCAAAGATTGCTGTCCACCGCGCTGGCCCGGTAGCCCCGGCTGACCCTGTAGGCCTTGGGCGCGCGCGGCGCGCATCTGCTCCAGTTGCTGGCGCAGCCGTTCCACCTGGCCGAGCGCGTTTTCGGCCAACTTATCGCCTTCGCCGTTCTTGTCGCCTTCCTTGCCCGGCCCCATCGCCTGCTGCACCTGCTTCAACTGGTCGCTTAGTTCGCTCAGACCCTGGGTGATGGTGGCTTCGGACATCACGGCGTACCCACCCATGCCGCGGCGAATCCAGTCGGCATTGCGCTGCATGTCGCGCGAAATCTCGGCCTGCTGCATTTCGCCCAGCGCATCGCGCATCTTGGTGGCGGCTTTGCGCTGCGAGTTCTGCAGATCGCGCACAGCGCTCTGCATGCCCTGTTCGATCCGCTTCAGGTCCTGAATCTCGCCTTCCTTTTCTCCGGCAAGCTGGTTGGCCTGCTCGCGGCCCACACCCTGGCTCTGCGGGCCGAAGGCCTTGCGCATTTCGCCCTCGAAAGCCTGCTGGCGGCGGAGCAGATCTTCGGCCTGCTGCGCCAACTCCTGCACCTGGTTGGTAGATTCCTTGCTGCGCATACCGGACAGCATCTGCTCGGCTTCCTTTAAGCGGTCTGCCGCGCGCCGTGCCTGGGCGTCGCCTTGCGGAGTTCCCGCCTGTTGCGACGATGCCGCCTGCCGCATGTCATCCACGGCCTGCTTCAGGCGGTCGAGTGTTTGCTGCAATTGCTGCGGGTTGGCGCCGCGGACTCCGCCCATCTGCTGTTGCATCTGCTGCTGCATGCGCTGCTGGGCCGATTGCTGGCCCTGCTGGCCGCCCTGCTGTCCCTGCTGCCCCTGTTGCATCTGGCCGCTTTGTTGACCGGATTGGCCGGACTGGCCGCCCTGTTGCCCTTGCTGGCCCTGCTGCTGTCCCTGCTGGCCCTGTTGCCCTTGCTGGCCTTGTTGTCCTTGTTGACCCTGCTGGCCTTGCTGACCTTGTTGCCCGCGGCTCAACTGGCCCTGCTCCTGCCGCGTCAACCGGTCTAACTGCTGCTGCAACTGCTCGGCTTCGCGCCGCAGCATTTCCTGCTGCCAACGTTGTTGCGATGTCTGCTGCTGATTCTTGCGCTGCTGTTCGGCCAGTTCCTGCTGGCGTTGGGCAAGCTGCTTCAACTTTTGCAGAGCGTCGTCAATCTCCTTCTGGCGCTGCTGCTGGGCCGATTGCGCCCGCTGATTGCTCTCGTACTGGTTCTTTTCGGTATCCAGTTCCAGATCGAAAAGCCCTTCCAGGTCGCGCGCGCCCGCGCCGCCGCCCCCCCCACCACCGCCGCCCTGGCGGCCGAAGGCCACCTGGATGTCGCGGAAGGTGGCCTCGGCGCGCATCAGGTACTGGAGCGCTTTCTGCTCCGGGCCGAGCGCATCCTGCCACTTGGCGATCTTCAATTTGTCCGACGCCGGACCCATAGCATTCACGGCCAGTTCCATGTCCGTCACAAAGCTCTTGAAGGAATCGCCTGCGCCTTCCAGTTGGCGGGCCTTCATGCGTTCGGCCAGCGACTTCGCCTGGTCGCGCAGCTTGGATTGGACGCCGGAAAGGAACGTTGCGTTTTCGGCGTCCGTGCCTTTGGCGCCGGTTCCTTTGAGCTGGTTCCAGGTGGCGGCGATGATTTCCTTCTGGCGCTGCGAAATCTGGTTCTGCTGATCGTCATCGTCGCCACCGCCACCCCCGCCGCCGGCTTGCTGGGATTGCGAATAGTTCTTCTCGAACGGCTGCGCTTCGATAAAGTAGATGTCGGTGCTCGATGAGGTGCGGGCGTCTTTGGCCACCGCATAGACGCTCACTACATCGCCCGGTTCCAGCTTGAAATCTTCCAAAGCCAGTATGGTGGAACCGGTGGAAGTCTTGCCGTCTTTGGACTGCAGCATCGGCGCCGTCTTTTCAGGACCGCCGTTCACAGAGTAGTGCAGTTCCACGTTTTTCAGGCCGAAATCGTCCTTGGCTTCCACCTGTACGGTTACTTCCTCAATCGGGGATGCCTTGAAATCCCGGCCGGGCCGGGTGATCTTCACCTCGGGCGGATGGTCCTTCATGGCTTCGATGAAGTAGTCTTCGCTGAGCCGCACATCGTCGCCGTTTTCGATGGCGGCGATGTGGTACAGCCCGTCCTTCTGGATGGGCACCGAGGCCGAGAGCCCCGTCGCACCCAGCTTGAGGGGCAGTTTGGAACCGTCGTCCAGCACGATCACGCCGCTGGCCAAAGTCTTATCGGTCTGGACGAAAACCTCGGCGCGCGTTCCTTCCACAGCGCGCAGGTCGCCGCCGGGATCCTCGACCGCATCCTTCATTCCGAGCCAGGACGGGTAGTGATAGACCACCTTGATGTTCTTCACTCCCGGCAGGTCGACAACGGTTATCTTGTACACGTCCGACTTGACGCCGCCGGCTTCCACGTAATACGAAAGGGATTCCGGCACGCCGGCGATCATGAACTGGTAGTTGGAGCCGCCGGGTTCGGTGGCCATTTCAGCCTGTTCCCATTGGGAAGCGCTGGCGTACCTGGCGAAGAACCGCACGTTGGGCGAAGTGAAACCGACGAGCCGCGCGGTAATCAACTGGTCGGAGCGTTTGCGCACGGTCTTGTTGCCGGGCTGCACCTGGACGGCGTAGTAGGGCTTCATCTCGCCCTTGGGCAAGCCGCCCCAAAGTAAGGACGTGCCGTACCCCAGAAAACCGGGGCCGGACATGCCGAGCCAGATCAGCACTACGGCTGAGACGATCGCAGCCGAGGAAAATCCGAAGATCCAGGAGTTCCTAGTGACAGCCTTCGGTTCGGCCGTCTGCGACACCGAAAGGGTGTCGGTGGCCAGCAGTTCCAGGAACGGATCGCCGGGGTTCTGCTCCATCCTTTCCGTAAAGGTGAGCAGGCGTTCTTCAAACTGGGGACACTTGCTCTCGGCTTCGCGGGCCGCGCGCCGCCGGTTGAGGCGGATCACGGGTATGATCAGGGCCACCGCCAGCGCGAAGGCCAGCCCCAGAAACAGGAAGACCCGCGCGCCGATCACGCTCGGATTCGAGAAGGCGAACTGGTTTGCCACCAGCACGGCCACCACGGTGAGAGCCAAAGCCAGAGCCGCGGTTACAGCCGCGCCGCGCGTCAGCGCGAGCAGCCGCATCCGGCGTTCAATGGCGCCCAGATACTCGGACAAGCGATCCAAAGGTTTCATGCCGCCTCTTTATCAACGGAAAGATGTTGATTCCCCAACAACGATTCGGCTACTGCCAGCGCCAAGACTCCCAGCATCACATACCACCACAATGATAATGGCTTCTGTTCTCCGGACGCGGTACTATCCACGCCGCCCGAGGCCCCTTGGGCTGTATTTTGCCACAAAGTGAGGTCTCCTTGATTGACGGGTGTCAAATCGGACTCGCGGCGGTCGGAATTCACCGCCACCAGTTCATTGCGGCCGTTGGGCCGCCGGATATCGTAAAAGCCGGCCATGGTGAACTGGATGTTCTGGGCCTTGGTGGCCTCTTCGAGACCCAGGGCGCGCTCTCCCTTCGGGTCGACCACGTCCACGGCCGAACCCTTCTCCTTGGAATCGCGCAGTTCCTCGAAGGCGCCCACCAGGACGCTGGAAGGCCCGGCGTCCAACCGGCCCAAGTACCGCGCGGTCTGTTCGATGAACGGAACGAAGGAGGCGTGCAGCGGGAAATCGTTGGCAATGTTATCGAAGGTGGAAGCAAAGACCAGCACGTGGCCCTCGCCAATCTGCCGGTCGAGGAGGAGCGGTGTCTGGTCGGCGAGTTTGGCAGCCACGCGCGAATTGCCTGGGGTGACGTGGATCGCCTGGTAAAACTTCACGTCGTCCCACCGGTCATCCTTCAGGATGGAGGGATGGGAGGTGTCGAGCCACGCGGCGGTCTGGAAACGTTCGCCTTCCCGCCCCATGTAGCGGGCTTCGACAATGGCATCGCCCGATACAGGCACTTTGCTCAGCCCCACGGACCTGTGGCCCAGCGCGATCAGCACGCTGCCGCCGGCGCGCACATAGTCGCGCAACTGGTTTTCAAAAGGAGCGGGTAAGGCGCCGATGTCGGAGAGCACCACGAAAGCGTACTTGGCGGGCGAGAGATTGGTGGTCTGGTCCACGATGGCCGGATCGATCTCGAACGCCGATTGGCCGGAAGCTTCAAGCGCGGACTTGAAATAGAGCAGCCCGCGGCTGCCGGCGGCCTCCTGCACGAACAGCGCGTGGCGCGGGTCGGCGCGCTCCACGGAGAAGTAGAAGACATCGTCGGCCGGCAGGCTGTCGGCGGAATCGATCCGCACCTCGCCTTTGTTGCGGCCGTAAGGCACGTCAAGCGAGAGAAACTCCACCGGAGCGCGGCCGTTTTCCGGCACCTCCACCTGCTTGGTTTCGGTGACGCGGCCGTTGAGGATCAGGGACACGGTGCGCGTCGCCTTTTTCGTGCCGAAACCCGCCACCGTGACCAGCACGCGCGATTTCTTGTTGTCGTAGACGCGGCGCGGCGCCACCACGTTTTCCACCGCGAAGTTGGGGGTTTCCTTGGCTTCGATGGCGTGCGGCTGGAGTTGCACGTCGGCGCTGAGGCGGAGATCGTTGAAGTTCTGCGGCCAGCCGGTTTGCTGCATGTCGGAGTAGAGGTGCACGGCCAGCGGCAAGTGGATGGATTGGGAGATGGAGCGCAGCGAGCGCGCCAACTCGGCATAGGAAGTGCGCGTGTCCGAGACCTCGATGGAGTCGATGGCGGCGTTGAGCGGATTGTGGTCGTCGGTGATTTCGCTCATCACCTGAACGCGCGAACCGAAGGCCAGCACCTCCGCGCGCTGCCCTACATGGAGCCCGCCGACCACCGATTTGGCGGCGGTCTTGGCCTGCTGCAAACGGTCACCGGCGCGCATGCTGAGGGAGTTGTCGAGAGCCAGCACGGTCACCTCGCCCTGGCGTCTGGAAGCCGCCACCGTCTGGCGCACGTACGGATGGGCGAAAGCCAGCACGATGAGCGCCACCAGAGCCAGGCGCGCCGCGAACAACAGCAGGTAGCGCAGCCTCCGGTGCTTGATGGAACTTTGGGTACGGCGCTCGAAAAACATCAGCGAACTGAACGGCAGAGGAGTGGTCTTGTGCTTTTTGAGCAGGTGCAGCCACACGGGCAACCCGACGGCCACCGCGCCGGCCAGAAACCATGGCGTGAGGAATCCCATGCTAGAACCGTCCCCTCCGCACCGCCAGGTATTCGCGCAACCCTTCATCCAGGGGCCGCCCGGTATTCATCAGAAAGTAGTCCATGCCCGCCGCCTTAGCCTTGGATTTCAAGGTTTCGATGTGCGAATCGATCTTGCGGCGGTATTCGTTGTGCGCGTACTCCGGCGATACCTCCATGGCTTCGTGGGTATGTTCCATATCCACCAGCAACACAGGTTCGCGGAACTTCGGCTTGAGCTCCTGCGGATCGAGCATATGGAAGAGGATCACCTCATTCCCACGGTAGCGCAGAGGCTCCACGGTCTGGATGATGACCTCGGGGCTTTCGTAGAAGTCGGACATGACCACGACGATGCCGCGCCGGTGCAGGAAGTTCTGGAAATGCACAAACGGCTTTTTGAAATCGGTGTGGGTCCCCGGCACCATTTTCTCGATGGCGTGCAGCAGGCGGAAGAGTTGGCCCTGGCGGGTGGAAGGCGCGACGTAATTGTTGACGTCCTCGTCGAAGATGATGAGCCCCGCGGCGTCGCGCTGGCCATGGGCCATGTAGCAGAGGGAGGCGGCCAGGAACTGCACGTAATCCAGCTTGGTGATCGTCTGCGAGGTGTAGCTCATGGAAGCCGAGGTATCGAGCAGCAGCAGAAGCTGGGAATTGGTCTCGCCACGATAGCGCTTGAGGAAACACTTGTCGGTGCGGGCGAAGACGTTCCAATCGACGTGGCGGAGGTCGTCGCCCTCGGAGTAGGCTCGGTACTCGGCGAATTCCTGGGAAAAGCCAAAGTCGGGGGAGCGGTGGAGACCGGCCACAAAACCATCGACCACGGTCTTGGCGACCAGGTCGAGGCTGGAGATGGAGGCGAGCGTGGCAGGGTCGAGGAAGCGCTGTAGCATTAGGCGGGGTCCTTTGACACGGGGCCGTTCTTTGACACGGGGCCGTCCTTTGACGCGGAGACGCGGAGACGCGGAGAAAGACGCGGAGTTTGGGAGTGAGATTCGGGTGTTGTGCGTTCCTCGGGACCGAGCGCGGAGGGAGCGGAGACACGATTTGCTAACGCGGGGCCGTCCGTTGAGGCGGGCCCGTCCTCTGACGCGGAGACGCGGAGACGCGGAGGAAGACGCGGAGTTTGGGAGAGAGATTCGGGTGTTGTGCGTTCTTCGGGGCCGAGCGCGGAGGGAGCGGAGACACGATTTGCCAACGACGGGCCTGTGTAATCATTCACAACTCTCTTTAAGCCACTCTTGAGAATGGGAACGTTGAAATTGATCAGGAGGCCGATACGCTTGTTTGCGGATTTAAGATAAGTGAGAAGTTGAGGGTGGTAGATGGGGGCGGTTCCTTCCGTCGCCTTGATTTCGACCACGATCGCGTCGTCAACCACCAGATCCATTTTGTAGGCGCTTTCCAATTTGAGTCCCTTGTAAGTGATCGGCAGATGTACTTGCCGTTCAAACTTGAGTCCCACTATGCTCAACTCGTAACACAGACATTCTTCGTAGGCCGATTCCAACAGCCCGGGTCCCAAATGGCGATGAACCTCAATTGCTGCACCAATGATCTTGTCAGTCAGGACGTTCTCCGGTGACGCAGAGCCCCGAGCCGGCGAGAATGTCTCCGCTCCCTCCGTTCCCTCAGGTTTTGGTTTGGTGGCCATCATTTCTCCGCGTCTTCCTCCGCGTCTCCGCGTCAAAGACCCCCTAGTCCCGAGGCGACGGCTTCCACTCAAGCAGCTTCTTCAAGATGTCGTCCTGCTTCATGCGGTCGCTTTCGGCGTGGAAGTTGAGGAGGATACGGTGACGTAATACCGGGATGTAGACCGCGCGCACGTCTTCGTAGCTCACGTGATAACGGCCTCGCATCAGGCTCCTCGCCTTCGCGGCTAATACCAGAAATTGGGCAGCGCGGACGCTGGCGCCGTAGTTTACATATTTCTTGACGAAGTCGGGGGCGGTTTCGTCACTGCTGCGCGTGGCGCGGACCATGTCGATGGCGTGGCGAGCCACGCTTTCGCCGATCGGAACCATTCGCACCAACTGCTGGAAGTCCAGGATTTCCTGGGCGTTGGTTACCGGGTCCGCTTGCGGGATCGTAGTCACCGTGGTGAGATCTACCACCTTGAGCTCTTCGTCGGCGGTGAGGTACCCCAGGATTACGTTGAACAAGAAGCGGTCGAGCTGGGCTTCGGGCAGAGGGTAGGTGCCCTCCAGTTCGATGGGGTTTTGCGTCGCCAGCACGAAGAACGGGCTGGGCAGCATATACATGTTGCCGCGCACCGTGCAGGAGCGTTCTTGCATGGCTTCGAGCAGGGCGCTCTGCGTCTTGGGCGGGGTGCGGTTGATTTCGTCGGCCAGCAGGATGTTGCCGAAGATGGGGCCCTGGACGAAGGTCCAGGTGCGGCGGCCGTTGGCGGGATCCTCTTCGATGATGTCGGTGCCAGTGATATCGCTCGGCATCAGGTCCGGCGTGAACTGGATCCGCCGGAAAACCAGGCCCAGAGTCTGCGACAGGGTCCGCACCAGCAGGGTCTTGGCGGTGCCGGGCAACCCCGTGATCAGGCAGTGGCCGCCCACAAACAAGGCGATCATCACCTGTTCCAGCACCTCCTCCTGGCCGACAATCACGCGGCGTACCTGCCCCACGATCTCGGACTGCACCTGGCGGAAGCGCTCGATGCGCGACTTTAATGCTTCAGGCTCCAACTGCTGCGGCATGGTTAGTGACATGTTCGGTCCAATCTGGCTTTCTTCTTTTCTTATTTCTTCTCGGAGGTAGTGCTCAATTCTAACAGGAGCTTCTGGGCAGGACGGAACCCGGGTGCAGCTTCCAGGGCTGCCAGTAATTCTTCGTTAGCCTGGTCAGGCTGATGATTCGCATGGTAGGCGCGCGCCAGATCGTAGTGCGACTGGGCGGGGTCCAGCACCGGGGTGTGGCCAAGGACGGCGCGGAATTCGCGGATGGCGCCGGTGAAGTTGCCCTGTTCCAGCCAGAGCCCGCCCAGTGTCCGGTGCGCGTCGGTATCCATGGGATAGATAAAGTTCAGGCGGTTGAGCACATCGGCGGCGTCTTTCTTGCGGCCAGCGGCTACCAGTTCCTTGGCCAGCAGCTTGAGGCTTTCGGGCTCGCGCCCACCGATCTTGGCGTAACGTTCCAGTTCGGCGATGGCGGCCGGCTTGTTGCCCTTGGCGATGTACGCGTTGGCCAACGCTTCGTAAACGCTGTGCTCTTCTACGTAGTCGGGGTACATGTCGCGGATGAGTGTGCCCTCTCGGATAACGCCGTCATAATCCTTGGCTTCGGCCAGATCAAAGAGCTTCTTAATGCCCTTCTTCCAGTCGTCGAAGTGCTCGACCACGTTCCTGGTGCTGGCATCGATGTACTCTAGAAAGCGCGCATCAAACTCCGAAGGTTCAATCTTGAGCTCCTTCGTGACTACGGTGTAGGTGTTCTCGCCGGCGCCGAAATCGTGGAGCATAGCCAGCAGAGTATCCCAACCCCACTTCTCATTGATGAAATCGCAGATGCGGCCGGCCTGGAAGTAGCTGACGATCACCTGGGGCGGCGACACAGGATGAATGAAACCACGGTCCAGTTCGCTGATGGACAGGAGCCTCTTGCCCTTGATGGCGGCGATGACGTCCGGCGACAGGCGGTCGCCCCAATCGGGCGAGACAGCGGTTTCTTCGTGGACCGCGAGACCCTCCGTGAACCAGCGCGGCACCTTGCTTCCCGTGGCGGTGAGAGTGAAGACGTGGCTTAGTTCGTGCCACATGGTAGAAGCCCAGTGGAAGGAGCCGGGCTTGCGGCCCGAGGGGCTATCCATGGCCACGGAGTAACCAAAGGTGACGCCCAGCGCGCCCAATCCGGGCATGCCCATGGTGCGGACGGCGAAGTCTTCGTGATCCGGGTAGACTTCCACCTGCACCGGCTGCTCCAGTTTCATTCTGTACTTCTTCTCGTAGGTGGCGATGGCGCGCTGCATCTCTGATTCAAAGTACGGATGAAGAAGTTCCGCTTCTTTCTTGTGCAGCTTCAGGATGGTGCGCTCGGTCTTGAAGGTCACGAAGTTCTTGTAGCTGTCCATCAGGACCAACGAGTTCTTGGTGGCGTTGTCCTGAAAACCATTGTTGAAACAAGTCTCAAGCTGCTTGTAAGCCTCCTCGTCCTGGCCTTGGCGCATGAGGTTGATGCCCAGTTGCGAGCGCGCGCTGTACAAGGAGGGGTCCAACTCGATGGCCTTGCGGAGGTACTGGATGCCTTCCACGTAGCGGCGATTCAACACAAAGAAGTGGCCGACGGTTTCATAGCCGCGGGCGGTGTGAGGATCCCAGGGGGATTCCTTCTTGTCGGCGAGCCAGTCGATGGTTGCAAGGATGGCCTTACCCTGAACCGAATTGGGGTCCAACTCGATGGCCTTCTTGGCCTCCGCGGCGGCCTTGGACGGATTGTTGTCCTCTAGCGCCAGGCGGGCCAGTAGTTCCTGGGCTTCGAGAAGCTTGGGGTCGGATTCCAGGGCTTTGTGGGCCAAGTCGGCCGCTCGGCTTTCGAAACCCTCGGCAGCGACCAGGGCCAAGCCGAGGATGGCGCCAGCGTGGTCCTTTTTGATCTCCAGGGCTTCGGAGAAGAGATCGGCTGCGTCCTTGGGCTGCCAGTGGTCGAGGTAGAGGCGGCCCCAGCGAACCTTGTAATCGGCGTTCTCGGGGTGCTGCGCCACCAACTGCTTGAAGACCTCGTTGGCGTCTTTGTAGCGGCGGGCTTTCCAGAGGGCTTCGGCTTGGTCGAGAGTTTGGGCGGCGAGACAGGGTGCGGATAGGAGTGCGGCAATAAGCCAAACTCCGGCAGGCGGATTGACAATCCGCCGCAGGTTAACAACCTGCCCCACAAGGGTCTTCACTTGTCGATGGCCTCCTGCGTCTTGGCGAGTTCGAGCAGGAGCTGCGTCAACTGACGTTTGTAGTCGGCGACCGGCAGGGCCGCCTTCTCGAACTTGAGCTTGTCGATGGCTTGCTCGATCTGCTCCTTGCGCTCGATGAGGGCGCGCTTGTTGGGATCGCGGGCGGCAGCCGCATTGGCGCCCAGGCGCACCACCGGGAACGAAGCGGCCAACCGGCCTTCGCCGTTCTCGGCGTTGGGAGTGCGCTCGCCCTGGCCCTTGCCCGTATCCTCGATGACGGAGTGCTCGGTGGCCAGGCGCTTCTGTGTGTCGAAGAACTCAGTGGTCTTCTGTTGGGCGTACTGGAAAGCTTCGAGCGCGGAGACGGATTCGTTCTTGTCCACATCCGCCGCAGGTTCGCGAAGCGCTTCGGCAAAATACCGGGCGAAGATGGTGGCGTTCTTTTCGCCGCCGGTTTTGGTGGCTGTGATAACGATGCGGGTGGGGCGGCGCAGGGTCTCAATGGAGCCTCCGCTGCAACTGGTCATGTTGACCACAAGCTGGCGTGTGGCTGGAACATGGTCGAGCAGCGCCGCCAGTTCGGTGGCGGAAAGATCGGCGCCCGGGATATTGAATTTGTAGTCCACGCCATCATAGGTTCCGTGGCCGATGAGCATCACTATCAGGGAATCGGTGGGCTTGGCCAGCCTGGTGATGTCGGCGAAGCGCGCACGGATTTGGTCGCGGGTGGGCGCCTGGAGGGTGATCACATTGGAATCCCCGCCGGCGCGTTTCAGGCTGGAGTCGATATCCTCGGCCCACATCTTGAACCGCTGCGCGTAATCGGCCTCCCCGCCGAGCCCGGAGATCGTGAGATAGAAGGTGGTGGCGGGCGCGCAGAGCGCGGAGAGCAGCAGCAGGGAAAGGGTCTTCACACTACACCCCATTTGCGGCGCAGCAGCCATTCGCTGGCCCGAATCCCGAGGGCCAGGAGGAAAAGCGATGGCATATCCCAAAGGTCGCGAGTCTCGCGAGTGGTGATGCCGGCTTCCGAATAGGAAATCTCATTCGACAGTTTGGACGCCTCATCGGGCTTGTAGTACCGCCCGCCAGTTTGTTCGGCGAGCTTTTGCAGCAGTTCCCGGTTCTGGCCTGTATGGAAATTCTCGGCCACGCCATCCTCGCGGCGGAAGGTGAGCACGTCGTGGCCTACCTCTTCCTGGTCGCGGCCGGCGATGATTTCGGTGACGTAGGTCCCCGGTTTTTCGGCCGTCCAGTCTCCGCCGTAAATGCCCTCCTCCAGCGGCAGCGGCGTCAGCTCCATGGTGGCCGACGCACCGTCGGGGCCGAGAAAGCGGGCTTGCACCTTGGCGTTGGTGACCGGCTTGTACTGTTTGTCGCGCACTTCGACGCGGATGGGCACCTTGGTGTCGTCGGCTAACACCTGCTTCGGCGTGCTCGCGACCACCTGGCCCGGCGTATCGGCCACGAGGTGACGAAACATCTGTTGCCAGAACGTGGCGTGGGTCTTATCGGCGTGGTCCTGCCACATCTTCCAACGCCAGCTTCCACCGGTGGCGAAGAGCACCGTGCGGCCGCGGCCATAATTTTCGGTGACCAGCAGGGGCTCGGGCCGTCTGCCCGTGGGGGTGGATTCCAACAGCACCGTGGCCCCGGGTTTGGCCTCGCCTACATCCTGGTAGTTGGCCATCTGCGGCATTTTCTTCCAGGCTTCCAGGTTCCGGGCGGGGTTTTCGTCCAGGCGGCAGAGCACGCTCTGGGCGCCGGCCATGGTGAGTTGCTGGCCTGTGAACTCGCGGTGGAAGCTGGGCTTGACGTCAGACATTTTTGCGGGGATCAGGTCGGCCAGGGGCGAGCTGGCATAGCCGCCATCGTTCAAGGAAGCGCGGCCCCCGAGGAACAGGAGTCCGCCGCCGCGGCGGTCCACGAAATCATGGATAGCCGTCTGCTGCGCGGGCGTGAAGTAGCTGGCTTCCACGGTGCCGACGATCAGACCTTGGTACGTGAACAGGTCTTCCGGCTTCGATGGGAAGCCGTCTTTCAGTTCCTCTTCATCCTTGGTGCCCTGGCGGAAGATCTTGTTCTGCGTAGTGCGCACCATGCTGGGAATTTCGATGCCGATGTCGGGGTAGTCTTCCACGGCGCGGCGCAGGAACTTGTACTCCCAGCGCGGCTCGCCCTCGATGTAGAGGATGCGCGGCTTGCGGGTCTCCACGTTGACCAGGCGCGTGACCTTATTATTCTGGGTGTTCTCCTCGCCGGCGACCGGGTCCACCCCGATCTCCAGGGTCTTGGGACCGGCGGCGCCACAGTTGAAAACCACGGTCTCGGTTTGTTGTTGGCCGTCGGCCTTGAAGGTGACATCCTGGGAGGCCAGTACCTTGCCGCCGTCCCTGACGGTGAGTTTGACCTTGTTGCCCGCCAAGCCGTAGTTCTGCAAGGTGACCTGAGCGGTGAGTTTCGATTCGGGCAGGGCCCGCGCGGGTACGATGGCGTCGGTAACTTCGACGTCCTTCTCCGGGGTCTCGCGGCCAAAGCCCATGGTGTGGACGGGAATGCGCTGCCGCCGGATCGCGGCGATGGTCTGGAGATCGATGCCGCCGGCGTTGTCCGCGCCGTCACTCAGCAACACAATGGCGCCGAGTGGCAGAGACGAGGATTCGGCCAAGATGCGTTCCAGGGTGTCGCCGATTCGCGAGGCCGGGGCGGAAGCGGTGAGCTGATCGGGCTTCTGGATGCGCTCCGGCTCCTTGCCGAATTTGTAAAGCCGCACCTGGAACTTGTCGCCGAGCGACTTCAACATCCCGGAGTTGAGCGCGGCCTGGGCCGCGGCTTCGCGGGTGCCGCCGGCATCCTTGATGGACATGCTGCGCGAATCGTCCACCAGAACCGCCACCACATTCTGCTGGGGACGCAGGGTGGCGATGCTGAGCGCCGGATGCCACAGCAGGAACAGGATCAGCGCGACGAGCCCGGTTTCAAGCAGCCAGATGGCGATGGGGCGCGCGCCGCTCAGCATGCCGTGGTTGCGGCGGATGTGCCAGAACAGGAAGGCTCCGGCGGCTAGGATGGCGACGGCAAGCGCCCAGAGAGGCCAGGGCGTGAGGAAGACAAAGTGGCCCTTTTGAAAGATGCTGGCCGGATATTTGAACAGGATCTCGAACATGAAGTTCACGTCAAGAAATCGTTAGCGATAGATATTGGACGTGCTTGTGGCTTCTTGGAGTTACAAACGGCCTCAAATTGGCGGGAAAATCCACATGTGGGCACATGCCAGAAAGCCCTCGTATATGAGATGAGGATAGCACGGGGGGAAAGGCGGGAGAGCGGCAGCGCTTCCCGTTCACCGCGAGCTCAGGCTGGCGACGAAGAACCAAGCGAGGTCACGAGCCCCGTGGAAACGGCGATGACCTGAATCGGCTTCTGCTCCCAGATGTAAGACATGACGTAGGAGTAGAAGTTCCAAGCAACGATAGCGGCGATCAAGAAGCTCCTTGTGGAGTGGCCGGTGCCTGGAGACTCCCCCAATTTGTGCCAGAACTCTTATAGTCCGCGAAAAACCGCATCGAGGGGCAATAGAATCCCCCCAGCTAGGGCGGTGAGCTTGCCTTCCACTTCTTGCAGGCGGCCATCTTCAAACGTGAAAGCTTTCTTCCGTCGAGGATCGACTACCCAGATGTGCGGGATTCCGAAGGCTACGTATTCGTCCAGTTTCTCCAGAACGTCGCTCATTTCGTCGCGCTTGGAAAGGATCTCGATCGCGATCAGCGGCGGCGTATCGAAAACATCAATTCCGGGATCCTGCAACGTGACGCAGACATCGGGCACCCGGCTACGCCGATCGGCGATCGTTCTGATCCGTTGCTCGGGCCATACGTATATCGCTGGTTGGCGTGTCTGAAGATCAATCGTGACGTTCTTTTGCACCATGCTGTGCGGTCTATCGCCCACGTTACGCTCCACCACGACCCCGTCCACGTACTCCCGATCGGGCGAGTACGAGGTGTTCAAGTATTCCTCCAGGGCTACCAGGACGGTGCTCATACTTCCAAAGATACCACCACGCCGTATAATGGGATCTACCGGCAGAATTCTTGTGCAAGACTACATCCGGATTCGCGGGGCGCGGGTCCACAACCTCAAAGACATTTCGCTTTCCATTCCCCATAACCAGTTGACCGTGATCACCGGCGTGTCGGGGTCGGGGAAGTCGTCACTGGCCTTCGACACCATCTACGCAGAGGGGCAGAGGCGCTACGTGGAATCGCTTTCGGCATACGCCCGGCAGTTTCTGGAGCGCATGGAGAAGCCGGACGTGGATGAAATCGATGGCATCGCACCGGCGGTGGCGATCCGCCAGAAGAATACCAGCAGGAACCCGCGCTCGACCGTGGCCACGTCCACGGAGTGCTACGACTTCCTGCGCCTGTTATACGCCCGCGTAGGGCAGACGTTCTGCCCGAAGTGCGGGACGCGGGTGCGCAAGGACACGGTGGACGAAGTGGCGGCACGGTTGATGACGCTGCCCGAGGGGTCGCGTTGGTACGCGCTGTTTCCCTGCGGTGACCACGGATCGACGCAAGCTCTACGCGACCACCTTTTCGAATTGCGCAAGAAGGGCTTCAACCGGCTGTTCCAGGGCGGGCGGCTGTTCGAATTCTCGACCCCCGAATCGCTGCTGGACATCGATTTTTCTAAGCCCCTGTTCGTGCTGGTGGACCGGATTGCAATGAGCGCCGATCTGCATCAACGATTAGTGGATACGATCGAGATCTGCTATCGCGAAGCGGGCGAGGTGATTTTCGAAAGCGCATCGGGGGGTAAGGAGATCCGGTTTAATGAGCGCTTCCAGTGCAAAACGTGCCTGATGGAGTTTAACCAGCCGGAGCCGATTCTGTTCAGCTTCAACTCGCCTTTCGGCGCCTGCCCGCGCTGCCAGGGATTCGGCAATACGATCGACTTCGACATGAACCGCGTGATCCCAGATCCGTCGCTTTCGGTGGGAGAAGGCGCAGTGGAGCCGTGGACCAAGCCGCAGTACCGGTCCTGGCTGGGGAATTTTCGCAAGTCGGCAAAGAAACTGCGCTTTGACGTGCCGTTCTGCGACCTCACTGAAGCCGAGCGCGAGACGGTCTACGATTTCATCCGGCGCTTCTTCGACCACTTGGAAAGCAAGAAGTACAAGTTGCACGTGCGCGTGTTTCTGAGCCGGTATCGGGGCTACGCGTTGTGCCCGGAGTGCAAGGGGGCGCGTCTGCGCAAGGAAGCGCTGTACGTGCGGGTGGACGGCCGCAACCTGGCGGAGATCGTGCGGATGAATATCGCCGAAGCACAGGATTTCTTCCTGGGCCTGACACTGAGCCCGGAAGAGACCGCCATCGCGGAGAAGATTCTGGTGGAGATCCGCCAGCGGCTGAAGTTTCTGAACGACGTGGGGCTGGATTACCTGACGCTGGACCGGCTGGCTTCCACGCTTTCGGGCGGCGAGGCGCAGCGCATCCAACTGGCCACTTCGCTGGGTTCCCGGCTGGTGGGCGCCTGCTATGTGCTGGACGAGCCGTCCATCGGACTGCACAGCCGCGACACCGGGCGGCTGATCCGCATCCTGGAAGAGTTGCGCGGTTTGGGAAACACGATCGTGGTGGTGGAACACGACCCGGATGTGATGAAGGCGGCCGACCACATCGTCGACCTCGGACCGGGCGCCGGCGAACACGGCGGGCAAATCGTGTTCGAAGGGCCGATGACCCAGCTGATGGCGAACGGTAACTCTTCGCTAACTGCACGGTATCTGCGCGGCAATCTCAAGGTCTCGGCGGCGATCCCGCGGCGGGAAGTGGACCCGCGCCGCACCATGCGCTTTTCGGGAGCGCGGGTGCATAACCTGAAGAACATCGAGGTGGAAATTCCACTGGGAATGATGGTGGCAGTGACGGGCGTCTCGGGCTCGGGGAAATCCACACTGGTGCACGACGTGATCTTCCGGTCGCTGGAGGCGATGCACAAGGCGCGCGAAACCGACGCGGGGCAGCCGGCCACGGGCGAGGGCGCCCTGGCAGGGATGCCGGACCCAACGCCTGGGCCGCAGATGATGTGCAAACGCGTGGACGGAGCGGAGCGGATCACCACCACCGTGATGGTCGATCAATCACCCATCGGGCGGACGCCGCGGTCGAATCCAGTTACTTACATCAAGGCCTTCGACCTGATTAGGGCTCTGTTCGCCTCCACGCGCGAAGGCCAAAAGCGCGGTTACACAGCGGGCCATTTCTCGTTTAACATTCCGGGTGGCCGCTGCGAGGTCTGCCAGGGCGATGGCACGGTGACGGTGGAGATGCAGTTCCTGGCCGACGTGGAACTGCTGTGCGAGGAGTGCAAAGGCACGCGGTACAAGAGCGGCATTTTGGAAATCCGCTACAACGGCCGCAACATTCACGAGGTGCTGCAACTCACCGTGCGCGAAGCGATGGAGTTTTTCCACGCGGCGCCAAAGCTGGTGCAGAAACTGAAAGTGCTGGATGACGTGGGGCTCGGGTATTTGCGGCTGGGCCAATCGGCAACCACGCTTTCCGGCGGCGAGGCGCAGCGCGTCAAACTGGCGGCACACCTTTCGACTTCGAGTTGCGCGGGCACGTTGTTCATCTGCGACGAACCGACCACGGGGCTGCATTTCGACGACATATCGAAGCTACTGATTGCCTTTCAGCGGCTGATTGCGAACGGCGGAAGCTTGATCGTGATCGAGCACAATCTGGACGTGATTAAAGCAGCAGATTGGGTGATCGACCTGGGACCCGAGGGCGGAGCGCGCGGCGGGCGGGTGGTGGCGGCGGGTCCGCCAGAAGCCATAGCGGCGGTGGCGGAATCGTATACGGGACGTTACCTGCGGCGCGTGCTGGGGACATAGTGCAGGGCGGCGTAAAGGATCGTTCAGCGAAACCGCGATCACTCACGACGGGCGCACGGTAACGCTACCCAAGACGCAGGGGTTAGCCGTCGCGGCGCTTGAGCGTGGGGCGTTCGTCGGAATCGGTCTTGGGCTTGGTACCGTCGTCGTTCGGGTCAACCGGGCCAGTGCCAGTGCCGGGCGCGCGGCGGAGCCGCGGACGGTTGGAATCCTTGTCGGTGTCGATCTTGCGGCGGTTGTGCAGCATCGCCAGGCGATCGTGCACTTCGTTGAACTCGGAGGTATTGACCACGTACTCCGGCTTGGCCACCAGGATCTTCTGAATCTCAGACTGGGCAGACTTGATGCGGTTATCGGTGGGCGGGTGGCTGGAGAAAATCTTGGCGAGCGTGCCCGGTTTCTTCTTTTCCAGCGACTGGATCTTTTCGAAGAAGTCGACAAAGGCCGTGGGGTCGTATCCGGACTTGTACATATACTGTAGACCCAGGTAGTCGGCTTCGGATTCCATGGTCTGGGTGAACTTCAGAAATCCAAGGGGAATAGCGAGGCTGGCACCCTGCCGAATCGCATAGCCGGCCCAGCCGCCCATGAAGATAAGCGGGATAGAAGCGATATTGATGATCTCCCCCTTGGTGGCCTGTTTGGTGCCGTGCCGCGCGGCGACGTGGGCGATTTCATGCGCCATCACGCCGGCCAGTTCGGCCTCGGACTCGGCCTTCAGGATGAGGCCGGAGTTGACGAAGAAGAAGCCGCCCGGCAACGCAAAGGCGTTGACCTCTTCCGAGTCCAGAACCTTGATGGTGAAGGGCACCTTGGCGTCGGAATTCCGAACAAGGTTCTGCCCGATGCGGTTGGTGTACTCGGCGATCACCGGATCGTCGATGACCTTAGCCTGCCGCTCCACTTCCTGCGCCAACTGCTTGCCGAGGGCGATTTCCTTCTCGAGGGAATAGAAATTCACGCCCTTCCCGACATCGCGGTTGCCGATTTCTTCGGGATCCTTCTTCTTGTCGTCAGCCAACGCACTCCCCAACACCAGACTGAGCGAGAGCAAGGCACCCATGGGCTGCACCAGACGAAGTTTCATCGTTCGAAAACTCCTGTATAGCTACACTATACGCCCCTTTGCGAGCGGTGGATAGTCTATCTATTAAACGCGGACCGAATCGCCGGGGTTTCGGAATCTTAATGTTTCCCGGTCAGTAGCGTCCCAAACTGATCACGTTGCCGTTTTGGTCCACCAACACGTCCAGCCGCAGGTCCAGATAGGAGTAGAAGGTGCGGCCTTGCTTGGCGTCGGCGGAAGCCACTTTGTTTCCCCAACGGCGAAGGCACTCTTGCCAAGTCATTTTAGGCGGATAGCTAAAGACCGTGCGCAGCTTTCCAGTGGATTTGTCGAAATCCAGTTCCAGCCGCAAGTAACGGCCCGAGGGATCGGAAAAGGCGTAGATTCTGCCGTTTACAGTCTTCTGGCCGTCGTAGGCGGGGCGTTGGTGAAGAGGATCGCCGAGCAAAGACCGGGCGTCGGCTTCCTTCCAATAGCCGATCTGCTTCTGGCAGAATATGGCGCTATCGTTGTCGAAGCCCGGCGGCAGCGCTGGTTTCGGCTTTCTGACGGTGGCGCGGAGTTCAGCTTCGGCCGGGGACTTGGGCGGCTCGCGCCGGAAAGCAGTTTCCAGCGATTTGACCGGTGCGGGATCGGGTTGGGGATCCACCATCGGGGAGGCAGGCAGAACCGGCGGCCCTTCCGGGATAGAGGCAGGGGGCACCGGAAAAGGGGTGCTGGCCGAAGCCGAAGTCGGAACCATCACCAGACTGGGGGGTACGGGCGCGCCCGGAAGCTTCAGCACGACACTGTCGGAGGGTTCACTGGACCGCAAAACCGGGGGCGTCGCTTTGGGAGTAGCGGTGTCTCGGTCCGCCGCGGGGATGGTCAGTTGGCCAGCCAGAGCTACCGTGGAAACCACCTGCAACCACTTCATAACCGCCTCGCCAATTCGGGAATCCAACATCGACTGTAGCGGGATTCCGCACGATTTCGGAGCTGTATTTGGACAGCACGGAGATGTTTGCCGAGGTTAAGGGTCTGGCGCGAAATTGGCGGAAGACAGTGCGAATCGAACACACCAGCGGATTCAACAGCCGCCGAACGGTTTTGAAGACCGTCCCGAACACCAGTCCGGATTGCCTTCCGCCACTATTGTAGAGGAGATTGCAGTGTCGCCGCTGCGGCTGTTGTGGCTGTATGAGCCAAGCCGAGCCGAGCCGTTGCAGGCGGCCTACGAGAAAGATACACTGGAGTGGATAGCCTCTGGCTTTTCCCAAATATTCCCCGGTCGTCTAATGGTAGGACAGCGGCCTTTGGAGCCGTGAATCGTGGTTCGAATCCATGCCGGGGAGCCAACTCTTTAGTTTCAGCATTTGAGAGTGGCTACCGACGCGACCGTGTACAAGCCGTGTACAAAACCGGCGATTGAGTTGTGAACGCTGTGCTGCCGAAAGCCATATGCTGCAACCTGTTGGGCCTTGGATTGGACGCCAGGGCCGTGAATCACGTGGGAATCCAGCTGGCCAAGAGAAAATGCTCGCTTCTAGGGTGGCAAGCCGGAGCAATTGCCTGTCTCCCAAGCTTTGCGCTTGCCCGGCAACCGTATCGATTGACGTCCGCCGACCCACGCCAACGGGACCGCCCGGAAGCCGGGAATGGGACGTACCTGTCCTCTGAAGATGAGCACCACGGCGAAGGCAAACCGCTGGGCCTTGAAACCGTGGAGACCGGGACACGGCGTCTGGTCGACAGCTGCCGGCGTGCACCCATGGTCTCACCATGGTCTACCGGAGTCGCGGAAATGCCCTGCGGAAGCTCCACAGCACTGCTTCCGATCCTTGTCGTCAGCCCTGGCACCCACAATCGATCAACCGATCTACCACTTTTCGAAAGAGAAATCGTCGAAATAGGTCACGCTGTCAGCTTTCGTCCAGAGGCCGATCTTGCCCGCTTGGGGGAAAGTCGAATCCTCCACCTCGAAAAGCTTCTGGCCATTGAAGGCCACGCTGAAGACGTTGCCACGGAACTCCACGCCCAGCTCGCACCACGTTCCTGATGGAACAGGTATGCTTCACGCCGTACGTTTTGACGTTGGAGCCTTTGGCGCGATTGCCGTTCGGGTTCCCTTTCGACTTTGTATAGCACTACGTTGTTCTCAAGAGCATTTGCCCGCGCCAAGTAGTAATTATCCGCCTCCCTGAACCGCCAGACGATTCCTGCTGCTTGGTCTTCTTTTCCTGAGATCGTCTTGAATTTGACGCGGATCGAAACAGACGATCAATTAATGGAACTCACGAAGCAGTACGGGCAGGTTGTCATTCCAAAGCACGACGAAGACCTTGATCTGACGCACTGGTGGGTCATCCGAGACGACGGGGCCGAAATACTCTACGTGGGCACTCCCGAAACTTTCACGACGTACATCGAAGAGAGGAACGGTGGCGTTCAGTAGGACCGCCAAGCGCAGGATTGTGGAACTGAATTCGGCGGGATCCTGCTCGCGAACATCCGAAACCTTCTCGCGCCACGCTGGCGACGTCACAGCACGCTTGTCGCTTCCGGCTGCTCTCCCGACTCCGATTTTGCGCGTCCGGCGTCCGGCGCCGGCAATCAGCTACCGTCCGTCAGGGCAACCCCGGTATCATCAAAGAGGGCCGTCATGCGTCTGGAAGAAGCCATCCTCGAAAAGGTCCGCCGGCTCCCGCCGGCGAAGCAGGAGGAGGTATTGCGCTTCGCGGACGGCCTACAGCACCGTTCCTCCATAACAATGGTGCCCTCCCGTGACCGTAGCCGCGAAATGGAATGGCTAAAAGAAAACCGTGCCAAATACGCGAATCAATGGGTTGTCGTGGAAGGCGACCGGTTGATCGCAGCGGATGCAGACGGACACGAGGCCCTCGTCGCCGCCAAAGCCGCGGGCATAGAAGTACCCCTTCTGGAACACGTGCTTCCCGAAGATCCGCCACCTTTCGCGCCGTGTTGGATGTGATGTAAGTGTGCGGAAACAGAACCGCGCGCAATTCCGTGTTCTCCGGGCGAATGCGTACACATCCATCCGGCAGCCGCCTGATTTGTTTTCCTGCTCGGTCATTCCGCGCTGTCACCTAATCGCGGGGTTTCGCTGGCCCTCAATAGTCGGGCACTTGGATTTTCAGGCCGTCAATCATTTGGTAGTGCTTTCGGATCACCGTCAACATGAGAGGCATCCCCGACAGTGTCGGCGGTCATGTCCATTTTGATGTGGAGGCGATCATCTCTAGGACTCTATAATGAGGTTCGTGGAGAATGAAGCACCTGAGCGCTGGCTTTCCGCTTATTATGGCGCCACGGTGCAGGAGTTTCTTTCGGAGGATCCCGTCTATATTACGGGAAGACTGGTAAAGTCGCACGGCCATGATGTAGAACTCGAACAACTGCGGGCGTGGGAAGAGGAGATCAAAATTCTCGCACCGGCCCTGCAAGATATTGCGGGAACAATTTATCTCGAATTCGATGTGCCTCGGCTGGCCAGCCGCATTGATGCGGTTCTCATTGTTGGGCCCGCCATTCTGGCTATCGAATTCAAAGTTGGCGAAAACCTGTATCGAACGGCCCATTACAACCAGGTCTGGGACTATGCTCTTGATTTGAAGAATTTCCATCTAGCCAGTCATAATGCGTCAATCTTTCCTTTGCTGGTGGCTACCGAGGCTGCCCATAGCGATGCCAATTGGCAAGACCCAGATTCCGATCAGGTAAGCCCACCCCGACGATGCAGCTCCGCCGGCATCGCTACCGCAGTGTGTGACGCGGTTGCGGTGGCCAAGGGACTGCCGTTGGATGCCGTTGAGTGGGGAAAGTCGCCGTACCATCCGACGCCGACCATCATTGAAGCTGCCCGTTCACTGTACTTCCGACATTCCGTCGAGGCGATTTCGCGGCACGACGCTGGTGCAACAAATCTGAGTGTTACCTCAGCGGCCGTGGAGAACATCGTCGAAAGCGCCCAGCGGGAACACCGGAAGGCAATCATCTTCGTGACCGGTGTGCCCGGCGCGGGGAAGACGCTGGTCGGACTCAATGTTGCGACTCGCCGCCGAGATTTCGGTGAATCCCGCGCTGTCTTTCTTTCTGGAAACGGCCCGCTGGTTGCAGTGCTCCAGGAAGCGCTTGTCCGCGATGAATTGGCGCGGACAAAAAGACGGGTGCGAAAAGGCGTCGTTCGACTGCCAGTCAAGGCTTTCATTCAGAACGTGCACCATTTCCGGGATGAAGGCATACGGAGGCCTGACCCACCCTACGACCATGTCGTGATCTTCGACGAAGCACAACGTGCATGGAACCGCGATAAAACAGCTGACTTCATGAAACGCCGGAAAAAAGTCCCCGACTTCAACTCGTCTGAACCGGAATTCCTGATCTCCTATCTCGACAGACATCCAGACTGGGCGGTCATCATTTGCCTCGTTGGCGGCGGCCAGGAGATCCACACGGGCGAAGCGGGAATTGGCGAATGGCTCGAGGCTCTGCGTCTCCGGTTTCCGCATTGGTGGGCCTACGTTTCGCCGAATCTAGCGGAATCGGAATACGCTGCCGGTACTTTCGTTAGTGCGCTTTGCACTCAAGACCGTTTCACAGCTGACGCGCGATTACACTTGGAAACCTCAATGCGGTCCTTCCGTTCGGAGAAGGTGTCGGCATTCGTCACGGCGGTGCTTGATTGCGAGGCTGATTCGGCCAGAGGCTTACTTCGAGAAGTTTCCAAACGATATCCGATCGCAATTACCCGTGATCTCCAGAACGCCAAACAATGGGTTCGTGAACGAGCCCGCGGCTCCGAACGCTATGGCCTAGTAGCATCTTCCCAGGCACAGCGCCTCAAGCCGCATGCCATCGACATTCGCGTTGAGATCGATCCCGTTCACTGGTTTCTAGACGATCGGAAAGATACGCGATCCAGCTTTTACTTGGAGGATGCCGCGACTGAGTTTCAAATTCAGGGCCTGGAACTTGATTGGATTTGTTTGACATGGGATGCCGATCTTCGAATGGACGGGCAGGCATGGGGTCACCATGCATTCCGAGGCGACGCATGGACAACGATCCGCAAACCGGATCGAAAGCGATATCAGCTCAATGCTTATCGAGTCCTGCTGACACGGGCAAGACAGGGTATGGTCATTTTCGTTCCTCCGGGAGATGTTCACGATCCAACGCGAGACCCGCGGTTCTATGATGAGACCTATAGCTACCTGGCCGGCCTTGGGCTCCAGACCATTTAGCGAAGACCATATTCATCCGGCTCGCGGCTGTCAACTGGGTTTCAGCTAGTACCTAACCCGGCGTAGCCGGAACCAAACAGGAAAATCGGTTACGATGCCGCCATGGGCGCCGAACTGTTGACGGAACGCTACAAATACCAGATCGCCGGGGTTCTTTCCTGCTATGACCGGATCATCA
>Ga0209067_10000350_pt1 | contig 30499 bp, 22 predicted proteins | sample ColStrG_CSR_2013_FD_187199 | JGI IMG/M metagenome (GOLD analysis project Ga0209067, IMG submission 187199) | Freshwater sediment microbial communities in response to fracking from Pennsylvania, USA - Cold Stream Run_MetaG_CSR_2013 (SPAdes)... | ecosystem: Environmental > Aquatic > Freshwater >... | reverse complement strand
GATTCTGCCCTCGATATAGGCCATACAATAGGCGTGCAGTTGCTGTTTAATGGTGGTCATGTTAATTTTAAATTTAAAACTTATTGGCCAATGAAAGCCCTGTTACAAATTTTGATTTTTGTGCCGTTCTCACTGAAGGCACAACTGACCGACTGGATAACGGTGCAAAGCGCCTATTCCAGTCAACAGACGGTGGAAGCGCTCCAAAAGGCAGTTCAACAAAAAGGGTTTAAACTCTTTGCCACCCTCGACCATTCGCAGGAGGCAGAGGTAGCCGGTCTTAAATTACGACCAGAAATTTTACTCATTCTTGGGAACCCAAAAGTGGGTACCGCCTTGATGAATTGTGATGCGCGCATCGGCATTGCTCTTCCCTTAAAGATTTTAGTTTGGGAAGATGCCACCGGAAAGGTGATGGCTGGCTTCATCAACCCTGAAAATTTTTTGAAAGAATACCAACTTGAAGATTGCAAGGATATTTTGCCAAAAATGAAAGCAGCGTTAAAAGATTTGTTGTCAGCGGTAGCAAAGAGAAATTAATCCTATTTTTTTAGCGCCGCTTTTAATATCTCCAAGGCTTTTTCCAAATCCTGCGGGGTATCGATGCAGATGCTTTCTTCCATGTCGGTTTCTACGGTTTTGATTTTAAAACCATTTTCAATCCAGCGAAGCTGCTCCAGCGATTCGGCTTTCTCGAGAAGAGAGGGGGACAAGCGAGTGATTTTTTCTAAGATATCGCTTCGATAAGCATATAACCCCACATGCCTGTAAAAAGTAGTTTTGTCCAACCAATCCTTTTGCTCGGTTTTTTGCACGAACGGAATGGGGGACCGACTAAAGTAAATTGCTTCGTGCAATTGATTGATCACCACCTTGGCCTCGCCTGGGGAATGCAGTTGCTCCAATGTGCCAATCTTTTGAATCAGCGTTGCTAATTCCGTTTCTTCTTGTAAAGAGGAGCAAAGCAAATCAATTTGCCCTGGGTCAATAAAGGGCTCATCGCCCTGAATGTTGATAGCAAAATCATATATTTCGTTTTGTTTTTTCAGGGCTTCAAAGCAACGATCCGTTCCACTCGGATGATTTTCATGGGTTATACAGGCGTTGCCACCGAAGGATAGGATGTGCTCGTAGATTCTTTTGTCATCGGTGGCAACCACGACCTGTGAAAGTTTTTTTGATTTCTTTACTTGATTGTAAACGCGTTGAATCATCGTCTGACCAAGCATGTCCACTAAGGGTTTTCCTGGAAATCGGGAGGAAGCGTAGCGCGCAGGGATGATTCCGAGTATTTTCATTTTGATCATTGCTGCAAAAGTAAAAAATGTTTTAACCTTTTAAGCTGATTGATAATCGTTCCGGATTCGCCAGGCGGAGGGATAAAGGTTATTCATTCGCTTACCCAGGAGGTTGGCCCAGCCAATCGGCACGTTCTGGTAGTTCATCAAGGCGAACCCGGTCTTTTCTGACGGCAGATTCAATACGTCCTTTCTTAAATAAGCGATCGCATCATTAAGTGAAAGTTCGATCGAGGTGAAATTTTCACGATTGATTTTTGTGGAAAGTGACATGGCGTGTTCGGGAATGAGTTTGTCATGTTTTGCGGTGGCCATAGCCGTTCCCTTCTGGATCACCCTCAAAAACTTGGTAAGAAATTCAATTTCGAAAAGATAATTCTTTGGCAAAGCAAGTATTAATTCTTCTTGCTTGATAAATTCAATTTCTTCTGGTTCTTGTAACCACGATGATAGACGCTCTTTAATTTTCGTGGGTGGATGGTCAAATGTTTTCTTTCGATGTATTAAAATCTCATGCTGCTCTTCCTTTTTTCGAATAACTGAAATAAAGAACCCTTCCCCTTTAATTTGGTGGGGATAAAATCGATAACCAAAAACATTGTTTTTCTTTACTTCTTCAACCCCAAAATTATTTTCCATTTTTAACTTAACACTTTCAATTTTTTTCCCCTTGGCCAGCCAATTCATATTTTCTTCATTCTCTTTTTCATTGTAGGTGCAGGTGCAATAGATTAAAACCCCGTTCTTTTTCAAGGCAGGCCAAACCTGATTTAATATTCGCTGCTGCCGCAAGGCACACAGTTCAACATTCTCTTCTGACCACTGGTGGATGGCCTGCGGATCTTTTCGAAATAACCCTTCTCCGGAGCACGGCGCATCCACCACAATGACATCAAAACACCCTTCGAGTCTTTGAAAATCCTCAGGATCGTTATTGGTGACCACCACATTATTGTTTCCCCACTTTTGGATATTCTCTCCTAATACGGTCGCCCGGGATCGGATTGCTTCATTAGCCACCAGCAATGACTGATCGTTAATTAAACTAAGAAGATGGGTTGATTTGCCACCGGGTGCAGCGCATAAATCCAGTACCTGCAAAGGCTGCGACAAGTCCACAGCCTGTTTCAGCGCCTGTTCCAGAAACATGGAGCTGGCTTCTTGCACGTAATAGGCGCCGCCGTGAAATAACGGATCAAATGTAAAAGATGGCCGCCGGTTCAAATAGTACCCAAAGTCAGTCCAAGGAATTTTTTCAAAATCGTTAGCGTTACTCTTTATTGGATTGCGACGAATACTGGTGGGAGAAGGCCGCTCATGGGCAGAGACAAAATCATTCCAGTTTTGCTGGAGTTGAATGCGCATCCTTTCTGTAAAGGCTGGCGGAAAAAAGCCTTCAGTCATTTAGCTTCTTGTCCATGTATGCAATGATAGTAACCAATTGCGTCAAAAGGCCGTCGTAGTTCTTCTTACCAATTAACTTTCGGTATTCGTCCATGAGTTCACCCACCGTTTCGCGTGCACACCAAATGAAACTCTGACCTTTTGAGGTAAGTTTAAAAATGGTGCTACGTTTGTCGTCGGGGTCAGTTTTAGAGGAAATATAGCCAGATTTTTGTAGTTCTTTGATCACTTTGCTCATGGCTTGCTTCGTCACTTTCGCGCGCAAAGCCAGGTCGTTATTACTTGTTCCGTTCATGTCGATGTTCATGATCACGGGCATGTAAGTCATTTTGAATCCCTTATACCCTTTTTGAGCCAGCCTTTCGATTGCCCAGGAATCAAACTGCCTTCGTAAATGGTTCAAAATCTTTCCCCAACCGCATGAAAGAATGTAATCCTTGTCATGGAATATCTGATCAAGTGCCATACTATATTAATAGGTTGGACAAAATTAGTTCATTAAAAAATAATAGTCAACATTATTGACTAATTAGTCAACCAAGTTTACTTTTGCCCCGTTAGAGAAACATTATTTAAAACGCCCAATTATGGAATCCAACGAGCTAAAGCCAAAGAAAAGGAATATAGCCCCATTTATCATTGTACCTGCTGTTTTGATCGCCGCTTTCTTTGGCATACGGGCGATTATTCATAATTTAAATTATGAATCCACTGACAATGCCCAAATTGAAACAAATGCTACTCCGATTGTTAGTCGATTGGCGGGCTTTATCGATTCGGTTTCCGTAAATGATTATGATGAGGTAACCAGTGGTCAGCTATTGATTTCCATCGATGACCGTGAGTATGCCCTGGCGGTGCTTCAGGCGCAAACCGACCTTGCCAATGCCCAGGCCGATCTCGCCAACGCCCAGGCTCAACTTAATAATAGCCAAGCCAACAAACAAGTCGCGTTGGCGAACGAAGACGTACAACGCACTCGTGTGCAAAAAGCGGCCGATGATTTAAAACGGGATGAAGGTTTGTTTACCGATGCGGCCATCACCCAAAAGCAATTGGATGACAGTCGGAACAATGCCGAGTCGGCGCAAAAGCAATTTACAGCGAACCAGAAACAAGTGGCCTTTGCCAATTCGCAGGTGGTCACTTCGGAAGCACAGATCAAAAAGGCCCAAGCCACCGTGGAGACCCGTAAGGCGGCACTTGATCTGGCCAAACTCCGATTGAGTTATTGCAACGTTTATGCCCCGGTAAATGGTCGCATTGGAAAAAGAAATTTGGAAGTGGGTCAATATGTGCAACCGGGTCAGCCGTTGATGACCGTTGTCAATAGTGATCAATTTTGGATTGTTGCCAACTTTAAGGAGACACAAATAGAGAAAATGAAAGTCGGGCAGGAGGTAAGTATAAAATTAGATGCCTATCCAGACGTTAAAATCAAAGGCAAAGTTTCGTCGTTCAGCCTTGCCACCGGCTCAAAGTTTTCGTTACTGCCTCCGGATAATGCCACCGGCAATTTTGTTAAGATTACGCAACGTGTTCCCGTAAAAATAGAATTGGACGATGATTCCAACTACAAGGGCATCCTTAAGGCAGGTCTCAGTGTAGATGTGGAAGTAAAAGTGCAGTAACATGGCGTCAGCACCGTTACCAACTGGATTTGCCCGAGCCATTATCGTAATCACCACGATCTCGGCTGCCATTATGGAGCTCATTGACGTATCGATCGTCAATGTGGCTTTGTCCGACATCAGTGGAAACTTAGGCGCTACGATTGAAGACACCTCATGGGTGGTAACCGCCTACGCCATTGCCAATGTCATCATCATTCCGCTCACTGGATTTTTTGCCCGGCTTTTTGGTCGCAAGAGATATTACATAGTCTCTATTTTTATTTTTACGCTTTCGTCTTACATGTGCGGCCAGGCTGGAAGTTTAATTTCACTCGTAATCTGGCGATTTATACAAGGTGTCGGTGGCGGCGCGTTGCTTTCTACTTCACAAGGAATTTTATTCGATGCCTTTGAGCCGGCCAAGCGCCCGATGGCGGCTGCTATGTTTGGTATGGGCATTGTGCTTGGCCCTACCATCGGTCCGATTTTAGGTGGCCTCATTGTGGACAATTATTCATGGCCACTGATTTTCTATATCAATATCCCCTTTGGAATTGTTGCCACGATCTTAACTCTTCGATTCATAAGGCGCACGGAGGATGAAAAAAATCCTAATCGGGAGAAACCCGTGATCGATTTTACCGGTATTGCTTTTCTGGCTGTTGGGGTAGGCTGCTTACAGTACGTCCTCGAGCGAGGCGAATCCGATGGCTGGTTTGAAGATCGAACCATCGTGGTGCTGTCTATTCTCGGTGCATTTGGACTGGTTTCCTTTGTTTATCGGGAGTTGACCGCAGCCACACCGATGGTCAATCTGCATGTGATGAAGCGAAGGAATTTATGGGCAAGCAATGTGCTCACCTTCTCGGTAGGCTTTGGGATGTTCGGCTCGGTATTTATTTTTCCGGTTTTAGTCCAGCGCATTTTGGGATACACGCCCACCGATGCTGGCTTTGGTTTGGTGCCCAGTGCCATCGCCGCTATTTTTTGTATGCCGATTGTAGGAAGACGACTAGGAGCGGGAACTCCACCGTTAGTTTTTGTGGTCATCGGATTCGTGTTTTTTATTTTGCATGGATACACCTCTTCGTTGGTTACTCCTGATGTTGGCTTGCCTTTTTTCTTCTGGACACAGGTGTTTCGTGGAATAGGAACAGCTTGCCTGACTGTGCCACTCATCAATCAGGCTGTAGTGGGCCTTACGCCACAAGAGATGCCAAGCGGAATAGCGCTGACAAACATGCTTCGTCAATTAGGCGGCGCCTTTGGGATCGCCGTAATGAATACCTATGTGGCGCAACGTTATGCGGTGCATCGATATGATTTGGTGAGTAACTTACAGCAGTCGGATCCCAATCTTATCCAACGGTTGTCACAATATCAGGCGGGCGCGCTGAGTGCCGGGATCAACCCAACTCAGTCAACGGAATTCAGTTATAAAATTTTAGACCTGGCTGTTACCAAACAGAGTTTTTTAATGGCTTATGCTGACAGCTTTATGCTGATCGCTTTATTTTTTGTGTGTGTCATTCCTTTTATGTTTTTATTGCGTACAAAAAAAATAGACCAGGCTACGATTCAAAAAATTGCGGAGGAAAGCCACTGAAGATTTACCATTTTAGATATTAAGATTATGTCACTATGAAGAAGATATTTTTAGTAACCCTGTATTTATTGGTCGCCGCCTTCGCCGGAGCACAAACCAATACCGAATTGAAAACACTAATTAAACAATCGTTCGGTTATTTTCCTCGGATTCAGGAATTGCAAAAGGCATCGGAAACTTCTGAACTCCGCATTGGGTTAGCGCGTAGCAATTACTATCCGGTGCTATCGGCCAATGGGGCTTATACGTATGTAACACCATTAAGTAGAATTAATACTCAAAATGGTGAACTAGTCTTTCAGCCCAATAACAATTACGATTTTAACCTTTCATTGACACAGCCAATTTGGGATTTTGGCAAAACCAATGCGCAGATAGCCAAAGCAAAGACCGATCTTCTTAGTGCAACCACCAATATTGAACAAGCGAAAGCCCAAGTGGCCGCACAGGTAGCGAATGTGTATTATGCTATGGTTTATCTAAAGAAAGCCATTACTGTTGAAGATTCAATTTTATCATTCTTGCGTGAGAACAAAAAGATTGTCGAAAGTCGGATAAAGCGGGGTGACGCATTGCAGATTGATATAACCAATATTCAAAGCAATATTGACTTAGAAGAGAACCGTAAAGTAGATTTCGTCAACTCGTTGCAAAAACAGAAAGCACTTTTGGATTATACGACCGGGGTAAACACCGAACCGACGTCCGGTGATTTTGATTTTCCGGCCTTCTCCGAAGCGCCCGTGATGGACTATGCCAAACAAAACAATTTTGATTTGTTGTTAGCCAACCAGCGAACGCTGGCCACGGAAATGGATTTGAAATATTCGGAGAACAGTCGTTATCCCTTATTGAACCTAATTGGAGGTACCGGTTATAAAAATGGGTATCAACCGTCAATTCAGCCGCTGATTTTTAATTACCTGGTGGGTGTTCGGTTGAGTGTTCCTATTTATTCGGCGGGCAAGACAAGCCAGAATATACAGATCTCCAGAAAGAATGTAGAGGCAAGTCAATTGGCAGTGAAGACGACCGAGAACAATTTGCGAAAAGATCTCGCTCAGGTGCAGGCAGATATCACCTCCAACGCCGATCGTATTAAAAATTCAGAGGCTCAGGTGAAATACGCACGAGAAGCTTTGGTGCTTACTGAGTCGCGTTACAAGCAGGGAGTGGCTACGCATTTGGATTTGCTTAACGCCTCTTCAAACCTTCAGCGGATTTTGCTCAACCAGATCCAGTTCGAATTTCAGCTTTGCGCCGCCCGTATTGAACAGGCCAGGTTGTTGGGATGGAAGTATTGGAGTGAATAACGCCATATTTTAGATCGAAAGAATGCGTTAACTTTCGGCATTCTTTCTATGAATTTAAAATCCAATGACGCCCGACTGAAATCGTGGGTAGACGTCCCCAAAGGCGCTGACTTTCCTGTCCAGAATTTGCCTTTTGGGATTTTTAAAACAAAATATTTGAACCCGGTTGCTGGCGTAGCAATTGGCAATTATGTTCTCGATCTGGTTTATCTTCATGAAAATGGGTTCCTTGATAGACTTGGTTTGCCACAAGGCATTTTCAACCAAAAATACCTGAATGATTTCTTAGCCTTGGGCAGAAAAAGGGGGCGTGAAGTCCGGGAACGAATTTCTGAATTACTCCGCCACGACAATGATGAACTCAAATCCAATAAGGCAGCCAGTGAGATTGCGCTGGTCCCGATGAGCGAAGTTCAGATGTGTATCCCAGTTAGAATTCCAAACTACACTGATTTTTACAGTAGCGAAGAGCATGCTAGGAATGTAGGGGCAATGTTTCGTGATCCGAAAAACGCTCTGCTCCCTAATTGGAAACATTCGCCGGTGGGTTATCATGGCAGAGCTTCCTCCATAGTCGTTTCAGGAACGTCCCTTCTTCGTCCGAAAGGACAAGTGAAACCACCCGATGCCGAACTGCCGGTCTTTTGTCCAACGCAAAAGTTGGACTTTGAATTGGAAATGGCCTTCATCACCTGCACGGAAACAAGACTTGGTTCGCACCTTACCACTCAGGAGGCTGAAGAAAATATTTTCGGGTTGGTTTTGTTCAACGATTGGAGTGCACGGGACATACAGCAATGGGAGTACGTGCCACTGGGTCCATTTCTGGCCAAAAATTTTGGATCCACGATTTCACCCTGGATCGTGACACTGGATGCCTTGGAGCCTTTCCGAACGAAAGGCCCGGATCAGTGGCCGCATGTCCTGCCTTACCTTACCTTTGAAGGCAACAGAAATTTTGATATTTCACTTGAAGTTTTTATTCAACCCGAGAGGTCAGAAGCCATCACGATTTGTCGCTCTAATTTCAAATACTTGTATTGGAATATGGCGCAACAGCTGGCTCATCACACCGTCAATGGATGCAACATTCAGGTGGGTGATTTATATGCCAGTGGCACGATCAGCGGGCCTTCTCCTGGGTCCTATGGGTCAATGCTGGAGTTGTCATGGAATGGGCAGCGACCCTTGCATATGCCCGATGGAACGGAAAGAAAATTTATTCTTGACGGGGATACGGTGATCATCAGGGGGCATGCTGAAAAGGACGGAATTCGGATTGGATTTGGGGAGTGCGCAGGTAAAATTTTACCCGCCATTTAGCCGCTATTTTTTTTCAAGAAAATAACCTAAAAAGCCTCTTATTTTGGGCTTTATTCCGACCTTTTTCACTACCTTCACGGCTCAAATTTTTACCCTTTTCTAACCGAATTTTACAGTGGCTGAAGACACCGGAGCACCCCTTGAACGACAAAGTATAATCCCTATCAATATTGAAGACGAAATGCGTGGCGCATACATCGATTATTCGATGTCGGTCATCATTTCGCGTGCCTTACCCGATGTGCGTGATGGACTAAAACCGGTGCATCGACGCGTGCTTTACGGTATGTTGGAACTGGGTGTAAACTACAACCGGCCTTACAAGAAATCGGCTCGTATTGTTGGTGATGTGATGGGTAAGTATCACCCTCATGGTGATGCCTCGATCTACGACACGATGGTGCGCATGGCCCAGGACTGGAGTATGCGCTACATGCTGGTCGATGGCCAGGGAAATTTCGGTTCCGTTGATGGTGACCCCCCCGCGGCCATGCGCTATACTGAAGCACGCCTTCGCCGTATTGCCGAAGAGCTTTTGGCGGACATTAACAAAAATACGGTTGACTTCCAGCCAACCTATGATGACCAAAATACAGAGCCAACGGTATTGCCCTCAAAAGTTCCAAACCTGCTGATTAATGGGTCCTCCGGTATTGCCGTGGGGATGGCCACGAATATGCCCCCGCATAATTTAGGGGAAGTCATTGATGGCATCGTTGCCTACATCGACCATCGCGAAATCACCATTCCCGAATTGATGAAGATCGTGCTAGCCCCTGATTTTCCCACCGGCGGGATTATCTATGGTTATCAAGGAATACAAGAAGCCTTTCTTACCGGAAGGGGAAGAATTATTGTTCGGGCGAAGGCAGAAATTGTGACCAGTGGCCACGGTAAAGAGCAAATCGTGGTGACTGAAATTCCCTATCAAGTCAATAAAGCGCAGATGATTGAGCGCACCGCCACACTCATCAATGAAAAGAAAATTGAAGGCATCAGCGATATGCGCGATGAATCGGATCGCGATGGTTTCCGTGTAGTTTATGATCTAAAAAAAGATGCCATACCGAATATTGTACTCAACAACCTGTTTAAACAAACTCAACTTCAATCCTCTTTTGGTGTAAACAACGTCGCCTTGGTAAAGGGACGGCCTCAAACACTCAATCTAAAGGACCTGATTGTTCACTTTGTTGAACATCGTCATGAAGTCGTTGTGCGGAGGACAAAATTTGAGTTGGACGAGGCGGAAAAGCGTGCTCATATTTTGGAAGGCTACCTGATCGCTCTTGATCATTTGGATGAAGTGATCACCCTGATCCGTAATTCCAAAGACCCGGAAGTAGCCAAGATTGGTTTGATGGAAAGTTTCAAACTCTCTGAAATTCAAGCCAAGGCTATTTTGGAAATGCGCTTGCAACGATTGACCGGTCTGGAGCGTGATAAAATTCAGAACGAGTACAATGAAGTAAAAGAATTGATTGGCAGACTAAAAGAAATCTTAGCGAGCGAGCCCGTTCGCATGGGGATTATTAAATCGGAGCTGAGCGAAATCAAGGAGCGCTATGCGGATGCCCGCAGAACACAAATTGTGCAAAGCGAAGACGATATCACCATGGAAGATATGATCCCTAACGAGGAAATGGTGATCACTATTTCTAATCAGGGGTATGTGAAACGTACTTCGCTATCGGAGTACCGCACACAAGGCAGGGGGGGAATCGGATCGAAAGCCGCCGGTTCAAAGGATGATGATTTCACCGAGCATTTGTTTGTGGCACAGGCCCACAATTATATGCTCATTTTTACCGAATTCGGCAAAGTGTATTGGAAGAAAGTATACGAAATTCCCGAAGGCAACAAGACCGCCAAGGGTCGGGCGATTCAAAATTTGTTAAACATCGAGCCGGGGGACAGCGTTCGTGCCGTTTTGAATTTGAAGAGCATTGAAGACCCCGAGTACATCAACAACACTTTTGTAATTCTGTGTACCGAAAAAGGCATCATCAAAAAGACTTCATTGGAGGCGTATTCCCGCCCACGAGCCAATGGGATTACGGCGATTACGGTACACGAGGGGGATCGTTTGCTCGATGCGGCATTAACGAACGGTAAGAATCATATTATTATTGCAAAGAGTGAAGGTAAGGCTGTTCACTTCGATGAAAGTGACGTAAGACCCATGGGCCGCACGGCAGCGGGTGTGAAAGGTACAACGTTGGAAAACAGCCAGGATAAAGTGATCGGGATGGTTTGCATCTCCCGCGAGGATGCTAACCTGCTAGTGGTTTCAGAAAAGGGCTATGGTAAGCGCTCTGATATTAGTGATTACCGAATCACGCGCAGAGGCGGCAAAGGAGTTAAAACGATTAATGTCACTGAAAAAACCGGCAAACTTGTTGCGATCAAAGAAGTGGTTGATAAGGATGATTTGATGATCATCAATAAATCAGGCATTAGTATACGCATTAGTGTGGATGAACTTCGTGTTATGGGCCGTGCTACCCAGGGGGTACGCTTGATTAAACTCAATGACGATGACGCCATTTCTTCTGTGGAGAAAATTCAGAAAATGGAAGGTGAGAACGCCGAAAGCGATGCAATAATTTAATTGGTAACTTTAATTTTATATATAATCAGAATTCTTTAAAAATTTTTTTATGAAAAAAATAGCTCCCTTCCTCCTTTTGTTCCCCATGGCCCTGGCGGCACAGAAAGAGATTAAGCCAAGCGTCTCCAAAGCAGAAACCGCTTTACAAAAAGGAATCTTTGACGAGGCCAAATCGATCATCGATGCCACCGTGGCCAATCAGGAATACATGGTTGACAAGAAAGGCCAGCCTTCCAAAAATGCAGCCAAGGCCTGGTACTTGAAAGGAATGATTTATGCCGCTATCGACACGACCAAAGCGGCAAAATTTAAGTCCTTGGATCCGAATCCTTTTGCTGTGGCCAAAGAAGCATTTATAAAAGCAGAGGAGATTGATAAAGGAAAAAATGAGAGTTTAGTCAATGCGCTGACGTTAGGTTTTCCCGTGCCGATGACCAAAGATCAAGTTTCGAAAACACTGGCCGGGGTGTATTTGGAGAGGGGATACGCCACCTATCAAAAGAAGGACTACAAGGGTGCATTTGTCGACATAGAAAAAGTAGTGTTCTTTGTCCCAAATGACACCACGCAATTAATGAATGCCGGGGTTTATTTTGGGCCTGCCGCAGAAGAAAATGACAAAGCTTTAGACTATATCAGTAGATACAAGGTAAAAGGAGGTAAAAATCCGGATGCTTCCTTACAACAATATTCTATTTATACAAAAAGGGCTGAGGCCGCAAAGAAAATAGGGAAGGAGAAAGATAAGAAGTATGATCCTTTGCTTGATTCTGTTTACATGAAGTATACTAACCAGGCGCTCAAAGTAGCTCAGGAATTGTCAGCAAAATATCCGAACAACATGGACTTTTTGAACTTGGAATACAATATCTATACCCAAACCAACCGACTTCCTGAGGCCAAGCGCCTGATGGAGAAGCGAGCCAATGCGGACCCCAAGGATAAAGAATCACGATATTTTCTGGGATTAATTTGCAATGAATTAAAAGATACAGAAGCGGCAAAGCACTGGATGGGTGAGGCAATAAAAGTGGACCCGGATTATTTCGATGCAAACCTCGTGCTAGCAAAACTCACCTATGCTGAAGCTCAAAAATTGAGAAATGAAAGAAATGCAATTACAGGTCAAAAGGATGCGGATCTGAAGAAACGTCAGGAGCTCTTTAAACAAATACCGGGGAAGTTGAAGGACTCTGCCGTTTATTGGGAGAAATGCGTTGCTGTCAATTCTTCTGACGCCGACGGACTATATGGACTTCTCTCCGTCTATAGCGACCTTTCCCTCTATGAGGATGCCACCTATGAGCCCAAGATTACGGAGTTGAAAAAGAAAATGAAGGCGTTGGGCCTGGAAGTTGATTGATAGAATATAAACCAGAATAGAACAAAGGCTGGATGATCCCAGCCTTTGTTGTTTATGTATGAAAAAAATAGTTTTAAGTTTGATTGCTTTTCCGGTCTGCCAAACACTAATCGGACAAGCTTTTAATGCTGAAAAAGAAAGGTCCTCCTTGAATTATAGCGGAAGAAGAGCGCAGGTTATTCAAAAATTCAAAAATGTAAAAGCCGGGAATTTTGGTGAATTTATACCGGGCATCATGACACGCATGGTCACTTCAAAGAAAATAGTGGCCTTGACATTTGATGCTTGTGGAGGGCCAAGAGGAAGTGAGTTTGACACCGCCCTGATCGCCTTTCTCAAGAAAGAGAAAATACCGGCCACCCTTTTTGTAGCGGGTTCCTGGATAGAAAAAAATACGTCCTTATTTAAGCTTCTTTGTGAAGAAACATTGTTTGAAATCGAGAACCATGGACTATCTCATCGGCCCTGCTCCCTGACAGGAAAGCGCAAGTATGGAATAGCGGGTACCCAAAACAGTGGCGAGGTGTTTGACGAAATTGAGCTGAATGCCAGGCAAATTGAATTTTACAGCAAAAGGAAACCCCAATTTTATCGGCCCGCTGCCGCTGCTGCCGATGAGGGATGTGTTAGTATGGCAAAAGAATTAGAAGAAAAGGTTGTTAATTTTGATGTGCTTTCTGGCGATGCCGTGCAAGGGACCGGCGCTGGGCAGATTGCAAAAAACATAATTGACAATACTGGACCGGGGTCCATCATTATTATGCACATGAACCAGCCCAAGCGAAAGGGATTCGAGGCGCTTGAGCAAGTTGTTCCGGAGTTAAGAAAACAAGGGTATGAGTTTGTAAAGCTAGAAGGTCATCCCCTGGTTGGAAAAAAGTGAATTCTTCCTTTCATCAATAGCCGTTAGATTTTACCTTTCGACATGAAGCGTTTTATTAAATGGACTTTTATTGGTCTTGTCCTTGTGCTAGTAATTTTAATAGCCGCGGCAATGATATTGCCACGTGTCTATAAGGATGCGATCCGGGTTGATCTTGAAAAGGAAATTGATCAACGCTTGGAAGCGGACGTTGCTTTTAGCGAGCTGGAAGTTCGCCTTTTTAGGCATTTTCCTAACCTTACCCTTTCGCTGAATGATTTATTGATCATTGGTAAGAATGATTTTAAAAGTGACACGTTAGCTGAAGTAAAGGCAGCGCAATTGGAAGTTAACCTGTGGAGTTTGGTTGCCCGACGGGAGATAGAAATTAAAAGTGTAAATCTTCTTGATCCTGAAATAAATGTCTACATCCTTAAGGATGGCAAAGCAAATTATGATATACAGAAAAAGGTAGACTCCACGTCACGGGAAAAACCTTCGTCAATAAATGTGGCCATTGACAAAGTAACCATTGAGCGAGGGAAGATTTCTTATGCCGATCAACAGCAGAATATTTTTGTTATGGCCGTCGGCATCGAACATGAGGGGAGCGGCGATTTTCTGCAGGATGTCTTTGACTACAAGACAAAAACAACCGTTCGTCAATTTTCCCTCAACTATGATCATACTCAGTATTTCTTAAAGAAAGCAGTGGGCGTGGAGATGATCATGGAGATGAACTTACCCGAAAGCAAATTCACCTTCAAGGAGAACCGGATGCAAATCAATCATTTTATTTTTAGTGTAGATGGCTTCTTCCAGCAGGTCGTAAATCAGTACGCCATGAATTTGAAATTTCAGGCTCCGGAGACCGCCTTCAAAAATATTCTGTCACTGGTACCGGGCTTGTACATGAAAGATTTCGATTATATGGAAGCGCGAGGCGACGTTTCTTTCAGCGGGTTTTTGGACGGCATTTATTCGGCTACCACCAAGGAGCTTCCGGCCTTTCACCTTGACATCAACGTGAAAGATGCGATGGTGAAAATCGACAGCCTTCCGGAGGCATTCAACAATATCCAGTTTGAACTGGTGGTGGACAACCGGGAACGAATTCTGGACAGTACGGTGATCGACTTAAAAAGCTTTCATATCGATTTGGGTAAACACCCGGTACACGGGCGAGTGAAAGTGGCCGGGTTTCACAAACCGAAAATCGATGCGGATATCTTTGCCGATGTTGAAATTGCGTCATTGGAGAGGCTGTATCCAATCAAGAACGTGGCCCTTAAGGGGAGACTGAATTTTGAATTTAAGGCAAGTGGTACTTTTGACGAAAAAAAATATTTACTCCCTCCCTTTAGCCTCAATTTAAAACTGACCGATGGCTATTTGAAATATGACAGCCTTCCTCGTCCCATATCGAAGGTGCAATTTCATTTGAATGCCGAAAACAAAACTGGCGACTTTGAAAATACGATGGTAGACTTTCGCCAAATCCACGCGGAGGTGGATGACAACGTCTTGCATGGATTTATGAAACTAAAAGGCTATCCCGATACCGAGGTGGATGCCGATCTGAGTGCCAACTTGGATTTGGAGGCTATCGAAAAAATATATCCGATTAATGGGTATCAACTCAAGGGAAAATTTAACATGGATGTGCTAGCCAAGGGATTGTATAGCAAAGACAAGAAAAAATTTCCGTTGGTCGATGCCAAGATGAATCTGGTTGACGGGTGGGTGCAATACAAAGGGCTTCCTCACCCGATTAAAGACATTCATTTTTTTGCCGAGGCGACCAGCAAAACAGGCAACTTGGCCGATGCCAAGCTTGCTGTCAACAAGCTTACTTACACCCTGGAAGACGAACCGTTTGAAATAAGTGGAAGTCTCACCAACCTGGATAGTTATGAATATAGCGTGCGGATTGACGGCAACGCCGACCTTTCAAAAATTTCGCAAGTGTATCCACTGGACGGTGTTCAGCTCAAAGGATTTCTCGACGTTCACTTGCGATCCAAAGGCTTGTTGAAAGATTTGGAGAACGGCAACTATTCCAATGTATCGTCACGCGGAAAACTAAAATTTGGTGCCGTTGCCATCAGCGGAACCAAGATTGCTAACCCCATCAGGATCGATAGTGCGGTATTTAAATTTAATCCCGCCAAAATTGAATTGCAAAAATTTGAAGGTAAGTTCGGTAGTAGCAACGTGAAAATAAAGGGCGATATCACCAACTACATGGCTTTTGCTACCAAGAGCAATGATCTCATTAAAGGTGACCTCGTCTTGGAGTGTGATACACTCAATATCAGTGAATGGATGCCACCGGCGGTGACCGCATCGGGTAAACCAATCCCTGCCACCGATACCACGCACGCTAAACTTACCGTGATTGAAATACCACGAAATATTGAATTAGTCTTTGATTCGAAAATCCAAGGATTGAAATATGAAGATCTGATGATCACCAACATGGACGGTGAGATCACCATCAAGGATGGGGTACTAAGTCTTCGCGAAACCGGCTTCAATTCACTTAACGCGAAATTTAGTGTTACGGGAGATTATAACACCGTGGATATGCTTCATCCAAAGTTTGACATGGACCTTGACGTGAAAGAGCTGGATATTAACAGGGCCTATCGCGAGATCGGGTTGATGAGGCAACTGGCGCCCTCGGCGGCGAACGTTTATGGCAAGTTTTCAATTACCTATAAACTAAAGGGGGAATTGGCCAGAGACATGCAGCCCAAATTGGAGACCCTTCAAGGAGGAGGTATCATGCGGATCGCCGATGCTAAAATCAACGGGATGAAACTCTTTGAAGAGATTAGCAAAAGTGCTAAGAAAAGCGAAATGAACGATCCGCATTTAAAGGATTTTACTATGGAGACAGAAATTAAAGACAGCAAAATTATTGTCAAGCCTTTTGCCATGAAAATATCAGGATTTGATGCCGACATCGAGGGGGTCAACACCATGAATGGCATGGTTAATTACCTGGTAAAAATTGAATTAATCCCTTTTACTAAGATTAAGGTTCCCTTTCATGTGACGGGCCACTATGATAATCCGAAAGTGGCTATCGGTAAAGGGCACACACTACCCTATTAAAAAGATACGATCATCGTGTTGAGGATCGTATGGGTGGGTTATCGTTACGACAGAAATTCCTTCACCTCACTGTAAGGCAGATTGAAGGCATCGGCGACCGCTTTGTAAACCACTTTGCCTTGAATGACGTTAAGGCCTTTTTTCAAATCGGTGTTGTCTGAACAAGCTTTTTTCCAACCCAGCCCTGCCAGTCTAAGCGCGTAAGGGAGCGTAGCATTGGTCAGTGCAAGGGTGGAAGTATAAGGCACGGCACCGGGCATATTGGCCACACAATAGTGCACTACATCATCAATGATAAAGGTGGGATCTTCGTGCGTGGTAGGCTTGCATGTTTCGATACAGCCACCTTGATCAACGGCCACATCCACCAGTACCGTTCCGGGCCGCATCGTTTTTAGCATGTCGCGGGTAATAAGTTTGGGAGCCTTCGCACCGGGTACTAAAACCCCTCCGATAATGAGGTCATGCGTCTTGACCAATTCACGAAGTACATAATCGCTGCTCACTACGGTATGCACATTTTTTGGCATGACATCATCCAGGTAACGCAAGCGGTTGATGTTTACATCAGCGATGATGACATCAGCGCCCATGCCGGCTGCCATCTTCGCTGCATTTGTTCCCACCACGCCACCTCCCAAGATTAAAACCTTGGCCGGCATTACACCGGGTACGCCGCCCAGCAAGATACCACGTCCTTTCAATGGCTTCTCCAGGTATTTTGCTCCTTCTTGAATTGACATCCTGCCGGCCACTTCGCTCATCGGCACTAGCAGGGGAAGGCTTCCGTCCAACCGTTCTACGGTTTCATAGGCAAGGCAAACCGCACCGGTTTTAATCATGGCGTGGGCCAGCGGTTCGTAGGAGGCAAAATGAAAATAGGTAAACACCAATTGATCTTTCTTGATGAGGCTGTATTCTTGTTCAATAGGCTCCTTTACTTTCATGATCATCTCGGCGGTGGCGAAAACTTCTTCCGCTTTGCTCAGGATTTTTGCCCCCGCGCCCAAATACTCCTGGTCAGTAAAGCCGCTGCCTTCCCCGGCTTTGGTTTGCAGGTAAACGGTATGGCCGCGTCGTACAAATTCCTGTGCACCCGCAGGGGTTAAGGCTACACGGTTTTCGTTGTTCTTGATTTCTTTAGGTACGCCAATGATCATGGATTTGGTATTTATGATGAGCTTTTAAAATCGAAAGCACAAATATAACATTCGATTGCGATTGATGATAAGCCATTTTTTTCTCCACCGATTGCGGTTCACCTGATCATTTTATTGTTTGTCGAATTGACAAATACTCCGTGAATTATTTTGCGGAAGCATCGAATGACGCAATAAAATTAGGCGTCGATTTTTCCCTTTGAACCCTCCTTTCTTTTTCCCTACTTTTACCATTAAACCGGATTAATGTGGGCCTAACAAAAACCATGGCTGCTGGCATTTCACCTAAAAAAGCTGAAATGATTTTAGCAGACTACCATCTTGCTTGCCAAAGTCGTGAGGCCAGTCTAATCGGTCGAAAGGAAGTGTTCATGGGCAAGGCCAAGTTTGGGATTTTTGGAGACGGCAAAGAGGTTGCACAAATCGCCATGGCAAAGGTATTCCGCGATGGTGACCACCGTGCCGGGTACTATCGCGACCAGACCTTCATGCTTGCCATTGGCGAAATGGTATTGACAAATTATTTTGCCCAATTGTACGCTCACACCAGCCTGGAGGCGGACCCCGCATCGGCAGGCCGACAAATGACAGGGCATTTTGCCACCCGCATGTTGGATGATCGTGGGCAATTGAAAGAACTTTCTAAGCTAAAAAACAGCAGTGCCGATATTTCACCTACCGCTGCACAGATGCCAAGGCTCTTGGGTCTCGCTTATGCTTCCAAATTGTTTCGCCAAAATCCAGAGCTTAAAAAATTCTCAAACCTTAGTTCCAACGGAAATGAGATTGCCTTTGGAACCATAGGGAATGCCTCGACCTCGGAGGGCATGTTCTTTGAAGCCATCAATGCGGCAGGCGTGTTGCAAGTGCCCATGCTTATTTCCGTGTGGGATGATGAATACGGAATTTCTGTCCCCAAAGAATATCAAACCACCAAAGGAAGCATCTCTAAAATCCTTTCCGGGTTTCAGCGCTCTCAAAAAGAAAAGGGCTTTGAGATTCTTACCGCCAACGGATGGGATTATGAAGCGCTCATCCACGTTTACCAACGTGCCGAAAAAATTTGCCGCGAAGAGCATGTCCCTGTGTTGGTGCATGTAACGGAGATGACTCAGCCGCAAGGCCACAGTACATCGGGATCCCATGAGCGATACAAGTCAAAAGAACGATTGGCTTGGGAGAAAGATCATGATTGCATCGGCAAGATGCGGGAATGGATGATTGACCAGGGTATGGCATCCGCTGAAGAATTGGATGGTGTTGAAAAAGAGGCGAAGGCGTCTGCCAAGGCGGCCAAAGATGCTGCCTGGAAAGCTTTTACCGTTGATATCCAACGGAGTCAGAGAAAACTAATGCCAATGTTGGCCAAAGCATCTGAGAATTTTTCTCAGATTGCTGAAATAAAAAAACACTTAGAACAAACCGTCAACCCCGAACGATTAGATTCAATAAAAGCAGCCAAAAAAGCGTTACGCGTTTTAGCAGGAGCGGGGCAGGAGATGGACCTAAGGCGAGAAATTATTGATTGGGTCAAGCTTGAAAACGAGGCAAACTTCGATCGCTATAATTCCTATTTGTACAGTCAATCGGAATGGTCGGCCCTGAAAGTGCAACCGGTTGGGGCAAGGTACGCGGACAATTCTCCCTTGTTGGATGGACGGGAAATATTGCAGGCTTGTTTTGAAGCAGCGTTGAAACGAGATCCTTTGGTGAAAGCGTTTGGGGAAGACGTCGGAAAGATCGGCGATGTGAATCAAGGTTTTGCCGGTTTACAGGAGAAGTTTGGAGAGCTTCGGGTGACGGACACCGGAATTCGAGAATGCACCATCATTGGACAAGGCATTGGTCTTGCCTTGCGTGGTTTTCGGCCGATCGCCGAGATTCAGTACCTCGATTATTTGCTTTATGCCATTCAGATTTTATCCGATGATTTAGCGTGTTTACAATACCGAACAAAAGGAGGTCAGAAAGCGCCGCTCATCGTCCGCACTCGAGGTCATCGACTTGAGGGTATTTGGCATGCCGGCTCGCCTATGGGGATGATTTTAAATAGTTTGCGTGGTATGTACGTTCTCACGCCAAGAAATATGACGCAGGCCGCTGGATTTTACAATACCATGTTAGAAAGTGATGATCCCTGCCTGATCATTGAATGTTTGAACGGTTATCGTTTAAAGGAAAAACTACCAGAAAATATCAACGAGTTTAAATTGGCCCTTGGCGTACCGGAAATTTTGAGAGAGGGGAGTGACGTGACCATTGTTACCTACGGGTCCATGTGCCGGGTGGTGATGGAGGCAGCTGATGATTTGGAGAAGCATGGCATCGCCTGTGAAGTGATTGATGTGCAAACCTTGCTCCCTTTTGATATTCATCATTCTATCGTGGAATCCATTAAAAAGTCAAACCGCGTTGTTTTTGCCGATGAGGATGTACCCGGTGGAGCGACCGCTTTTATGATGCAAAAAGTGTTGGAGGAGCAACAAGCTTATGCATTTCTTGATGCCGCCCCGCTAACCATTTCCGCTAAAGAACATCGTCCTCCCTATGCCTCCGATGGGGACTATTTCTCCAAACCTAATCCGGAAGAAATCTTTGATAAAGTGTATGACTTAATTCGGGAGACTGAACCCAATAGGTTTCCCAATATTTATTGAATTCAAGAGGCGTTACTGGATGATAAAATCATCCGATTCAGCAACATTGCTTTTGTGAAAGGCCCGGTCAAGGATGTACGTTTTGACTTTTACGGTCTGGCCGTGCAGGAATATATACAGTCCAGCAGATTGAATCTTGTAAGTTATCGTGCCCTCCAGCGATGATTTTTTCCCCAAGTCCGATGAGAGAATAGGAAAACGTCCATTAAAAAAATTGGTGACGCAAAGATTTCCAAAGGGATAAATATTATTAGGGTCGAAATAGGTGTAAGAGCCACTTGGGTTTTTTATATAAATGTCTACAAAGATATTGTTGTTGTACGGATTGGCTTGAATGTAAAGCGTGTCGGCGGGCGTGGCGCGTAACTCCCAATTTTTGCAACTTAAATTTCCTGGCAAGGTATCAAAGGGAACAGTGTGAATCGTGCGATAGGAGGCATAGTTTACATACTTATATCCTTTTGGTAAGGTCACGTTATTGCCATGCGTGTAGTACCAAACGGTATTTTTTGATGAGTCGTATACAAAGTAGTAAGGTGTATTAATATCAGTGGAGTCGGTGGGGCTGCGATAGATGGCTGTTTCATCTGCATTGATCCCTAAATCACCATCCCCATCGGTGAATTTTAAAGTGATAATTAAGGTGTCTGGCTTTCCCGAAACCACAAATTCTTTTTTGAAAACGATGCTTTGCATACTAATCTGTGGGATGATGGAATTTTCTGGCTGCTTCAGGCAAGCACCGACGACCCACGTCAAAATCAAGCCACCAAATAAATTTCTAATCCAGCGCATTATTTACCTTTGAAGACTTAATAGTTAAAATCTAGTTGGAACCTAAGGACTTCACTTCTTCACTCGATCAAATCAACGAATCCAATTTCGAAGATATTGCATTGAAACTTTTTAGATTTCAATACAAAAATAACCTTCTTTATCAAACTTATGTAAACCTTCTGGGTAAAGATGTGGCTTTAGTCAATTCCATTACGAAGATCCCCTCCTTGCCAATTCGATTTTTTAAGTCGCATACCGTGGTTTGCGGGACCTGGAAACCGGAGGTGGTATTTACCAGCAGTGCTACCTCAGGCAGCATCGTAAGCAGGCATTCGGTCTGGAGCTTAGATTTCTATCTGAAGAATGCACTTTCTATTTTCCAGCATTTTTATGGATCAATAGAGAATTATCATTTTTTGGCATTGCTTCCCTCTTATTCAGAGCGAAGCGGTTCATCGTTGATCGCCATGATGGATTATTTTATGAGTAAGGATTTGACGGGCCAATCCGGATTTTACCTCAATAATCACGATGACTTGGTCGCACAAATTACCAAACTTAAAAAATCACCAAAAAAAATCATTCTGTGGGGCGTCTCTTTTGCCTTGCTTGATTTAGCCGAAAAGGGGGAGATTGACCTGAGTTCTTGTCTGGTTATGGAAACCGGAGGCATGAAAGGCAGGCGAAAAGAATGGGTGAGGGAGGAGCTTCATACATTCCTGGGGAAGAAATTCAATACCAAGCAGATTCATTCGGAATACGGCATGACCGAGCTCCTTTCACAGGCGTATTCCAAGGGCCACGGTTACTTTCAGCTGCCACCCTGGATGAAAATACAAGTCAGAGATATCAATGATCCTTTTCAAGGATTACCCGAAGGTAAGATTGGGGGAGTAAATATAATTGACTTTGCCAACGCTTATTCATGCTCCTTTATTGAAACGGAGGATTTAGGGCGAGTTGTGGAAGGCGTTAATTTTGAGATACTTGGGCGGGCCGATAACAGCGATATTCGGGGGTGCAACTTGTTGATTGGCTGAAATTTGCGTTAAATGCCATTTAGAATCGATTAAATTTGTTTGGAAATAAAAGATTTATAATTTTGTTTCATATCAAATCCAGCTTTATGAAAAAAGTGTTAGCCTTTATTGTTCTCCTCGCCTTTATATCGGCGTGTAGCCAATACACCTGTCCGACCTACAGCAAGAAAGAAGTGAAGAGCACGGGGATAAATAGAATATAATTCTTACAGGTATTTTTTGACTTCATTAAGGCCAATTGTGCCTTCGCTCATAATAACGAGCCGTTCCATTACGTTTTTAAGTTCCCGTATGTTGCCCGTCCATTCGGCTTGTTCTAATGCTTTTCTGGCACTTTGATCTATGGCTTTCTTCTTGGTTCCATAGCTGGTGGCAATTTCTTCCAGGAATCGATCAATCAATGGTGATATGTCCTCCCTTCTTTCCCGCAAGGAGGGAACTTTAATGACGATGACAGACAATCGGTGATAAAGGTCTTCGCGAAAGCGTCCTTCTGCAATTTCTTTTTTTAAATCTTTATTGGTGGCGGCAATGACGCGGGTATCTATTGTTATTTCCTTGTCACCGCCGACTCGGGTAATCTTATTTTCTTGCAAGGCTCTAAGCACTTTAGCTTGAGCCGATAAACTCATGTCGCCAATTTCGTCGAGAAACAAAGTTCCTCCATCGGCCTGTTCAAATTTTCCAATCCGCTGTTTAATGGCAGAAGTAAAAGCACCCTTTTCATGGCCGAAAAGCTCGCTTTCAATTAACTCTGAAGGAATGGCGGCGCAATTCACCTCCACAAATAGGGACGTAGACCGATTACCCTTTTCATGTAATTGCCTTGCCACTAATTCCTTTCCTGATCCATTTGGCCCGGTGATTAGGACGCGGGCATCGGTTGGGGCGACTTTAGCGATCATGGTCAGTATTTCCTTGATGGCTGGCGATTGCCCGATGATTTCAAATTGATGAGCTATCTTCTTTTTTAACTGTGTAGTCTCGTTGACCAGAGAATTTTTTGATAAAGCATTTCGTATGGTGATCAGGAGACGATTAAGGTCCGGGGGCTTCTGAAGAAAATCATAAGCCCCATTCCTTACCGCATCCACGGCCAACTCGGTTGTGCCATGAGCAGAAATCATGATAAAAGTGGAGCTCATATTTTTGGATTTGGCTTTTTGCAGCACCTCTAAGCCATCCATTCGGGGCATTTTGATATCGCAGAGTACAAGATCAAAATGATCGGCCTCCAGTTTGGAAAAGCCCTCCACCCCATCTTTTGCCTCCTCTATTTCTAATTTTAAATCTTTTTGGTCCTTCAAAATGTCTCTTAAGACGGCTCGGATGCTGGTTTCATCTTCAATGATCAGGACTTTGCGCATGTCAATATTTTAAGGTTTTTTTAATCAAGTTCTTCAATGGCAGCTAACAAAACAAAGCCCCGTCCTGAAGGGCGGGGCTTTGTTAAAACGCTGAATTTTGCTTATCGCTTAAACCCCAGAGCACTTCCTCCACATTTACCGGTTGAACCATCAAAGGTATATTGAATATAATAGATACCCGTGGCGTTGCATGGATAGGCGATTGCGCTGATGAACTGGCCATTGATTTTGCTGGTGGCTACTTTGTTTCTCCCCGAATCAAATAAGGACACAATAATTCCATCCGTGGCGCTGCCATTGGCACAAAGGTTAATCATGTATTGGGTACCCTTGGTGAATACGTAACTGTATTCCACTTTGTCCTTGCCACCCTCGCCATCCACTTTGTAGCTCTTAAGAAAATTGAAGCCGGAAGCCAATTTAGGGATACAGGCATTGGCAAAGTTGTCGGGATTGCACTGGCTGGATAAATTGGTCGATGTAAGCCCGATGAATAAAATCAACAGTAAGGAATAAATTATTTTTTTCATAGAATTGATTCGTTCGTATTAACTGGCTATTTTTTTTCTTATTGAGTTGGTGATTTGAGTGATGGCTTGAATGTCCTTATCGGTAATGTCAATCGTGGTGGTGCTATTGTCTTTAATGACAGCCACTCCGTTTACCACCTCCATCGTTGATTCTTTGTAAGTGTAAGTAATATTGATCGTATCAAAGGCTTTTTTTAATTCATCCAAATCCTTCAATAACGATGCCATGTTTTCATCTTCTTTGTAAAAAGAGTACAGAAGCACAATTTGTTCCAGAATGATCTTCTGTTCACCAATTTTTTCCCTTAACTCCTTATTTTTTGGGTCCTTTGCGGCCACCTGACAAGTGATTTGCATCGCTTCTAACCACCCTCCCGTGAGAAGCAATACACTTAAGTTGGCACGTCCCTGCGTTTGCAAATAACGGTTGATCTCGTTGAAATTTTGGGTTGTAATTAATAACAAGGAGTCCAAATTCTTACTGTTCCCGGCAAGACGCCCGATCGTCTCAATGTCGAAAAACTGACCAATATTAAGTTCATTGGCCAATGATTTGATAGAAGCCAAATACTTTATGCCGTCCTGGTTTTGCTGATAAATATTGGTGTACCCCAGATCGGTGCCGTAAACGCCCAAATTCAATGCTTTTTTGAAGTTGCTATTGTATTTTGAGAGATTATCCGGGGAATTCAGCAGACTGGAATTGTATTTTGTGCCCGATTCCTTGAGCAATACCGAAATCTCCAATGGGCTGGGAATCTGCTGTAAAATGCTATTAATTACTTCCTCATCAATAGATGGGCCCTTTTTGGCCGAATCCAGGCTGTTAAGAAAGGCTTGTTCATCGGGTTTTTTACCTTTGCTACAGGCTGCCAGCAGGGAGGCTGCAACTAAGGCAATCATTACAATTCTCATAGCTTTCATTGTTGGTTACAAAATTAAAAATTCAGCAATGGTTACAAAATTATTATTTCCGGCGGAATGGGATGGTCATTTTATTGGGAATGCTCACGCGACCGAAAAATTCCACGATTCTACGCAACCATTCCAAATATAAGGCAACATAGCACATTAAAGCCATTGCCCAAACTACCAGAATATCAAATACAAAAGTGCTTACCGTAAGCCCTAAAAAGTTTTTCTCAGGAAGGAAAAATGCCGTACGATAATCAAAAATTCCGGATGGTTTAGGGTCTTGAAAAATGGGATTGATCTGCTGAATCAATTGCCCATTGTATTCTAACAGCCGGTCTTTGACGGAAACGTTTTTGACCAGGTCGCTCAAACTTTCATTGTGGTAGGCGTTTTTCTCCTCATTTACTTTCACGCCATTCTTTTCATAGAAGGCCATCTTTTTTTCAATCAGGTTAACGTTGGTGTTATAGACCTTTTGATAGTGGGTACGGTAGTCTTCAAAATAGCCCTCCAGCATCATGCCGCGTAACTTGGAGTATTTCAGCGGGGAAAAATCTTCATCAATATTCACTTTTTCAAAACCGGGACGATAAGGTTCGTCACGAAGGTTGTCTCTTACGATGGCTAGATTTTTTTCCACCAGATTCTTGATCGAGTCGTTCTTACTTTCAAAATTCTCCAGCAGGAAACGGTTTCGTTTCTTGAGTTCATCAACCAAATAGGTAGATTTAAAATCAGCCTTCGCCTCTTCCTTTTCATACTGGTAGTAAGGTGCCTCGTAGTCGTTGTTGGTAAATTGATAAACGGCCATCGCTTCGTAAGCCCATCGTGAGGCCATTAAATCGGCAACAATGGGTACTTTTCCTTTTGTGCTGATTAAGTTATTTAGTTTATCAAAAGGGAAAAGCAGCCCGCTCAATATCATCTGCGGGATGAGTAAAAGTGGGATCATCACGTAAACGGTGACCGCTGAATTGAACGCCGAGGAAATATTCAACCCTAGCACGTTGGCAAAACAGGAAGTGGAGAAGAGCGCCAGCCACATAGCCCACGTCATTCCGTGAATTTCCAGGATGAAATTACCAACAATAACAAAGGTGATCGTTTGAACGGCCGACAAGAGAAAAAGGATATTCAGTTTGGATACCAAGTAACTGTTCCAGCTCAAATTCAAAAATGATTCTCGCTTGAGAATCTTTCGGTCTCGGATGATTTCTTCGGCACTCACCGTTAACCCCATGAACAAGGCCACGATGATAGACATCAATAAAAAGGCAGGAAAATTATCATTGAAGCGGAAGATGTACTCCTTGCCGCCTGGAGCACTCTTGTATTTAACAATGAAGGTGAGGATAATGGCCAATAGGGGCGCTTCCAATAAATTGATCAGCAAATATTGCTTGTTACTGAATTTGGCTAGAAAATCACGGGTCGTGAAAATTACCGTTTGTTTTAACTTACTGGGGATGCGCAGTGTGCTGGGAGGGGTTTCTTTGACATCCTCGATCTTGCTGGTCTTAAAACGCGTCTGGTACATCTCATGCCATTGCGGCGGAGTAACCTTTCGTTTGCTGGTAGGCTGACCGTATTCATCCACTACCTTTGATTCGATGATATTAAAAATCTGTTCAGGATTAACATTACCGCAGGTTTCGCACTGGCCACGGTTGCTGTCTACCTGATGGGTTGCTTTTTTAAAATAGGTGACCGCCTCCACGGGTGATCCATAGTATGCGGGAAAGCCACCGGTATCCATGATGATCATCTTGTCAAACATTTTATAGATGTCTGATGAAGGTTGATGAATCACCACAAAAATCAATTTCCCCTTTAGCGAAAGTTCTTTTAATAAGTCAATGACATTTTCCGAGTCGCGGGAAGAGAGGCCCGATGTTGGTTCATCTAAGAATAAAATAGCGGGCTCCCGTATTAATTCTAAGGCGATATTGAGACGCTTCCGTTGTCCTCCGCTTATTTTTTTATCCAGAACGCTTCCCACCGTCAAATCCTTGCGTTGATCCAACCCCAGGTTTTCCAGCGTACTCATGACGCGTTCATGAAGTTGTTGTTCGGTGAAGTGAGAGAAGCATAGCTTGGCGTTGTAGTATAAGTTTTGGTAAACGGTAAGCTCTTCAATGAGCAAATCATCTTGCGACACAAAACCGATAACGCCTTCAATTTTGTTTTTTTCGGTATGGATGTTAAACCCATTGATTTTAATTTCACCCTTGGAAGGTCTTTCCAGTCCCGCTAGGGTCAACAATAACGTGGTCTTACCGGCCCCACTGGCGCCCATAATACCGATTAATTTTCCGGGGCCTTCCGAGATCACCACGTCGCGTAAGCCAATGGCACCGTTCGGGAATTTAAATTCCTCAATGTTGGCGTTGAAAGAAAGCTTGGTGGTCTTGATCTCCTCGTTGAAGTGGGCCACCAAGTCGCTGTAGTATAGGGCGTCACCCGCCTGCGTCTTGATCGTACTGCCATGCGAAAACAAGTATACTTTGTTGGGCTGCATGATAAACCCATTCAACACGTTGGATTGCTCACCGAGGTATTTGGTGAAATACATTTCGACGCTCTTCACGCGCATGAAAATCAATTGACCATCGATGTGGGCATGCGCATGCTTTTGATTCTCGGCCGATTTGGTCTGGGCAGAATTCACCAGGAGGATATCCTTATAATTCAAGTGATCCACCTGTTGGGCAATGATGAATGTTTCTACGAGTTTGTACTCCTCTTGGCCAATGTTAAAAACCGTCGATACGGTGTTGATAATCTCGATGCGCTGCGGTGTGAAATTTTTATCCGAGCCAATCAACTCCAACAGCTTGGTGAGCACCACCACCTTTTGCTTCTGCGTGAGGGTTTTATTGATCTTCTTACAAATCCCCAGCGTCTTGACGGAATCTTTTACCGAGGTGAGTTTATTTTTTTCTTCCCCTGTCCCTTGTTTGCTGTAACCGGAAAAATCATCATAGAGGGCGACGTATTCCTTTACCGTATCCTGATCCAGCTCCTGCTGAAAAAAATTAATTACAAACTGGCGCTCGTTCTCGGTAACACCACCGTCCTGCTTGGTAATAATGGCGAACAGTTGGGTGAGCGCTTTAAGGATTTCCTCACTCATTCTTCTGGGTTAATCATCATGGGTTAATCGTCGACGGTTAATCGTTGATGGCCAAGGGCCGCGATTAAAGGACAACGGATAACGAATAACATTATATCGATCAATAGGTTTTAAATTCGAAAGGGATTTCGACTAATTCAGAAAACTCTTGGCCCGCTTCTTCCATATCTTCATCATCATCGTGGAAGTACCAAAGGATTTTCATGCCTTTGATTTCCTCCAAGGCGGATAACACATCGAGGATTAACTTGGAGGAAGCGGTATTGAAGTATTCCAGTTTAAAGACGAAATCAGTAGATCCGTTGGGTTCGGCCGCATATTGTCCTATCCAATCTAAAACGGGACGGTAAAATTCGGCAGAATCTTCCGGCAGTGAGCGGCCACTGATTTCAAAAATTCCATTTTTTTTATCCAGTAAGATGGTGGGGGTATCTTCGGTGCCTTTCAGATTGAGGATTTCCATGATTGATTCAGTTTATAATTTTTAGTTATTCTTTTTCACGAGAGATTTTCACTTTCAAGCAAAAGAAGTCGTACTCCGCATCCATATTAGCAAAAGTAAACTCCAGTTTTTCGCCCGACTTACGAGCCATATCGACAAAGCCAAGCCCCGCTCCGCCTTTCTCCGAGATCTGGGTGTTCTTGATGATCTCTTTGTACATTTCCTTCAAACCTTCTTTGTCTTTGCTGTTTAGGTCATTGAGGTTGGCGGTAAGTTTGGCCACATTACCCTTGGCAATCGGGTTGCCAGTCAAAACACAATAGCGGCTGTCTTCTTTACTAATCATAAAGATGGCACTTTTGCTCACAAGCGAGCCCGCCTGCAGGCCTTGCTCGCTGCTATGCTTTACAATGTTTTGAAGGGCTTCGACCATCACGTTGAAGACTTTGCGTTTGATGCCCGAGTCTTCTCCTGATGAATCTAAGTTACGCTCCGCCATCGAAAGGATCGACTTGGTGGTTTCCTGGGTGAAGTCGCCTTCGTATACCAGAATGAGTTTCTGCGCCATCATGGTGCGGTGCAGGTCGTAGATAAAGTTCATTGCTGTTGGGGTTTGAAGTTCCAATTTAAAGTTTAAAATTTAATTCCTATCAAAAGTACATCATCTGTTTGTTTATGCTCTCCTTTCCAAGCCTCCCATTCGCTGTCGAAAACATGGGCTGCATCCTGCATGGGTGATTGATGGACGCGTTCAATAATCTCGCGCGTCTTCTTTGGGCCAAATTTACGGACTTCAGGTCCTCCAAACTGGTCAGGGAAGCCATCTGAACTAAAATAGAATGAATCACCTTTACCCAGCTGAAGTTTAGTGGTCGTAAAGTTGGTTTGGTTCTTATAGATGCCACCTCCGATGGGGAATTTATTTCCCTTCACTTCATCCATGACGCCACCTTTCATAAAGTATAAAGGCCTGTGTGCACCGGCGTATTCCACGGTGCGTGCCTCCGAATTGATCCGGCACAGGGCAATGTCCATCCCATCTTTCGTTGCGGAATCATCTTGGTCCTGACGCAAGGTTTGGGTCACCCCCTCGTCGAGTAAATCCAAAATTTTACCCGGCTCGGTAATTTTACGGCTACGCACGATATCGTTCAGCAGGAAATAGCCAATTAAGGAAAGGAGCGCCCCCGGAACGCCATGCCCCGTACAATCTACCGCGGCGATGAATATATCATTTTTGATCTGGACAAACCAAGGAAAATCACCACTGACCACGTCGCGCGGCTTGTACAGAATAAAGGAATCCGGCAACACTTTGCTAATTAACCGCGAATTGGGCAATATGGCATTTTGGATTCGTTTAGCATAATTGATAGAATCGTTAATCTTCTTGTTCTTATTTTGGATTTCAAGCTCAATCTCCTTGCGTTCGGTAATGTCGTGCGAAACCACCAGCACCGATTCGATGTTCTTTTGCTCATCGTATTCGGGAATGGCATTGACCTGCATGATGCGCTTTCCCATTTCGGTGGGGAAGTCCATTTCAGCTGACACGGTGTGCTGGGAGGCATTCACTTGCTCGACAATAGCAAGCCATTGATCGAGAATCACGGCATCCAACTCGGATTCTCTAACTTTCTTGTTAAGGAAGTGTTGGGGTGATTTGCCCGTATAGGATTCAATTGTCGGGTTGATATAGGAAATAGAATCATGTTCTAGACGCGTGATCAAGTCCGGTGAGTTTTCCGACAGGGCTTGCATCTTACTGCGCATGCGCTGCTCTTGTTCAGCACGTCGGCGTTCGGTGATGTCACGCGAGTTTAAGATGTAACCGCGAATGGCCCGATTACTCATGAAATTCGTGCCCGTGGCTTCCAGCCAGATATAATTGCCGTCTTTGGTTTGGTACTCGAACTGAACGGTTACCTTTTCATCTGGTTTTTCCCTGAGACTGTTGAACAAACC
>Ga0209067_10000349_pt1 | contig 30511 bp, 23 predicted proteins | sample ColStrG_CSR_2013_FD_187199 | JGI IMG/M metagenome (GOLD analysis project Ga0209067, IMG submission 187199) | Freshwater sediment microbial communities in response to fracking from Pennsylvania, USA - Cold Stream Run_MetaG_CSR_2013 (SPAdes)... | ecosystem: Environmental > Aquatic > Freshwater >... | reverse complement strand
GCGTTTTCATAGCGCAGATGTCCGTACTGATGGTCTTCATCGGCTTCTTTTTTGCTTTGCTGGTTGGCCAGCAGCACCACAAAATCGGCCAGCAGATCGGACAGGGAATGCACACCGTCGGCAATCAGAGCCTGCGAAGCAGAAAAAATACCGACCAGAATCTGCACCGTACTTAAAACCAGATTCACCGCCACGCTCACCAGGGTGCTGCGTTTGGCGGCCTCGTTGCGTTCCGGCGTTTCCGGCGGGCGGATGATGTGTTCGTCGAGTATCGTCATGAGTGATCCTGAAATTTGCCGATCGCCTGCAGGTCGGCGTGATACGAAGAACGCACCATCGGACCGGAGGCAACCTGATCAAAACCTATGCTTAAGGCATACAGACGCAGTTCTTCGAACTCTTCCGGTGTGACATAACGTTTCACTGCCAGATGGTGTTTGCTGGGCTGCAGGTACTGTCCCAGTGTCAGCATGCGCACGCCATGCTCGCGCAGGTCACGCAAGACCTGCCGGATTTCTTCGAGAGTTTCACCCAGGCCCAGCATCAGTCCGGACTTGGTCGGCACGGTCGGATTATCTTGTCCGAAACGTTTCAGCAAGGTGAGCGAGTAGTCGTAATCCGCACCGGGCCGTGCTTCTTTATACAGACGTGGAACCGTCTCCAGGTTGTGGTTGAACACGTCCGGCACATCCTGGTTCAGTATCGGCAGCGCCACGTCCATCCGTCCACGAAAATCAGGGGTCAGGACTTCGATCCGGGTACCAGGCGCAGACTCGCGGATCGCGCGGATACAATCGGCAAAGTGCGCTGCACCGCCGTCGCGCAAATCATCCCGGTCGACTGACGTGATGACGACGTATCGCAGCGCCATGGCATTGACGGTCTTGGCCAGATTGCCCGGTTCGTCTGCGTCCAGCGGGTTCGGGCGTCCATGCCCGACATCACAAAACGGGCAGCGACGCGTGCAGATGTCGCCCATGATCATGAACGTAGCCGTGCCATTCTTGAAACATTCGCCCAGGTTCGGGCAGCGGGCCTCTTCGCACACGGTGTGCAGACTGTTTCCACGCAGGATAGATTTGATTCTTGCCACTTCTTCGGTACCGGTAAATTCGGCACGAATCCAGCTCGGCTTGCGCAGATATTCTGAAGGTTCAGTGGGAACTATCTTGATCGGAATCCGCGCCATTTTTTCCGCACCGCGCATTTTGACTCCGGCAATGGCTTTGGCCGGTTTGTTATCTGTTTCCATCGGGATGGGCTTTCAGTTATTTTGCTATGTCAGGGGTGGCAACCTGCACGTCTGCGCATTGCGCCCGGTGCCGTAATGCGTGATCCATCAGCACCAGTGCCAGCATGGCTTCGGCTATTGGCGTAGCACGGATACCCACGCAGGGATCGTGGCGGCCAAAAGTCTGGACTACGCTGGGCTGGCCCTGCTGATCGATTGAGTTACGCGGTGTGCGGATCGAAGAAGTCGGTTTGATGGCCATCGATACGGTAATGTCCTGGCCGGTGGAAATGCCACCCAGCATACCGCCGGCATTGTTACCGACAAACCCGGACGGCGTGAGTTCATCGCCGTGTTCCGACCCTTTTTGGGCAATACAGGCAAATCCGGCACCGATTTCCACGCCTTTTACCGCATTAATGCCCATCATCGCATAGGCGATGTCGGCGTCCAGCTTGTCGTATATCGGCTCGCCGAGTCCTACCGGCACATGCTGGGCAACCACGTTGACCCGCGCACCGATGGAATCTCCCTGTTTGCGCAACTCGTCCATATAAGTTTCCAGACGGTTAATCAGTACAGCATCATCGCTGGCGGCAAAAAACGGGTTGGCGTGAACGTGTTGCCAATCCTGAAACGGCACCGCAATCTCGCCCAGCTGGCTCATATAACCCCGTATCAGGGTGCCGTATTTTTCAAACAGCCATTTTTTGGCGATGGCACCTGCGCCCACTGCCGGCGCGGTCAGCCTGGCAGAGGAGCGCCCACCGCCCCGATAGTCACGGATGCCATATTTTTGCCAATAGGTATAGTCAGCGTGCCCAGGACGAAAGGTTTCGACGATATTGCCGTAGTCCTTGCTGCGCTGGTCTTCGTTGCGAATCAGCAGAGCAATCGGCGTGCCGGTTGTTTTGCCTTCAAAAACGCCTGAAAGGATTTCAACCGTATCGGATTCCTGGCGCTGCGTGACGTGGCGCGAGGTGCCCGGTTTGCGCCGGTCCAGGTCTGGTTGAATATCGGCTTCGGACAAAGTCATGCCAGGAGGACAACCATCGATCACACATCCGATAGCCGGTCCATGCGACTCGCCGAAAGTGGTAACGGTAAACAAGGTGCCAATAGAATTGCCTGACATAATGAATTTCAAAATTGGAAGAAGTGCCGATTTTAACAGGAGCGCACCGTATGATGCCGGCGAAGTTGCCTTCCATTAAAAAAAAACAGGGCAGCACCATTGAAAATTTCACAAATGAAAGATTGTAAGCCTAGAAAAATGGTGCATATGAGATATACTGGCCAAAGACACCGATCCACCTCAGAGGCCTAACTGGATGAGCACGAATCAGCAATCATCACATGACGAGTTGATTTTCTTGGAAGAATTGGAAAAATCCGACACTCAGGTTAAGCCCGAAGGCAACCTGACGTGGCGTATCATGATTATTGATGATGATCCGGATGTGCATTCAGCAACAACTTTCGCCCTTTCCAGCCTTGCGATTCAAAACCGTTCATTAAGCTTTTTACACGCTTATTCCGCTGTCCAGGCCAAGGAAATCCTGAAAAATGAAGCCGATATCGCCGTGATCCTGCTGGACGTGGTCATGGAACAGGAAGATGCCGGTCTGCAACTGGTGAACATTATTCGGAATGAGATGGGCCTGTCGGAAGTGCGTATCATTCTGCGCACCGGTCAGCCTGGTTATGCGCCAGAAATTGACGCCATCCGCGATTTCGACATCAACGACTACAAAACCAAGTCCGAGCTGACCAGGACCAAGTTATTCACCACCATTACCTCCGCGATCCGTTCTTACGATCAGATCTGTTCCATCAACACCCTGCGACGCGCATCCGACATCACTACACGCTCCAGTCGCGAACTGATCTGCCAGACCAATCTGAACGAATTTTCGGCCATCGCGATTCGCAGCATTATTGATTATTTCCAGTTACCGAATATTAATTTGCTCTTGTTCAAACAGGACGAGCCAGGCGGCGCATTAAACATTATTGCCGCCAACGGGCAATTTACCCATCTGCTGAATTCGCCGCTGAAAGATACGGACAATGCCATTATTCTGCAGACTATCGAAAACTGCCTGACCGAACAGCGCAATATACTCGACAGCAATCACGCCGCGCTGTACCTGAGTAACACCACACAAACCCGCTATGCCCTGTATGTCGGTGTCAATAAAACCATGACGACCCAGGACACCCGTTTTCTGGATGTATTTTCCAGCAACGTCTCGGTGTGCCTGGATAATGTCTTGCTGAACATCCGCCTGCGCAATCACGCTTTTACCGATCCGCTGACCAACCTGCCGAATCGCCTGAAGCTGTTGCACATGCTCGATCAGATCCTGGCGCAGAAAAACCGCCCGCAAACCACGCTGGCCCTGATCGATATCGATCATTTTGCCGAAACCAATAACGCGCTGGGTCATCAGTTTGGTGATTTGCTGCTGTGCGCCGTAGCCGAGAGGCTGCGCCACCATTTTGAGCATTCCTGCAAACTGGCACGGATCGGCAGCGATACCTTTTCCATCGTCGGTCATAACGACATTGTGCGGCCGGAAATTATTCTGTCCCTGTTCTATGCGCCGTTCCTGATTGAAAAGCAGGATGTCCAGCTGTCGGCCACCATCGGTCTGGTCAAGCTGGATGACTACGAAGGCGACACCTCGGACGCATTAAAAGACACCAACATCGCCCTGAAACGCGCCAAAAAACAACAGCGCACCGGCTATGTATACTTTACCAACAACATGGGTGTGGAAATCCGCGAACGGGTGCGCCTGATGCGCGCGCTGAACAGCGCCTTCCAGAAAAATCATCTGTTTGTGGTCTATCAGCCGCAGGTGAATATCGGCACGGGCAAGGCGGTCGGTGCCGAAGCCCTGCTGCGCTGGAAGACGATAGAAGGAAAGTTTATTCCGCCAGATCAATTCATTCCGATAGCCGAATATTCCGGCCTGATTATCGAACTCGGTGACTGGGTGCTGCGCAATGCCTGTTATGAATTGCAGGGCCTGATCAAAAAAGGATTCACCAATTTCAAAATGTCGGTCAATGTCTCACAGGCGCAGTTCCTGCATCCTGAATTTCTGAATTCGGTACGCAGGGCCATCAATGACACCGGCATTCCACCCGAACTGCTGGATCTGGAAATTACCGAATCGATGGCAATGGAAGATCCGATATTTCTGATGGAGACTTTGCATCAGCTGAAAAAAATCGGTGTGAAAATCTCGATCGACGATTTCGGTACCGGCTTCTCGTCACTGAGCTATCTGCAAAAGCTGCCTATCGATCAGCTCAAAATCGACCGCTCCTTTGTCAGCCAGATTGTCGACGCGAGCAGCAGCGCCAGCATTCCTAAAATGATTATTCAGCTGTGCCAGAGTCTGGGCCTGACCGTCATTGCCGAGGGTGTCGAAGATTTAAAACAGGCCGAAGCGCTGATTGCCTTCGGCTGCTCATTGGCCCAGGGCTATTACTATGCCAAACCGCTGGAGTCACTGAAACTGCTGGAATGGCTGGAAACCAATCCCCAATCCTGACCCAGTCCTGACCCAATCCTGATTTGGTCAACCTCATCGTCGCAGCATGACATGCGACGCGCTGACGTCCCCAAAAAAAATCCCCCGACTGTCGCCAGCCGGGGGATTTTTTTATCATGCCGGAATCAGCCTTTGGCCATCTCGGCAATTTTGCGATCTACGTCATTTTCAGCCTCATGTTTACCCGAGATAAACATATACATCGCCGGCACCACAAACAGCGTGAACAGGGTACCAATCGACAAACCGGTAAAGATCACCAGTCCCATCGCATGACGTCCTGCTGCGCCGGCACCCGACGCTACCACCAGCGGCAGAACACCGAACACCATCGCCGCTGTTGTCATCAGAATCGGACGCAGACGTTCGCTGCACGCCTCTTCGATGGCAGCACGTTTATCCATGCCCTTCAGACGTAACTGATTGGCAAATTCGACGATCAGAATACCGTGCTTGCTGATCAGTCCGGCCAGCGTCACCAGGCCGACCTGGGTATAGATATTGAACGACGAATAACCCCAGAAGATAAAGATCATCGCACCGAACAGCGCCAGCGGTACCGAAATCAGAATCACTATCGGATCACGGAAGCTTTCAAACTGCGCTGCCAGGGCAAGGAATACCACGATCATTGCCAGGGCCAGGGTCGCGAAGAAGCCGCCGGACTCATTCATGAACTGACGTGACTGACCGGAATAATCCGTGCGGTAACCCACAGGTGCGACCTCGTGCAGGGCGTTCTTCAGAATATCCAGTGCCTCGTTTTCGGAAACGCCTGCCACACCCGAGATCGTTGCCGAATTCAGCTGCTGGAAGTGGTTCACCGATTCAGGCACCACCGTGTTAACCAGATGGGCAATCGTGCTGGCCTGGATCATGTCACCCGCCGGCGTGCGGATATAGAAATCCAGCAGATTGTCCGGATTCAGACGATCTGTCTGCAGCACTTGCGGAATGACTTTATACGAGCGACCGGCAATCGAAAAGTAATTGACATAGCCGCCGCCGAGCGCCGCGCCAAGAGCCTGACCGACATCCTGCTGGGTCATGCCCAATGTGGCGATCTTGTCGCGGTCAACGACCAGCGTGGCCTGCGGCTTGTCCAGCTTCAGATCATTGTCCAGGAAGTAAAATTTCCCTGAAGCCTGTGCCTTGGCAATCACCTGCTGCGCAACCTGATTCAGATTTTCAAAGGGCTCGGTGGTGTTAATCACAAACTGGATAGGCAGGCCCGACGCACCCGGCAAAGACGGGAACTGGAATGCCGCTACCCTGACACCGGCCACCCGGTTCCACTTATCCTGCAGGTCCTGCTGGATTTCATGGGCACTGCGCGTACGGTCACCCCAGTCCTTGACCACCACGCCGCCAAACCCGGCGTTAGCAGTAGGCACACCGGTCAGCTGGAACATCTGTTTGTATTCAGGCATGCTCTTGCCGACTTTGAAAATCTGATCGGCGTAGGTTTGCATCTGGTCTGCCGTCGCTGTCGGCGGGCCGGTAATGAGCGACAGAATAATGCCCTGATCTTCTTCCGGCGCCAGTTCCTTCTTGGACATCGAATACATCGTAAAGAACAGAATAATCAGGATGAATGCCATGACGATCAGCACCGGCCAGGTATTGAGCAGACTGTGCAGAATGCGCAGATAACGGCTGCGCACTTTTTCAAATGTGCGGTCGATAAACTGAACAAAGCGTCCGGTATCCTGCTCCGGCTTGAAGAATCGCGAACACATCATCGGCGACAGAGTCAATGCCACAATACCGGAAACCGTTACCGCGCCAGCCAGCGTAAAGGCGAACTCGGTAAATAACGCGCCGGTCAGTCCACCTTTGAGTCCGATCGGCACATAGACGGCAACCAGGACGATAGTCATTGCGATAATTGGTCCACCAAGTTCACGCGCTGCCATCAGGGCAGATTCAATCGGCGACTTGCCCTCCTTCATATGCCGGTCGACGTTTTCCACCACAATAATCGCATCGTCGACCACCAGTCCGATCGCCAGCACCAGTGCCAGCAGGGTCAGCAGATTGACCGAGTACCCCAGGGCCTGCATGACGAAAAAAGTGCCGATCAGTGACAGCGGCATGGCAATCACCGGCACCACAACAGCACGGAAACTGCCGAGGAACAGATAGATCACCACCGTCACGATCACCAGCGCTTCGAGCAGCGTTTTGATCACTTCATAAATCGATGTATTGATAAACTCTGTGGAGTCATAGACGATTTTTCCCGTCAGACCACTCGGCAATTCAGCAGCCAGTTCCGGAAACGCAGTCCGAATCCGCGATGCCACTTCCAGAATATTCGCTTCAGGCGCAACCTTGATACCGATGAAGACCGAACGAACGCCCGAGAATGACACGTTGAAATCGTAGTTTTCCGATCCCAGCGTGACGGTGGCGATATCTTCCAGATGCACAATCGCGCCATTGCTTTGCTTGACTGCGAGCTGTTTGAATTCATCAACAGAATGCAGATCAGTCCCGGCTGTTAACGGCACGGTGACCATTTGCCCCTTGGAAGCACCGAGCGCAGTCAGGTAATTGTTGCTGGCCAAAGCAGCACTGACATCTGCTGCGGTCACGCCAAAGGCAGCCATTTTTGCCGAATCCAGCCAGGCACGCAGAGCGAAGGTACGCGCACCCAGAATTTCGGCATTCTGCACACCTTCAACCGAATCCAGTTTTGGTTTGATCACGCGCAGCAGAAAATCGGTGACGTTGTTAGTCGGCAGCGTATCGCTGTAAAAACCCATGTACATCGCATCGATGGTCGCCCCGGTCTGCACCGTCAGCACCGGTGCCTGAGCCTGCGCCGGCAACTGGTTTTTAACCGAATTCACCTGGGTGGTAATTTCAGTCAGTGCGCGGTTCGCATCGTAATTCAGGCGCAAGGTTGCCGTAATCGTAGACACACCACTGCTGCTGGAGGACGACAGATAATCGATACCCTGGGCCTGCGAAATGGCCGATTCGAGCGGCTGGGTAATAAACCCGGCCACTGTCTGGGCATCGGCACCGTAGTAGGTGGTAGATATCGTCACCACTGCATTTTCGGTTTTCGGATACTGATTCACGGGCAGTCCGAACAGCGCCTTCACACCCAGCACCACGATCAGCAGACTGACTACGATCGCAAGTACCGGGCGTCGGATAAATAAATCGGTAAATTTCATCGTTTGCCTCTTAGTGTTCTTGAGGATGTGGATTGGCGTCGTTGGCAGGAACGACCGAATTATCGATCACGATGTTGGTGTCATTTTTCAGTTTCAACTGTCCTGAAGTCACCACTTCATCACCGGCTGCAATACCTTTGGTGATAACAACCTGATCCCCACGCGTCATGCCGGTGTCGATAAATACCTGTTTGACGATCAGATTCGGCTTGCCTTTTTCATCCTTGGTGTCGCCGGACTTGACTACAAACACAGTGGAGCCGTAAGGATTGTAGGTAATAGCCGCCTGCGGCAAAACAATGTACCGACCTTTTTCGCCGACATCCAGACTGACATTGGCAAACATGCCGGGCAACAGCAGTGACTTGTCATTGCCGAGTTTGGCCTGAACCAGAACATTACGGGTGCCGGTATCGATGATCGGATTGATCGCATTCACCTTGCCTGCAAACTTCACGCCAGGAAATGCATCGCTGGTGATATTGACCATCTGACTGACTTTCAACTGCGCGACCTGCCTTTGCGGCACGTTGAAATTCACATAGATTGGATCGATGGTCTGCAGGCTGACCAGCTTGTCGCCGGCATGAATAAACTGCCCACGATTAATCGCAGTAATACCGAGGCGACCAGGAAACGGCGCACGGATGGTTTTCTTTTCCACCAGCGCTTTTTGCTGCTCGACCAGCGCGTGTTTACTTTTCAGATCGGCGCGATCGGCATCAACCTGCGCCTGACTGACGCCCTCGACCGCGAGCTGCGCTTCATCGCGTTTCAGCACGCTGGCAGCCAGCTCGGCACTGGCTTCAAGTGCATGTAACTGGGCGATGTCAGCATCTGCATTCAGTCTGAATAAGACATCGTTCTGTTTGACTGTCTGACCTGACATGAAATTAATTTCACGCACCAGACCGTCAATTTCGGAAGTCACATCCACACCGCGAAATGGCGTCACCGTGCCAACCGAAGTCAGCTGCGGCTGCCATTCGACCGAAGCGGCCTTGATTGTTGACACTGTCTGTGGAAATGGCTTCGGTGCGCTGGCAATCATTTTTTTGATATACAAAACAAATCCCAGAACCAGAACGGCGATCAACGCCACAATACATCCCAACATGATGAGCATACGCTTAGTCATGAATACATCCCCTTACGAATCAATGTTCAAAATTAAATGACCGGATAACTGAATGAGCAGACTTGCCGATCATTCGCTTTTTACTGAAATATCTTTTAACAGAGGACGGTTCCACCACCCGCCACCCAGTGATTGAAACAGCGCTGCGGTATCGGCATAGCGTGCTGCCTGCGCCTGAACCAGATTGATACGCGCAGCCTGCCAGGTGCGTTTTGCATCGAGCAGTGCCAGTGAATTGACTGCACCCAGCCGGAACTGCTGCGTGATGAGGTCCAATGTTTGCTGGGCAGCCATTTCCACTTCAACCTGCTGCTTCAAGGTTTTGGCGTCCTGATCCAGAGCCTGCAGAGTGTCAGCCACATTTTGGAACGCGGTCAAGACTGTGGCACGGTACTGAGCGTCAGCCTGGTCGTATGCGGCAACGGCAGCGCGCTTTTTGGCCGACAGCGCACCGGCGGTAAACAGCGGCTGCACCACGCCGGCACCAAGACTCCAGAAACTCCACTCAGATTTAGTCAAACCATTTGAATTCGGAGAAGTAGACCCATAAGCAGCCGAGAGGTTAAATTGCGGGAACTGATTGGCAGTTGCCACGCCGACCTGGGCACTGGCGGCGTGCAACAGCGCTTCGCCTGCGCGGATGTCTGGCCGTTGCCTGATCAGCGCCGACGGCACTGACACCGGCAAATCCGCCGGCAACTGTAATGCATCCAGATGGAATTCCGGCAGGTTTGCGTCACTCGGCAGTCTTCCTGCGTACACCGCTAACTGGTTGCGAGTTTGCAGCAGAGATTTTTCCAACCCCGGCAGACTCGCAAGAGTTTGTGCCAGAAGAGTTCTTTGCGCCAGAACACTGGCCTTGGGAATCGCGCCGACTGCAAACTGCTTTTCAATCACTTCCATTTGCCGGGACTGAAAATCCAGGATTTCTTTGGTCGCTTCAATCTGCGAACGGATCGATGCTTCCCGGATCGCAGTCGTCACCAGATTCGATGTCAGCGTCAGATAAGTGGCTTCAACCTGGTAACGCTGGTAATCGACCGTGGCCAGCATACTTTCCAGCTCACGCCGGTTGCCACCAAACACGTCCAGCGTATAAGAAACGTTGATGGAAGCGTTATACAGGGTAAACAATTCGCCGCCAGGAATGCCAATAGTCAAAGCCGAGGCTTTCTCGCGCTGCACACCCAGATTCGCCGTGACATTCGGATACAGCGTATTACCGGAAAAAGCCGTGTAGTTTTCACTGGCCTGACGCAGCGCTGCCTGTGCCGAGGCCAGATCAGGGCTTTGATTGAGTGCAGATTTGATCAGAGCATCCAGTTCCGGCGAATGGAATATTTCCCACCATTGGGCAGGAATGTCCTGTGCTATCGCCAAATTTTGGGCAACACCCGATTTGCCGGCCGAAGACTCGGTCTGTTTATTCAGTGGTGTAGCAGTATAGGTATAAGTTTCGGGTGAGCTTGTTGATGAAATCGCTGGTGCGTCCGGAGCTTTAAAGTCTGGGCCCAGCGTGCATGCGCTCAAAGCCAGGCTGACGGATAAACCAAGAAATATTCTTCCATTCGTGCTTCGAAACAAGGTTTTTAGGGGAAATTTCATTTTTTTATTCACTAAAACACTCCTGAAATACGTTAATGACTGAAAAGTCAGCTGCTGATTATACCGGTTTAACCAAAATAATATTTCTGATCAGAATTACACGACACATTGCATCAGATTGCTCACCAAAGCACAGGCTATCCAAGAGCGGGGACAAGCACTTCAACGTTGCTCACCGCGCAATTTCTGTACACATTCCTGCAAGAAATCCGGCGTCACCTGCTGCGATGGTACCGGCTGTCCGACTGCCAGTTCCAGCCTGGAAAAAAGTCCGCGTCGAAATGCGCGCTGGAACGGGTTTTCTGCGTTACGGCTATAAATACTGCCCCACAGTCCGCGCAGGGCCATCGGTATCACCGGAACCGGGGAACGTTCAATAATTTTCTGTATGCCGTTTTTGAACACATTCAGATCCCCGTCTTGTGTCAATCTGCCTTCCGGAAAAATGCAAACCAGGTCACCTTCATGCAAGGCCTTGGCAATATCGACAAACGCATGTTCCATCACCCACTGGTTGTCTTTGGCAGAAGCTATCGGAATCGCCTTGCAAATCTTGAAGATCCACGAGAACAGCGGAATATTGAAAATCTGGTGATCCATGACAAAGCGGATTGGCCGCGGCGAGCAGGCGGTAATCACCAGCGCATCGAGATAACTGACGTGATTGCACACCAGCACCGCCGGTCCGGATTCAGGAATACGATCCAGTTCAAAGCCGCGCACCCGGTGGATGGTGTGGATTAACATCCAGACCAGAAAGCGCATCAGGAATTCCGGTACCAGCGTAAAGATATAGATCGCGACCAGAGCGTTCAGGCAAGCAGTCACCAGAAACAGTTGCGGGATAGTCAGTCCCATTTTGAGCATCACCATCGCGGACAGCGAAGCGACTACCATAAACAGGGAATTCAAAATATTGACGCCGGCAATCGTGCGCGAGATATGCTCTGGATCACACCGGGTCTGAATCAGCGCAAATAGGGGCACGATAAACAGGCCACCAAAAACCCCGATCGCCACCACATCAAACAAAATGTGCCAGCTGCCAGACTGTTGCAGAAACAGAAATATATCAACGCTGCTCTGATTGACATAACTGATGCTTGAGAAAAACAGATCAACACCAAACGCAGTCAGTCCGATAGCGCCGAAAGGGACCAGTCCGATTTCAATTTTATGACCGGAGAGGCGCTCGCAAAACAGCGAACCGGCCCCTACGCCTATCGAGAAAAATCCCAGCAGCAGGACAAACACCCCGTGGTCGCCATGCAGATACACCTTGGTATATTGCGGGAACTGGGCCAGAACGATGGCACCATAAAACCAGAACCAGGAATTGCCTAACTGCGCCAGAAATACGGTCCGGTTTTTGATGGAAAACTGCAGGTTGCGCACGGTTTCGCTGAACGGATTCCAGTTGATTTTCAACTCCGGTACCGGTGCAGGCGATGCGGGAATATTCCAGCTCATCACCGCGCCCAGCACCGCCAGACCAATGCTGCCAAACGCCACCATGTGTATACCCCAGGTCTGGTGTACGACCAGCAATGCGCCGATGATTTCGCCCAGCAGAATGCCGACGAAAGTTCCCATTTCCACGACGCCATTGCCACCGATCAGCTCGTCGGTTTTCAGATGTTGCGGCAGGTAGGCGTATTTCATCGGACCAAAAATCGTCGAATGCAGCCCCATGCCTGCAACCGCAGCAATCAGCAGCCAGACCTGGTGCTCAAACCAGCCAAATGCCGCCACGCACATGATAAAAATTTCCAGCAGCTTCACGCCGCGCGCCAGCCTGCCCTTTTCAACCTTGTCGGCAATCTGACCGGCGCCGGCTGAAAACAGGAAGAACGGCAGAATGAACAGTCCGGGAATGAGCTGGTTGAGCATATTGACGTCCATGGTCGTCCAATTCAGCGCGTCAAATGTTAACACCGTCACCAGCGCGGTTTTAAACACGTTATCGTTCAATGCGCCCAGAAACTGGGTCCAGAAAAACGGCGCGAACCGACGTTGCAACAGCAGGGTAAATTGACTTTGTTGTTTCATAGCGTGCCGACCTTGAGCATTTTGATAACTGGACAATCCGGCGAATATACCTCAACATCCGCCTGCAATGTTGCAAATGACAACGCCAACTTATCAAAATTCGATAAATTGCTTTCGCAAACAGAAGTCTCAATGTAGATGAACTGCAACCCTGCCTGCCATTGATCACACCATTTATCAACAACCCAATTCAATCAACCATGAAAATTTCACTGCACTCTGCCCTTGCCGTCTGCGCGCTGCTCTGCATGCACTCGCTGGCCTCAGCCCAAACTGGTGACGCAACACCGGCGCCCGAAGCCATCACGGTCGCCACGGCACCAGCCAAAGTGACCGCACTGATCAAGATCGACGACAAAATCGGCGACGGCACCGAAGCCACGCCCGGCTCATATGTGGATGTGCACTATACCGGCTGGCTGTACGATCCCAAGGCACCTGACCGGCGCGGCACCCAATTCGACAGCTCGCGAGACAGTGGCAAGCCGCTCACCTTTCAGCTTGACGCGCGATCAGTGATACGGGGCTGGGATTTGGGCGTCAAGGGAATGAAGGTGGGTGGCAAGCGCACGCTGATCATTCCAGGTTATCTGGCGTACGGCCCTAAGGGCAGCAGCTCGATTCCGCCGAATGCGACCTTGCTGTTTGAAGTGGAAATGGTTGGTGCCAGATAAACCGGCAGGCTGGTCAGCGCAGCGGCTGACCAGGCAGTTTCAAGAAAAATTAGCCGGCTTTCAGACGGGAATCGGCCAACACTTTACGTATTGTGCTGGCCAGTTCTTCAGCGACGAATTTCGCCACATAAGCATCGGCACCAACGTTTTTGACATGCTCTTCATTGGTTGAACCGGTCAGTGAAGAGTGGATGATGACCGGCAGACTTTCGAACCGGGTATCGTGCTTGATTTTGCGGGTCAGGGTAAAACCATCCATTTCCGGCATTTCCAGATCGGTCAGCACCAGCGCTACCTTGTCGTGTATGGTTTTGCCCTGGGCTTCCACTTCATTCGACATGGCCTGCAGTTTTTCCCAGCATTCCTTGCCGGTTTTGGTCATCACAAATGGCGCACCCATCGCGGTCAGTCCGCGCTCGATCAGTGTGCGGGCCATATGTGAATCGTCGGCCGCCAGAATCACGGTGCCCGGCGGCAGCAGCAGTTTCGGGCCTACTGTTTTGGCATCAATTTCAGCTTCTTCAGGCTGGATAGACCGCAATATCTGTTCCACATCCAGCACCTGGGCAAGACGGGTATCGGCAATATCACCATCCAGACGGGCGATACTGGTCACCATGCCGGCCACCGAACTGTTTTCCGCCGACAACACCTGGCCCCAATCCAGACGGACAATTTCTTCCACCGATTCCACCGCAAAACCCTGAGTCGACCGCGCATACTCGGTCACCAACAGAATATTCAGTCCGGTACTGGGCACACAGCCGACTACAGCCGGCAAATCGATCACAGGGATGATCTGACCGCGCAGATTGGCCACACCCAGCATATTTGGCACGGCACCGGCTACTTCCGTGATATTTGGCATGGCCACAATTTCACGGACTTTGAATACGTTGATACCAAACAACTCCGAATGGCCAGTCTGCTTGGCCACACCCAGACGGAATAACAGCAGCTCAAATTTATTTGATGCAGTGAGATTGGTGCGTTCATCAATTTCTTGCTGAATTGAACTCATGTTTCCTCCAGAAAACCTTAAGAAGTGTTTTTAATATATCAAAAGCAACACGCAGAACAGTGCTTGTTGAGTTGATTATAGTAACGAATTCAAAACAGGCCAGGCATTTCCGTCTGAAAACTTATTTAATTACGCGATAACACGGAACATACATTTTTCCGGGCAGTTTCATACGGTGCTGCTGGACAAAAGATGCCAGCAAGGCATCAACGGATTCCATCAATTGTTTCTCGCCATACAATTCAAAGATGCCGAACTGTTCGATGGCCTGAATGCCTGCCGCTTTGACATTGCCGGCGACGATCCCGGAAAACGCGCGGCGCAGATTCGCGGCCAGCGCGTACACTGGCTGATTTTTGTGCAGGGCCAGCTGCCGCATGTTCTGATGCGTCGGTTCAAATGGCTGCTGAAATTCGGTCGGAACGGTTAACGACCAGTTGAAAAAATAGGCATCCGAAATGGTTTTGCGATAGGCCCTGACGGATGCGATACCGGCAAGGATTTGCTGTGCCACCAGCTCCGGATTATCAATAATGATCTGATAACGCTTTTGCGCCTGTTCGCCCAGCGTGGCGCCGATGAACTGATCGATCTGATTAAAATACTCGCCGGCGCTGGCCGGTCCGGTAAAAATCAGGGGGAATGGCAGGTTGACATTATCTGGATGCAACAGCACCCCCAGGATATACAGAATTTCCTCGGCCGTACCTGCCCCGCCGGGAAACACCACCACGGCATGCCCGAGGCGCACAAATGCCTCCAGGCGCTTTTCGATATCCGGCAGGATCACCAGTTCGTTGACAATCGCATTCGGTGCTTCGGCCGCAATAATGCCGGGCTCGGTCACGCCGACATACCTGCCCTGGGAATTGCGCTGCTTGGCGTGGCCGATGGTGGCACCCTTCATCGGCCCTTTCATCGCCCCGGGTCCGCAGCCGGTACAGATGTTCAGGCCGCGTAAACCCAGCTGATAGCCGACGTGCTTGGTGTAATCGTATTCATTGCCGGAAATCGAATGCCCGCCCCAGCACACCACCAGATTCGGATTGAGCATCGGATACATGAAATTGGCATTGCGCAGAATATGAAATACCGCATCCGTAATGCCTTGCGGAGAGCGCAGATCAAACTGGGTATTGCCTTCGATTTCGCTGTTCAGAAAAATGATGTCGCGCAGCACGGCAAAGACGTGTTCCTGGATGCCCTTGATCATCACGCCATCCACAAAGGCGCTGGCGGGGGCATTTTTGATGTCGAGTTTGATGCCGCGTTCGCGGTGGATGATGCTGATCGAAAAATCGGGATAACGCGACAGCAACTCCTTGCCATCGTCCAGCGCATTGCCGCTGTTCAACACGGCGAGTGCGCAATGGCGGAATACCGAATAGAGGCCGCCATGGCTGGTATCCAGCAGTTTGCTGACTTCAGCCCGCGACAGGACGTCGAGCCGGCCTTCGGGGGAGATCTGGGTATCTAATACGGGATAGTTCAAATTGACCTCGGTGGCATTGTTGGAAAAGTGTTGCCACCAGTTTAGTTCAATTTCACTGAATCAACACCACCATCCGGCATTGTGATGGGCATTCGGCAAGAAAAGTCCCAGACATCCCAGACTGATCAGTATGACTGCAGCGCACATTGTCAGTCGTGATGACACGGTTTTGCTGCCAAAGTGGCGCGTCAGTCCCTGCGTAAACAGCAGATACGGCAGGGTTCCCAGCCCAAAACAGGACATCAGCACGGCGCCGGACCAGGAGGTGCCGCTGACCAGGGCAAGCGGCAACACGCCATACACCAGGCCGCAGGGAAGAAATCCCCACAACACGCCGCGTGCAAATGGCAGCGCAGGCAGACTGACGCCGGCAAACAGCTGCGCCATCCTGTTCAGACCCAGCAGCTCGCCAATTTTGGCGGGCAGGCTGAACTTATATCCCAGACAACGCAGGCCCAGATAAATCAGGCTCAGGTTACCGATGAAAAACAGCACAGACTGCACCGGCATCACCGGCTTGAGCAGCAGCCCGGCGGCACCGAGAGAGCCAACCAGTGCGCCGGCCAGTGCGTAAGTAAACAGCCGGCCCAGGTGCAGCTGGATCAGGCTGAACCAGCGCGCCGGTTCAGGTGTGGTGACCAGTGTGATGGGAATGACTTTGGCCGGCCCCGCAGGTCTGGCAAGAACAGTAGCGATGCCGCCACACATACCGATGCAATGGCTGCCGCCGGCCAGTCCGGCCAGGGTTGCAGTCACGATCAGGGAAAGATTTAACATCGCCGAACCGCCAGGATCAGCGCGGCTTGATCAGCAGCACCACCGTAATCGTGCTGGCGACACAGCCCAGAAACCAGAACAGCACAAAACCGATGGTGTAGCCGGCCTGGGAACTCATGCTGAATTTTTCGCCGAAAATGACCAGATCCAGCGGATCGATCAGACTGAACAACACACCGCAACTGATGCAGGCCATCAAAAAAGCGGGCCACAAAATCGCCATCACTAAACGTGTGGTCTGGATGGATGGATGGGTCTGATGTTCCAAAGCAGGTCTCCTGTTGTGTTATCTGGTGGACGGAAATAACCCATCCCGTATGCATCAACTTAAGAAATTCAGGCATGGTGCAAAACCATTGCACCCCATGCATCCACTTGAGCCCGCCTCGTCGAAGATTCGCAGGGTGCAATGCCATTGCACCGGGCAATCATTATCCGCGATCTGGTGCAATAGAATTGCACCCTACAAAATATGAGCGCAATGTTATTGCACCGTACAAACCTTAGATCTCGACGAGATGGGCTTACGTTGCTGCCACAATAAACCATCCGTCACTGATGCTGATTGACTGCCTTGAGCTCCAGATCGGATTGCAGCGGGCGATGCCAGTCGCCGGTCAGACGCCAGTTTCCACCTTCCAGTTTGACGTGAATCAGCGGTGCCTTCACATCAGCCAGCGTGCCCTGATACAGACCCGGAGCCAGCTTTAACAGCGGCAGGCGGTGCGTGGTTTCAGCCAGTTGATCGTTGGTCGACGAGGCGACGCTGAGCAGGATCGATTCAGGCAGTTCACCCACGCCCTGCAGATTCAGATTGATCTGACCGTCGGCCTGCAGATGCATGGTTGCAGCCAGCTGCAGTTTTCTGGCCTGGGCATCGCGCATCAGATCGGTGTTGATCATCAGGCCCTGTTTGTAGTAATCCTCAGACACGACTTTATCCGCGCCGGAAAACGCCAGATAGCCGCTGAACAGCGCCGCGCATACGACAGACAGCGGACCGCCGATCACCAGCAGCAGCCAGGGTTCTTTTTTCCAGTCATCTTTTTTTTGCAGGGAAGGCAAGGCAGACATAATTTTCTCTCAGTAGATTAACGCGGCACCAAAAACACGGCTTTTTCATTCACGACAACGTTACCGTTACTTTTTTCTTTCACCGTAAAACGAATTTTGCTTGAGCCCGGCTGCGCGCTGCCTGGCGGTATTTCAACCCGGATCGGCACCGAGCGGTCAGTCGCACTTGGTACTTCCACCACCGGGTCGTTCAAAATCTGTATGCCTTCGATGCCCGAGACCGCAATCTCGTAAGTCACCGTCTGCTCTTCGGCATTCATGATCTGCAGTTTGTAAACATTATCAATCGCACCGGTTTCGGTCACGCGCGGCATGCCGCGATCGCGGATCACGTTCACTTTCAGCGGCACCCGGTTGGCCAGCGAAATGCCGGCGACAATAATGATGGTCCAGAGTATGGCAGTATAAATCAGTGTGCGCGGCCGGAACACGCGCTTCCACATCTGCGCCTTGGTGTAGCCGTTTTCGATGGCGTGCTCGGTGTTGTAACCGATCAGCCCGGGTTCATAACCCATTTTGTCCATGATGTCGTTACAGCCGTCGATGCAGGCCGTACAGCCGGTGCATTCGTACTGCAGCCCGTTGCGGATGTCGATACCGGTGGGACAGACCTGCACACAGACGCCGCAATCGATGCAGGCTCCCAGGCCCTGGGCATGGTAATCAGCATGTTTGCTGCGCGAGCCGCGTGGCTCACCGCGGGCAGCATCGTAGGTGACAGTGAGCGTGTCTTTATCAAACATGGCGCTCTGAAAACGCGCATACGGACACATGTATTTGCAAACCTGTTCGCGCATCCAGCCGGCATTGCCATAAGTGGCGAAGCCGTAAAAAAAGATCCAGAACGTTTCCCAGGGGCCCAGCGTCCAAAACATGACTTCACCAACCAGTTGCCGGATCGGCGTGAAATAACCGACAAAGGTAAAGCCGGTCCACAGACCGATACCGATCCAGATCGCATGCTTGGCTAATTTCAGAAAGAATTTGCGGGCAGTGAGTTCACCTTTGTCGAGACGCAATCGCGCATTGCGATCGCCTTCGACCTTGCGTTCCACCCACATGAAAATTTCGGTATATACCGTTTGCGGACAGGCATAGCCGCAAAACAGCCGCCCTGCTACCGTCGTGAACAAAAACAGGGATAAGGCAGAAATGACCAGCAGCACCGTGAGATAAATAAAATCCTGGGGCCAGATCACCAGTCCAAAAATATAGAATTTGCGTGAGGTCAGATCAAACAGCACTGCCTGACGTTCGTTCCAGTTCAGCCAGGCCGTGCCATAAAAGATCAGCTGGGTGAACCAGACCAGCACCCAGCGCCATTTGGAAAACCATCCGCCGGTAATGCGCGGATAGATTTTTTCATGTACTTCAAACAGAGCCTGCTCACCAAACTGCTGGTTCGACTGGGCAAGCTCTTCCTTGGTGTAGTGCTTTATCGGTACCGGTTCCATTGCTGCATCAACTCTCTACTTGTTTTGCTTCTGTATCGCTTCCAGGCCACCCGAATTGGAGAGGCTCCAGACATAGGCCGTCAGCAGGTGAATTTTTGCGTCGCTCAACAGATTCTTATGCGCAGGCATGTGGTTGTTGCGTCCCTTGTTGATGGTTTCCATGATCGTGTTGATATCACCGCCATACAGCCAGACCTTGTCGGTCAGATTGGGTGCGCCGATCTGCTGATTGCCTTTACCTTCGGCACCGTGACAGGCAGCACAGGCGGCAAATTTTTCTTTGCCAAATGCGGCCTTGATCGGATCATGGGCAGCGCCGGACAGACTCAATACATAGTTGGCGACGTTACGCACATCATCGTCCGTTCCGAGTGCAGCGCCCATCGGTGGCATCACGCCGTTGCGGCCTTCGCGGATGGTGAGTTCGATCGTGGCAGGCTCACCGCCATACAGCCAGTCGGTGTCAGTCAGATTGGGAAAGCCCTTGCTGCCCTGCGCATCGGAACCATGGCACTGCGCACAGGTATTCAAAAACAGGCGTTCTCCAATGGCACGGGCATCCGGCGATTTGGCGACGTCTTCAATCGGCATGGCCAGGAATTTGTCGTAGATCGGACCATACTGCGCTTCACCGGCCTTGATTTCGTTATTGTAGGCACCGACTTCGCTCCAGCCAAGCCTGCCCTGATAGCTGCCCAGACCTGGATACATTACCAGATACACCAGACCAAACACCACGGTGATATAAAACAGCCACATCCACCAGCGCGGCAGCGGGTTATTGCTTTCCTTGAGATTGCCGTCCCAGATATGCCCGGTGGTGCCGTCGGTCATGGGCTTCCCATTGGCATCCACCGGCACGGTAATTTTCGATTGCGACCAGAGCAGCACCGCACAACCCAGAATGCTGATGATCACCAGAATACCGATCCAGATACTCCACCATTCGTTAAAAAAATCAGCCATGATTATCCTTGTCGTTATCTAACAGCGAGTGGCCTAAGGTTTCAAATTTGGCCTTGTTGTGCTTGCTGAAAGCCCAGTACAAAATGCCGATGAAGACCACCAAACTCACCAAAGTGAAGATACTGCTCAATAGTGTGAAGTCCATGTGAGTTCCCTCCCTAGTTCCTGTTTTTGATTGCGGTGCCCAGCACCTGCAGATACGCGATCAGCGCATCGAGCTCGGTTTTACCGGTGACCTGTTCGGCTGCGCCCTGAATATCGGCATCGGTATACGGCACACCGAGTGTGCGCATGGCGCGTAATTTCGGTGTGATCTCAGCCGGATCGAGCAGATTATTCGCCAGCCATGGATACGGTGGCATGTTCGATTCAGGCACCACATCACGCGGATTGTTCAGATGGATGCGATGCCAGTCATCGCTGTAACGTGCGCCCACCCGGGCCAGATCCGGACCGGTGCGTTTGCTGCCCCACTGGAACGGATGGTCGTAGACCGATTCGCCTGCCACAGAATAGTGACCATATCTCTCGGTCTCGGCACGGAACGGTCTGATCATCTGCGAATGACAGCCGTAGCAGCCTTCTTTCAGATAGATATCACGACCGGCCAGCTGCAGCGCCGTATAGGGTTTCAGTCCGGTCACCGGTTCGGTGGTGGACTTCTGAAAAAACAGTGGAACAATTTCCACCAGACCGCCGACGCTGACCACCAGGAGCACCAACACCAGCAACAGTCCCACGTTGCGTTCGATCAGGTCATGACTGAATTTACCAATACTCATTTTTTTCTCCCGTAGTCGTCTTAAGCGTGAGCCAGAGTTGGCGCAGGAATCAACGGATTCACTGTCACGCCACCCATGACGGTTCTGGTTACGTTATATGCCATCACCAGCATCCCCGTGATATACAACGCGCCACCACACAGACGAATTACGTAGTAAGGCCAGGTTGCCTTGACCCCTTCAATAAAGGTGTACATCAGCGTGCCGTCTTCATTGACGCTGCGCCACATGATGCCCTGCATCACACCGGCAATCCACATCGCAGAGATGTACAAGACGACGCCGATGGTCGCCGTCCAGAAATGCACTTCGATGAGTTTGACGCTGTACATCTCGGTTTTGCCCCACAGGCGTGGAATCAGATAGTACAAAGAGCCGATAGTGATAAATCCAACCCAGCCCAGCGCACCGGAGTGCACGTGACCAATGCCCCAGTCGGTGTAATGCGATAAGGCGTTGACGGTTTTGATTGCCATCATCGGACCTTCAAAGGTCGACATACCATAGAACGACAGTGACACGATCAGGAAACGCAGAATAGGATCGGAACGCAGCTTGTGCCAGGCGCCAGACAGCGTCATCACACCGTTAATCATGCCGCCCCAGGAAGGTGCCAAAAGAATCAGCGAAAACACCATACCCAAAGACTGTACCCAGTCAGGCAGCGCGGTGTAATGCAGATGGTGCGGGCCGGCCCACATGTAGGTAAAAATCAGCGCCCAGAAGTGGACGATGGACAGGCGATACGAATAAATGGGACGTTCGGCCTGTTTCGGCACGAAGTAATACATCATGCCCAGAAAGCCGGCAGTCAGGAAAAAGCCAACCGCGTTATGACCGTACCACCACTGCACCATCGCATCCTGCACACCCGCATAAGCCGAATACGATTTCAAATACGATACAGGCAGCGACGCACCATTCACGACGTGCAGCAATGCCACCGCCAGGATAAAGGCGCCATAAAACCAGTTCGCCACATAGATATGCTGCACCTTGCGTTTGGCCAGCGTACCGAAGAACACAATCGCATACACGATCCAGACCACGGCAATCATGATGGTGATCGGCCATTCAAGCTCGGCATATTCCTTGCCCCGGGTATAACCGAGGGGCAGTGTCACCACCGCCGAAAGAATAATAAACTGCCAGCCCCAGAACACGAATCCGGCCAGCTTATCGGAGATCAATCTGACGTGACAGGTGCGCTGCACTACATAAAATGAGGTTGCCATCAATGCACAACCACCGAAGGCGAAGATGACTGCATTGGTATGCAGAGGACGCAGACGACCGTATGTCAGCCACGGTATGCCGAAGTTCAGTTCAGGCCAGGCCAGTTGCGAGGCGATAATCACCCCGAGCAGCATCCCGACTACTCCCCAGACAACAGACATAATGGCAAATTGCCGTACCACACGGTAGTTATAAGTTGTTTCGATATTTTCGCTCATGATCTCGCACAGGTGGGTTAACTGCCGCCAGCATAGGTGTTTGTTGCCGATTGTGAATTGATGTATATCAAACACATCCGAAACTATGCCGAGAGACAACTATCGAGCCGATCAGCAATGCGACATAATCTTCCGGTTGTTATCGCAACGTCTTTTCAATATGACATATCCGGGACTGCCGATCGCGATGAACGCCACGTCCTTTACACCATTTTTATACCGCCACGCGCGACCTATACAACATCTTTATCAGGCATTCAGTATTGTGACGCTACCTAACCTGTGGAGTAGTTATGGATCTCATTTACCTGACCGGCATCATTCTGTTTGCCGCACTGACCCTGTTAATCATCAAAGGCTGCAGCCGCCTGGGAGGCGACCTGTGAGCCCCTTACTCATCATCGCGGCGTTGATTTCAATCCTGCTGTTTGTCTACCTGGTGTATGCCCTGCTCAGAGCGGAGGAATTCTGATGAACGCATCGATTTATTTTCAGCTGGCGCTGTTTCTGGCAGTGCTCATGCTGTGCGCATGGCCCCTCGGTTCCTACATAGCCAACATCATGTCAGGCGAAGGCTACCGGTTTGTCCGCCTGTTCAAACCGGCAGAGCGATGGATTTACCGGCTGTGCGGGGTCGATCCCGAGATCGAAATGGGATGGAAACAGTATGCGTTCGCCGTGATTCTGTTCAACCTGCTGGGCGTATTGATGGTGTATGCGCTGCAGCGCCTGCAGGCTGATTTGCCGTTCAACCCTCAGGCCATGGCAGCCGTCACGCCTGATTCCTCCTTCAATACCGCCATCAGCTTTGTCACCAACACCAACTGGCAGGGCTATACCGGTGAAGCGACCATGAGCTATCTGACCCAGATGCTGGGCCTGGCGGTGCAAAACTTTTTTTCTGCTGCCACCGGCCTGGCAGTCGTCATTGCCATGATCCGCGGCTTTGCGCGTCACAGTGCCACCACCATCGGTAACTTCTGGGTTGATTTCACGCGCAGCGTGTTGTATGTGCTGCTGCCACTGGCCCTGCTGATCGCGGTGTTTTTCATGGGCCAGGGCGTAATCCAGAATTTTGACGCCTATAAAACGGTCACCCTGATCGAACCATTGACCTATACCCAGCCGAAACTCGACGCTGCCGGTGCCCCGGTCGTGGATGCAGCCGGTGTCGCCGTTCAGGAAACCTTGACGACTACGACCCAGACTCTGCCCATGGGCCCAGTCGCCTCGCAGGAAGCGATCAAAATGGTCGGAACCAACGGCGGCGGATTCTTCAATGCCAACTCGGCCCATCCTTATGAAAATCCCACACCGCTGGCCAATTTTGTTCAGATCCTGGCAATCTTTCTGATCCCGGCAGCCCTGTGTCTGACATTTGGCAAAATGGTCGGCGATGCCCGCCAGGGTTGGGCCGTGCTGAGCGCGATGACGCTGATTTTCGTGGTGATGGCATTTCTGGCGAATGCTGCAGAAATGCAGGCCAACCCGGCGCTGGCCGGCATGGGACTGGATCAGACGCCCAACCTCAGTCAGAGCCATCTGCTGCAGGCTGGCGGCAATATGGAGGGCAAGGAAACCCGTTTCGGCATCGTTGCCACCAGCATTTTTGCTACCGTCACGACCGCAGCCTCATGTGGTGCGGTCAACGGCATGCATGATTCGTTTACGGCACTGGGCGGCATGGTGCCGCTGTGGCTGATACAGCTCGGTGAAGTGGTGTTTGGCGGGGTCGGTTCGGGACTGTACGGCATGCTGATCTTCGCGATACTTGCGGTATTCATTGCCGGTCTGATGATAGGCCGCACCCCAGAATACCTGGGCAAGAAAATCGAAGCGTTTGACATGAAAATGGTCTCGCTGGCGATTCTGGTCGGACCGTTTCTGGTTCTGGTCGGTACCGCCATTGCCGTCATGGTCACCGATGGCAAGGCCGGCATTCTTAACCCGGGTGCCCACGGTTTTTCTGAAGTGCTGTATGCGTTTTCGTCCGCGGTCAACAACAACGGCAGTGCCTTTGCAGGCCTGTCCGCGAACACGCCGTTTTACAATATCATGCTGGCCATCGCGATGTGGTTCGGACGCTTTCTGATCATCGTCCCGGTACTGGCGATTGCCGGTTCGCTGGCGCGCAAAAAACGACTGGCAACCACCTCCGGCTCACTGCCCACGCACGGTCCCTTATTCGTTGTGCTGCTGATCGGCTGCGTGATCATCGTCGGCGCGCTGACTTATATTCCCGCGCTGGCGCTGGGCCCTGTAATTGAACATCTGTCGCTGCATGCCGGCAATTAAGAGAAAGCATTTATGACACACAAAATAGATCAGTCACTGCTCAATCCCGCCATACTCAACGTCGCGCTGATGGATGCATTTCGCAAGCTCAACCCGGCTCACCAGATCAAAAATCCCGTGATGTTTGTGGTATTCATCGGCAGCGTTCTGACTTCCGGCCTGGCCGTTCAGGCGCTGGTCGGAAAGGGCGAAGCGCCTGCAAATTTCATTATCGCGATCTCGGCATGGCTATGGTTTACGCTGCTGTTTGCCAATTTTGCCGAAGCCATGGCCGAAGGTCGCAGCAAGGCGCAGGCCGAATCGCTGCGTGGCGCAAAACAGGATGTCAAGGCCAAAAAACTGACCCAGCCCAAATATGGCTCAACCCAGATGCTGGTCAACGGGTCTACTCTGATCAAGGGCGACGTCGTTCTGATTGAAGCACAGGATGTGGTCCCGGCTGACGGCGAAGTCATCGAGGGTGCGGCATCGGTCGACGAATCGGCGATTACCGGTGAATCGGCGCCGGTGATACGTGAAGCAGGCGGTGACTTCAGTTCGGTCACCGGCGGCACGCGCGTGCTCTCGGACTGGATCGTGGTGCGGGTCTCGGTCAATCCCGGCGAAGCTTTTCTGGATCGCATGATCGCCATGGTCGAGGGTGCCAAGCGCCAGAAAACGCCGAATGAAATCGCGCTGACGATTTTGCTGGTGGCGCTGACCATCGTATTTCTGCTGGCAACAGTGACGCTGTTGCCGTTCTCGATGTTCAGCGTGGCCGCTGCCGGTACCGGCACGCCGATCAGCATCACGGTACTGGTCGCACTGCTGGTCTGCCTGATCCCGACCACGATTGGTGGCCTGCTGTCTTCTGTCGGTATTGCCGGCATGAGCCGCATGATGCGCGCCAACGTGATTGCCACCTCCGGACGTGCCGTCGAAGCCGCCGGTGACGTCGACGTGCTGCTGCTGGACAAAACCGGCACGATCACGCTAGGCAACCGTCAGGCCTCCAGTTTTTTCCCGGCACCCGGCGTGAGCGAAGAACAGTTGGCCGACGCGGCACAGCTGTCCTCGCTGGCTGATGAAACGCCGGAAGGCCGCAGCATCGTGATTCTGGCCAAACAGAAATTCCAGCTGCGAGAGCGCAATATCCAGGCGCTCGGTGCGACGTTTATTCCGTTCACCGCGCAGACCCGGATGAGCGGCGTGGACCTGAACGAACCGGGTACAACGACCACCAGACAGATCCGCAAGGGTTCCGTCGAAGCGATGCGTGTCTACCTGACCGGGCTCGGCCAGGAAATGCCAAAAAATGTGGCCGAGATAGTCGACTCGGTTGCCAAAAAAGGCAGCACCCCGCTGGTGGTCACCGATGGCAGCAAGGTGATGGGCGTGATTGAACTGAAAGACATCGTCAAGGGCGGTATCAAGGAACGGTTTGCGGAATTGCGTAAGATGGGGATCAAGACCATCATGATTACCGGCGATAACCGGCTGACTGCCGCTGCCATTGCCGCTGAAGCAGGCGTCGATGATTTTCTGGCCGAAGCCACACCGGAAGACAAGCTGAAACTGATCCGCGCCAATCAGGCCGAAGGCAGGCTGGTGGCCATGACCGGAGACGGTACCAACGACGCACCAGCGCTGGCCCAGGCCGACGTGGCAGTGGCAATGAATACCGGCACCCAGGCGGCCAAGGAAGCCGGCAATATGGTGGATCTGGATTCGAATCCCACCAAGCTGATCGAGATCGTCGAAATCGGCAAGCAGATGCTGATGACCCGCGGTTCACTCACCACCTTTTCGATAGCGAACGACGTGGCCAAATACTTTGCGATTATCCCGGCAGCTTTTGCCAGCACCTATCCGCAGTTGAATACGCTCAACGTCATGCATCTGGCCACACCGGCTTCGGCGATTCTGTCGGCCGTGATTTTCAATGCGCTGATTATCGTGTGCCTGATTCCGCTGGCGCTCAAAGGCCTGAAATACCGGGCACTGGGTGCTGCGGTGCTGCTGCGCCGCAATCTGCTGATCTACGGCCTGGGCGGTTTGATCGTGCCGTTTGTCGGGATCAAAATCATTGATGTGTTGTTAACCGTACTCGGTTTAGCTTAATTTATTTCGGAACCACTATGAAAACCTTAATCCGCCCCGCAATCAGCCTGTTTGTCTTACTCAGCGTGATCACCGGACTGCTGTATCCGCTGGCCACCACCGGCATAGGAACAATCCTGTTCCCGGTCCAGGCCAGTGGCAGCCTGATCGAGCAGAATCACAAACTGCTCGGCTCCAGCCTGATCGGCCAGCAGTTCAGCAGTCCCGGTTATTTCTGGGGCCGTCCTTCTGCTACCGGACCCATGCCGTACAATGGCGTGAACTCGGGTGGCTCGAATTTTGGCCCAAGTAATCCGGCACAGAAATCGGCAGTCGCTGAGCGCATCAAGGCATTGCACGATGCCGATCCCACCAACACCGGGGCGATTCCGGTGGATCTGGTGACGGCTTCCGGCAGCGGACTCGATCCGGAAATCAGTCCGGCCGGCGCGGGGTATCAGATAGCGCGTATCGCCAAAGCGCGCAACGTCAGTGCGACAGTGCTGGCACAGCTGATCGTCCAACATACCTCGCCACCGCAGTGGGGCATGTTGGGTGAAGCGCGGGTGAATGTGTTGCAGCTGAATCTGGCGCTGGACAGGCTGAGTTCCGGAAACTAATATCTGGAAACTTGAAAGGCACCGATGACCGAAAACCGCCCCGATCCCGACCAACTGCTGGAAAAAATCCAGCGTGAAGATGCCCGCCAGCAGCGCGGGCATTTCAAATTGTTTTTCGGGTCCTGTGCCGGTGTCGGCAAAACCTTTGCCATGCTCACCGCCGCCCGGGCGCTGCAGCTGCAGGGCATCGACGTCATCATCGGCGTGGTGGAAACCCACGGTCGGCGTGAAACCATCGCCATGACCGATGGCCTGGAAATTCTGCCGCCGCAAAAAATACATTATCACGACAAGCTGCGCGATGAATTTGATCTCGACGGTGCCTTACAACGCAAACCGGCGCTGATCCTGATGGATGAACTGGCGCATTCCAATATTCCCGGCACGCGGCACCAGAAGCGCTGGCAGGATGTGGAAGAACTGCTCGCTGCCGGCATCGATGTGTACTCCACAGTCAACGTGCAGCATCTGGAAAGCCTGAACGACATCGTCGGCCAGATTACCGGCATCCGGGTCTGGGAAACCATCCCTGACCATGTGTTTGACATGGCCGATGAAGTCACGCTGGTCGATCTGCCACCCGACGAATTGCTGCGCCGTTTAAAAGACGGCAAGGTCTATATTCCGCATCAAGCCGAACGCGCCGCCAAAAATTTTTTCCGCAAAGGGAATCTGATTGCGCTGCGCGAACTGGCTCTGCGCCGCACTGCCGACCAGGTTGATGCGCAGATGCGCGACTATCGCGCCGATCAGTCCATCCAGAATGTCTGGCAGGCCAAGGAACGGCTGCTGGTATGCGTCGGGCCGCATGAGAGCAGCAACAAACTGGTGCGCAGCGCCGCCCGGCTTGCTGCCAGTTTGCGCGCCGATCTGATTGCTCTGTATATTGAAACCCCGGAACTGCAAAAGTTGTCCGATGCGCGGCGCGACGCAATACACAAAACCCTGAAACTGGCCCAGGAGCTGGGCGCGGAAGCCACCACCCTGTCCGGTGAAAAACTCGCACCGCTCCTGCTCAGTTATGCGCAAAGCCGCAACGTCACCAAGCTGGTGATCGGCAAATCAAACCGTCCGACCTGGCAGCGGATTTTACGCACCAGTCTGGCCGATGAACTGGCCAGCCGTACCACCGATGTGGATGTGTATGTGGTTGGCCATGATTTCGATGTTGAACCCGGCAACACCGGCCCGCATACCAGTTATGACAACCTCACAGGAATACGCAACGCCCGGTCGAAGCCGGTCAACTATGTCTGGGCTGCCGCACTGTGTGTTGCCGTCACCGGCATAGCCGCCGGGCTGGTGAATATTTTTGACCTGGCCAACGTGATCATGCTGTACCTGCTGGCCACCGTGGTGATAGCGATCAAATTGGGACGCGGACCCAGTATTTTTGCTTCGTTTCTGAGCGTCGCGTCGTTTGACTTTTTTTTCGTGCCGCCGCGCTTTTCGTTTTCGGTCTCCGATACCCAGTATCTGTTTACCTTTGTGATCATGCTGGCAGTGTCGCTGATCATCAGCAACCTGACTGCCAGCCTGCGCTATCAGGCCCGCATTGCCAGTTTCCGTGAGCGCCGCACCAATGCACTGAATGCGATGAGCAAGGCGCTGTCGTCGGCCCTGATGGTCAATCAGATTATTGAAATCAGCAACGAACATCTGGTCGGGATTTTCCAGGCCAAGATTGCCATCCTGCTGCCCGACAGTCACGAAACGCTGCGCCAGCCGCTGACTGAAACCAATACCGTGCCGGAGCATCTGGATCTGGGCGTGGCGCAATGGGTGTATGACAATCAGCAGCGCGCCGGTCTCGGCACCAACACCCTGCCCGCCAATGCCCTGCTGTATATCCCGCTGCAAGCACCGATGCGCACCCGCGGCGTGCTGGCGATCGCACCTACACAACCGCGCCAGATTTTTCAGCCGGAACAGCAACGGCTGCTCGACACTTTTGCCTCGCAGATCGCCCTGGCGCTGGAACGCATTCATTATGTGGAAGTGGCCCAGGATGCGATCATCAGCATCGAAGCCGAACGATTGCGAAATTCGCTGCTCTCGGCAATCTCGCATGATTTACGCACACCATTGACGGCCATCGTCGGACTGGCCAGTACGCTGCAGACCAATGTCAGCGACAGCACGCGCAAGGAATTAATCCAGGGGATCAACGAAGAAGCGCAGCACATGAACAGCCTGATCGTGAATCTGCTCGACATGGCCAGGCTGCAGTCGGGCAAGGTGGTGTTAAACCTGCAGTGGCAGCCCATCGATGAAGTGATAGGCAGCGCACTGCGCATCTCCAGCCACCTGACGGCGAATTTCAAGGTCAGCGTTGAGATCGCACCGCACCTGCCGCTGCTGTCATTTGATGCGGTACTGATTGAACGGGTGTTATGCAATCTGATCGAAAATGCCGTGAAATACGGCCAGAACCAGATCGACATCCGAGCTGGACTGATCCACGATGAATTCACCGTGTCCGTCACGGATAACGGCCGTGGGCTGCCGGACGGCCTGGGCGAAAAAATATTTGATAAATTTACCCGTGGTGAAAAAGAGTCCTCCACCTATGGCGTGGGCCTGGGTCTGGCGATCTGCAAGGCGATCATTGAAGCCCATCAGGGCAAAATCTGGGCCACCAATCTGAAAGCCGGCGAACAGCAACAAGGTGCTAGAATCAGCTTCACCCTGCCGCTCGGCACCCCGCCAAAAATTGAAAGCGAAACGCTTTAATCCTGCCCGATGACAAATGAAACGACGATTAACCTGGTTCTGATCGAAGATGACAAGCAGATCCGCCGTTTTCTGATCGCCGCGCTCACCGGTGAAGGTATTACCGTGCATGAGGCTGAAACCGGCAAACAGGGTCTGATCGATTGTGCCACCAGAAAGCCGGACATCATCATCGTTGACCTCGGTCTGCCGGACATGAGTGGGATCGAAGTGATACGGGAAGTGCGCAGCTGGAGCGACGCGCCCATCGTGGTGCTCTCGGCACGCACCAATGAACTGGACAAGGTCGATGCGCTGGACGCCGGTGCTGACG
>Ga0209067_10000348_pt1 | contig 30522 bp, 30 predicted proteins | sample ColStrG_CSR_2013_FD_187199 | JGI IMG/M metagenome (GOLD analysis project Ga0209067, IMG submission 187199) | Freshwater sediment microbial communities in response to fracking from Pennsylvania, USA - Cold Stream Run_MetaG_CSR_2013 (SPAdes)... | ecosystem: Environmental > Aquatic > Freshwater >... | reverse complement strand
ATCAGCAAGAGGAGCAACCACTTTCAGTGTGGATTCCTGTGGATCCACTTTTGGGTTATGTCCATTTTGAGCCCGCCATCAGTCTTTTGCCCCTGCTGTTGAATGAAGTTGAAAAAGTTTTGCGGCCTTTGTTTTTGCGCCTGGAGGGTTTGCAGAAATTTGCCAGACGTCTGGAGTTTTCTTTGCACTGCGAGTACTCACAAAAAGTCCATCACCTGCACGTCGAGCCCGTTTCACCGAACCGGGATCTGACGCTGTATCTGGATTTAACTCAGGCTCGACTTGCCAAATTGGATTTTGAAAATCCAATCAAAGAAATGGAAATTACAATTTTTGAGCAAGCCGAAAAAATTCAACAGTTGGATTTTTTTGCACCTCGAGATTCCAGCGAAGACCGCTGGCGTCGACTGCTCAGTCTGGTGCAGCAATCCGGTGCCGAGATGGGCTTCCTACAGCCCGAGCCCTCGCATTTCCCCGAACGCAGCTTCACTCTGCTGAGCGACTGGCCCCAGAATCGCAGTGTCCAGGACTACATTCAGCAGATCGACACCAGCGTGCAAGTGCGCTTTGCTTATTCAAAGAATCTCGCCAAGAGTCCCCGCCCCTCCCTCCTCTTGCCCGAACCGCAACTGCTGCCCTCACATCAGGTGCAGCAGTTGCGGTTTTTGCAGAAACACCCCAGCGAGCGCATTGAATCTTCGTGGTGGGAGTACTTCCGCACCAAACCGACGGAAGATCATCGCAGTCGTGACTACTATTTTGCGATGTCGCGTGAAGGCCAGCTGCTGTGGCTTTTCCAGGATTGCGAAACGAAAGCTTACTATTTGCATGGCTATTTTGACTAAGACGCACCCTCAGACTCCAGCGCCAATCCGCCGACCGCCCCTGACGATCGCAGGTTTTGTTGAGCTCTGTGCCCGATCCAACTTTTCTTTTTTGCAGGGGGCCTCGCACCCTGAAGAAATGGTTGAGCAAGCCATCCGCCTGGATTACCAAGGTCTGTTTCTGAGCGATCTCAACGGTCTTTACGGAGTGGTGCGTGGATTTCAGTCCGCCAACTCACCTTCTTTTTTCACGGCCAATCCGCAGGCCAAAGCGGATTTTCGCTATGGCTTTGGGACCGAACTCACCGTCAGCGTGGGACAAGGACAGATTACGACTCTGACACTCATTCCTTTGACGAAGCTGGGCTATCGGAATCTCTGTCAACTTCTGACTCTGGGCAAGCGCAGTGTGGACAAAGGCTTCTCAAAGATTTCTCTGCACGAGGTGATACGGCACAGCCAAGACCTGCTGCTTTTCTGCGAGCCCGAGGACTACTTGGAACTGCGAACTCACTTTGCAAGGCGAATTTACATTCCCGTTTGGCGTGACTTGACCTGGGAGTCCACCGAACGCACCCGCAAAGCCTTCGCCCTGGAGAACCTTCACGGCGCCGAACTGTTCGTCACCCAAAAACCATTCATGCACCTGCCGGAACGGAAAATCGTGCTGGATGTTTTGACCTGCATTTTGCACCACAAAACACTGCCCGAGGCCAAAACAATTCTGCTGCAAAACTCACAGCGCTGTCTGCGCTCCAAAGAAGAGCTCTACCGACTGTGGGCTGACCGACCTGAGCTCGTCAGCAAAACGGTGAGCATTGCTGATCAAGTGGCTTTTTCGTTGCGTGAAATTCGCTATCGCTATCCGGCCAGTCAGCTGGACCCTGGACAAACCCCGACGACACGCCTTGAGGCCTTGACCCAAACCGGACTGCAGTGGCGCTATCCCCATGGCACACCTTTGAAAGTGCAAAAACAAGTTCTGCATGAACTTCGCATTATCGCTCAGCTGGAGTACGAGGACTACTTTCTGACCCTGGCTGAAATTTGCGATTTTGCTCGCGCCAAAGGAATTCTGTATCAGGGGCGAGGTTCCGCTGCGAACTCTGTCGTCTGCTTTGCCTTGGGTTTGACCTCCGTAGATCCCGCACAATTTGACCTGCTGTTTGAGCGTTTTCTTTCTGTTGAACGAGCGGAGCCTCCCGACATCGACATCGACTTTGAACACGAACGTCGTGAAGAGGTTCTGCAGCACATCTATGCTAAGTACAACGAGCATCATGCCGCCATGGTGTGCACAGTGATTCGCTACAAATCCCGCATGTCTTTGCGTGAGGCGGCCAAAGTTTTTGCCATCCCTTTGAAAACGGTCAATGCCTTGATCAAATTTATGGGTCGCGATGGAATGCGCCGTCTGCTCGAGGATCCCCATGTGCATCGTCGCTTCGGTCTTGATGATCACACTTGGAAACTGCTTTTGGCAGTGGCGCAGGTGCTGAACGGATTTCCCCGCCATTTGGGAATACACACCGGTGGATTTTTAATCACCCAGGATCCCATCACCGAAATTGTTCCCGTTGAAAAAGCCAGCATGCACGGACGCTATGTCATCCAATGGAACAAAGACGATGTGAATTTTTTGAAATTGATGAAAATCGATTTGCTCAGCCTGGGGATGCTCAGTGCTTTGCGCAAAGCTTTGACTCTGTTGCGCGACAACTACCAAGTCGACTGGAACCTGGCACAAATTCCAGGCGAAGATCCCAAGACCTACCAGATGATCTGCCAGGCCGACACCGTCGGCGTTTTCCAAATCGAGTCCCGTGCGCAGATGCAAACTCTGCCCCGACTGAAGCCCAAAACATTTTATGATCTTGTCGTCGAGGTCGCGCTCGTGCGCCCCGGTCCCTTGCAAGGCGGAATGGTCCACCCTTATCTGCGCCGGCGTGAGGGATTGGAAAAACCTCACTATCCTCACCCCAACTTGATTCCAGTTTTGCAACGAACTTTGGGTGTGCCAATTTTCCAAGAGCAGGTGATGAAAATTGTGGTCGTCGCCGCGGGCTTTTCTCCAGGTGAAGCCGACGAACTGCGCCGAGTGATGTCAATGGCCTGGCGAAAGAAAGGCACGATGGAGGGCGTGCGTCTGCGCATCCTGCGTGGCTTGCGCGAAAATGGCATCGCAGACACGTACTGCGAACAGATTTACAAAACGATTGAGGGCTTCGCGAACTATGGCTTTCCGGAAAGTCATGCTGCCAGTTTTGCACTCCTGACCTATGCAAGTTGCTATATCAAATGCCACTACCCCGCTGTGTTCACTTGTGCACTTTTGAACTCCCAGCCAATGGGTTTTTATGCGCCCCGAGTTCTCATCGCCGATGCGCAAAGACATGGCGTCGAGTTTCTGCCCTTGGATGTGCAGAGTTCAAATTGGGACTACAGTTTGACCAAACCTGGTCAAATTCGCACAGGTTTGCGAGCTCTGGCCGGCGTTCCGCAGAAGGAGCTTGAAAAACTCGTTCAGGTCCGCGCCTCGGGAGTCTTTGCAAGTCTGCAGGATTTGATCAAACGCACGCAATTGCCAAGATCGGTCCTGGCCAAACTGGCGGCAGCTGGAGCCCTCAGCAGCTTCCACAGTGATGTGCGGCAGTTGTTGTGGCAGCTCGAAGCTGTGTCACTCGATGCGAACAGCTTCCTGTGGGGTTTACAAAAAGAAAGTTTCTCGCCAGATTCTGAACTCGTCAAAAGTGATTCGCCCCATTTTGCTGAATCCAACTGGGAGTCTTTGCACAGACAGTACGAGCACCAGGGGTTTTCCCTGGATCTGCATCCGCTGGGTGTCCTGCGCTGCAGCTTGAATTCACAAAATGAGGATCTGGCCAAGCAGAAGATGATCCCATTTGTGGACTCCCAACAACTGGTGAACATCAAAGACGGAACCTTGGTGCGAGTCGCGGGCTTGGTCAGCGTCACACAGCGCCCGCCCACCGCAAAGGGCATGTGCTTTATCACCTTGGAAGACGAGTTTGGTTTTTTGAATATTGTGGTGCCGCCAGATGTCTATCAAAAAGACAGACTGACGATCTATGGAAAATCACTTCTGGAGATTCGCGGACGTCTGCAGCGACGGGGGCCGTTGATGAACATTCAAGCCTTGCGCGTGTTCAGTCTTTTGCACCAAGGAAGTTGATAAGACGAGCAATCAAGATGCAACTGCCGTCTTCACACCAAATTTGGCAATTGCTTTGTCAAGCCCCTGGGGTTTGCCAAACAAATATCCTTGTCCGGACTGACACCCCATTGCCGTCAAAACCAAGGCTTCACTTTCATTCTCAATGCCTTCAGCGACAACGCTCAGGCCCAGCTGAACACCCATCGCAACCACCGCTTGCACAATGGCTCGAGATTTCGGCTCTTTGAGAAGATTGCAAACAAATGAACGGTCGACTTTAATGTTGTCCACCTGCATAGCAAACAGTGAAGTCAGTGAAGAATAGCCCGTTCCAAAATCATCCAACGAAATTTCAAAACCATTTTCGCGGATGCTGCTGACCGTTTGCAAAACGATCGGATCCTCTTGGAACACACGCTCGGTCACTTCAAGCTTAACAGTCTTGGGATCCACCTTCGCACGCTCGGCAATTTTATTGACACGCTTGACGAACTGCGGATCCAAAAGCTGTCGCACAGAGACGTTGATACTCATGAACAATTTGTCGTTTTGGAGTTCAGCTTGCAGCACGCGCAAATCGTTCATCGCCTGTTCCAAAATCCAATATCCCAAGGGGACAATCACCGAAGTTTGCTCGGCCAAGTTGATAAACAAATCAGGACGCACCAAACCCCGCACCGGACTTTGCCAGCGCAGAAGGGCTTCGAACCCCAACAGGCTGCGCGTTTGCAGATTCAAAATCTCTTGATAGTTCAAAAAGAATTCCCGTTTGTCGACGGCCTGCAGGAGCTCATTTTCAAGACGCAGACGATCTCGTCCTTCGGCACTCAGGTTGCAACTTTCATACTGCTCAAGATCCAAAGGTTGAGTCTCATCGACCTTCCCTTTGCCAGGGGTCGAATTGCGCATTCGCTTCAACAAAAGAGTAATCAAAAGTCGAACAATGGGATCGGAATCGGCGATACGCTCGTTGAGCAGTTTACGCGATACGGTGGACACCACACAGTCTTCCACCGCCATCACAGAAGCCGAGCGTGGCAGTCCATCAATCACGGCCATTTCACCAAAGATGTCGCCGGGACCCAAGTTCGCCACAGCACCATCAATGCCCTCTTTGCGCAAATAAACCGACACTCGGCCGGACTCGATGATATAGGCACAGTCGGCCGTGTCACCTTCGCGAAAGAAATAATCACCCGCTTTGAATTTTTGAATATGTTCTCGGCTCATTCACTCAATGTGTCGGCCAATGCCTCAATTATGTTGAGTCCTTATTGATGTGCAAAAGGAATTGGTACGTATTTCGCCTCGACTTGAGCCTGGACCTGCGCCGCAACTTCCCGTCGCTCATTCTCGTTTTGACACAGAACTGGCTGAAGGTACTCAAGCGAAGCCTCAATCTTGGTCAGGGCAAAAGTCTGGATGGCGACTGCTAACAAACTTTGATCACCATGCCACGAGATCGCGCTGCGAAACCGATCCGACATTGGCTGACCATCAATCCGACGGTAATTGATCACGACCGGTAAAATCGGCACGTCAGTGCCAGCGACAGCAGTCATCAAAGATTTTTTGAAGGGATAGATCTTGTCACCCGGTGTGGCCATGGCTTCTGGAAAAAGGACGACATCGTGACCTTCCTGCAAAGTCTGCCGAATGGATTGAATTTCTTCTTGAATCCTGGAGCGGTTGCGCCGGTTCACAAACAGACAGCCCCCAATTTCGGCCATCTGTCCGAGCCCTGGTGTCTCACGCAGATCTTGCGACGTGATAAAAAGTGTCGGCCGCTGACTGGCAATAATAAAGATATCCAGGAAGCCAATATGATTGCAGGCCAAAAGATAGTTTCGTCCTGGCTTCGGAGGATTGATAACCTCGAGTTTCACATTGGCCCACCGACGACTCCAATCCGAAAACAAGCTGACAGAACGGGCCTGGTAGTGTCGTCTTTTCTTACGATCGCGAATCGAAACGACTCCCCAAAAAGTAAAGGGGAAAAAACCCATGAGGAGCAGTCCCTGGACGAGGATTTTAAAAGCAGCCTTGAAAGTCGACATCATTCAATTCTGACGCAGGCACCAGTGTTGGCACAACTCAAAAAATCAAAGTGGCTGCTTTACTCAGCCGATTCCAAAGCGCTTCCCAATGCTCTCCTTGAAGATGGTTGGGCTTCACAAAGGCAATCGCATCGATGGGTTGAGCGGCCACTTCACGCAGCCGCTGGTAAAATTCACGCGCGGCCAACGTGGGATCCGCCGACAGGACTAGATGTCCCCATTTGTGAATGTGCTGGGGGCGGCGAATCTGCACGCCTTCGATTTCCGTCGGCAGCCGAGACAACTCTTGAGTCACCTGATCAGCGGCCCGCATCCAATCGCTTGGCAACTCTTGAAAGACAATCAATGGCAGGTCCGGCATGTAGTGGTGTTGCATCTGCCCGGGTGCCGACAGTCCTTGGGCCTGAGACCAAACCGGCTCAAGACCTGCACGCTTGAGAGTCTCCTCAATTTGCGAGATCCGCACCTGACCTTGCCGCAGGCATTGAAGGTGAACTTTGCCGTGTTCACTTTGCAGCGATATGATTGTACTTTCCAAACCGACGTCACAAGGTCCGCCGTCCAGCACAGCCACCTGACCTGAAAATTCACTTTCAACGTGGTCGGCAGTCGTTGGACTGGTGCGGCCAAACCGATTTGCACTGGGTGCCGCCACGGGCACACCAATGTCTTTGAGCAAGTCCAAAGTCAGGGAGTGTCGCGGCATCCGCAATCCGACAGTTGGCAGTCCCGCTGTAATCAAGGTCGAAACACGATCAGTTTTGGGCAGCACAAGTGTCAAGGGCCCCGGCCAAAATGCTTTCGCCAACACTTCCACTGCTAGTGAAAAATCCGACGTCAGCTCACGTGCTTGGTGCAGATCAAAGATGTGCACGATCAGCGGGTCAAAAAAGGGTCTTGCTTTGACGGCAAAGATTTTTCGCAAGGCCGCCTCATGGTTGAGACAACCAGCAAGGCCATACACAGTTTCTGTTGGAAGAGCGACCACATCGCCCGCCAACAACAAGTCAGCGGCTTGAGGGGAGTTCACCTTCATTCGCCTCCTCCCTCTTGCAAGAGCTCACTTGGCTGCCATCTCTTCATCGACTGCAAGCCCCACGCAATCAGCAGAGTCACGCCCAGGACAAAACCACAAATGGACATCAACATCGCCGACCAATCCCATGTCGTAAAGGTCTCAAAGACAAAGGAGCTGACTGCTGCAGAAAGTGCAACACACAAAAGCAAGCCGATCGTGATTGCCAAGCTCCCAATCCACACAAACTCTTCAGACAAAATCCGCCGCAAATCCGCACTGGTTCCGCCCAAAATCTGCAACAGATTTAAATCGGATCGACGCTCCAAGAGCTGATGATAAAGAATTGAAAAAATCACCAGGCCCCCCACCAAAACTGAAAGAGCTGCCATGATGGCAAGTGACCAGGCAATTTGATCGATCAGATCCTGAATCACCTTCAAAGTCTGACGAACGTCGATCATGGAGACATTGATAAATTTCTCCAACAACTGACTTTGGATCAGGTGAAGAGTGTCCGGCTGCAAACCCCCGACTGAGGCCACCCACGTTTTAGGTGCGTCCTCAAGAAAGCCCGGTTGAAAGACAATAAAAAAATTGGGCTGAAAGCTGTTCCAAATCACTTTGCGAAAATTGCGAACTTGGCCGCGAACTTCGATTCCTTGGACGTCGAACACCAGGTGATCCCCCAAAGCCAAATGCAATCTTTGGGCGAAGCCTTGCTCCACCGACAGTTGCGCCTCTGTTGAGGGCTGTGTGGTGAAAGGAAGACCCGCGGTGAGAACTTCAGACGAAGACAAGCTGGCCCGACTGGTCAAATTGAAGCCGCGGTTGCGAAAACGCATCTCCATTTCCTCTTCACGAGTGGTGACTTGACCCGTTTCGACCGCACGTTCAAAGGCGGAACCGTTGATCTGCAGAAGCCGGGCACGAATCATGGGCGAAATTCGCAGATCTTGGGCTCCGGATTTTTCCAAAGTGGTCTGCAAAGACTCTTTTTGTTCATCCTGAATGTCGATCAGAAACAGATCTGGCAAAGGCAAGCCCGAGCCCAACTGCAGGTCCTGTTGAATGTTGTACCGAATTTGCGGAACCAAATTGACCAGCAAAATCGTCAACGCCAAAACGGCAATCAAAGGAATCGAATTTTGGCGCCGTCGCAAAATTTGCAGAAGGGCCTGTCTGGCACGCCAGCTTCGAGCGGAATTTGTCAGACGAAACTGCACCAGGTACAGACTGACCCGAGCCATCGCCACCATTAACAGCGCCGTTGCAAAAAGCCCAAGACTGAACCAACTGCCGACTTTCCAAGAGTGGCTTCGCCAAGCCGACAGACCTAGAAATCCCAAAAGAACAAGGCCTGTGGCCATCCCAACCTGAAGTCTGCTTGATGTTGGCAGCAGGACCAACACCGAAACCGCAAACACGGCGAACAACCCGACGGTCATCTGATTCAGAAAGACCACAGACAGGGAGCTCTGCAGCACTCCCAGTTTTTGAATCATTGGAAAGAACCGACTGACTTGTTGCAAGACCAGAGGGCCCAGCAAAACTGACACCAGAACGCTGGCCAGCACAGCCACAACCGCGAGGACTAGAATTTGCAAAAGATAAAGAATTCGCACCTGCCCTGGAGTCATCCCAAGGACCTGATAGATCCAGATATCTTGAGCGCGCGCCTGCAAATAAGCGCGCAGCAAATAGCCCATTCCGATCATCGCAAGTGCTGTTCCCACCAAACTGACCAGGCCCAAATAATCCGCCACCAAACTGAGAAATCTTCCCGCCTCTTGGCTGGCCAACTTGGGAGTCAGCACCTGGATACTCGGATCGGGAAGGACGCGAAACAAATCGGCTCGGGCCAATGACTCGGTCGGTGAATTGGGCTGGCGTTCGCCTGGAAATTGAAAAAGCAAAGTCTCGGTCAAAGTCGCACCCGGTTGAACCAAGCCTGTCTCAACAACTGCCTGTCGATCGATCCACACCCGCAATCCCATCGTACCCAAGGCAAGGCTTTGCGAATTGTCTTGTTCCACCAAGTCTGCAATTCGAAATGCCGACTTGCCAATCCGCAACGAATCGCCGATTTGCAACCTGAGCTGCAAGGCGAGCTCCTGCGAAATCCACACGGACTTGTGGTCAGCCAGTGACTTCGAAACCCCTGACTGAACCAGCCCCGCACTTTTCAAGATCAACCGACCATAAAACGGATAGTTTTGATCAATGGCTTTCAACTGCACCAAGCGGACTTGCTCATCAGCTGTGCGAATCATGGTCAAGAACTCCAGCACGCGTGACTCTTGTCGGTCCAGGTCCTTCACATTCAGGCGGAGCTGCAAAGCTGACTGCGCGGCCTGCTGTTCTGATTCCGTAAAGAGTCTGCGCACCGAAATTCCAATGTCAGCTCCCAGGACTGCACGTTCGTTGTCTTTCAAGGCTCCTTGAACTGCTTGTTGCACCAAATCCAAAGCCGCCATACCAGTCAGACCTAAAGCCAAATTCAGGGCGAAGAAAAGTGAAAAGGTCCAATGATTCAAGAGTTCACGGCGAACCCAGTGCCACCATCTCATGAGGCCGTCAGCTTTCCTTCGGTCATTTGCAAAGTTCTTTGACAGCGTCCGGCCAACTCTATGCTGTGTGTGACCAGAAGCAAAGTCAGATTGGAATCATTCACCTGTTGAAAGAGAAGATCCATGACAAGTGCACCTGTTCGGGCATCCAAACTTCCAGTGGGTTCGTCCGCCAAAATGATTTTCGGACGACTGACCAAAGCCCTTGCCAAGGCCACCCGCTGGCGCTCGCCGCCACTGAGCTGGGATGGCAAATGGTTCATTCGAGATTCCAAACCCACGTTTCGCAAAAAGACCTGCGACTGGTCCTTCGCGCTTTTGAGTTCTTGATTGTTGATCTCAAGTGGCAGCATCACGTTTTCCAAAGCCGTCAAGTGCGCCAAAAGGTGATACTGCTGAAAAACGAATCCTATATTTTGGCCACGAAAGTGGCTGCGCGCAGAAGGACTCAACGTTGCCAAATTTTGCCCGGCAATTTGCACCAGACCCTGATCCGGCAAATCCAAGCCCGCAAGCAGGCTGAGCAGTGTCGATTTTCCACTGCCAGACTGCCCAACGATTGCAACCTTCTCGCCACTCTTGATTTGCATCGAAAGTCCCCGCAACACCTCAATGTGAGTTTCGCCTTGTTGATAAGACTTCGTTAGATTTTGAACCTCGAGTTGGATTTCACTCACAAGTCCTCCTGAAGAAAACGGAAAACATTTGCGGCTAAGATTTGATGTCCTTTTTCATTGGGATGAAGCCCATCGGCTTGATTGAGCTCCGGGTGTCCGGCAACTCCTTCCAGCAAGAAGGGGAAAAGTCGACAGTGATATTTTTGTGCCAGATCCCGATACATTTTCGCGAAATCTTCGGTGTAGGCTTTGCCATAATTCGGAGGCGCTAACATTCCAAATAACATAATTTTCAGGGGCCTCACTTGTGACTCAGCCTGAATAACGGCAAGCGCGGAATCCAAATTTTGCCGAATCTCTTTGATTGGAAAGCCACGCAGCACATCGTTCGCACCCAAGGCCAAAACCAAAACCTGCGGCTGAGCTTTGAGGCCCCATTTCACCCGACTTGTGGCACTGGCCGTAGTCGAACCTGAAATTCCACTGTTGATCACCTGCCAGGGTTCCGAGGATTTTTTTTGTGCATTCAGTTTCTGTTCGACAAGCGCCGGATAGGCTTTCTCTTTGGCCACTCCGTAGCCTTCGGTCAAAGAATCCCCGATGATCAAAATTTTCTGAGCCCACACCAAAGATGGCGCCGACAAAAGGAGGACAAGCAACGCCACGATCGAGCGATTCAATTGGTGAATTTTCGATTTCATTTTTTGCATGAAAAAAGGCCACCTTCCGGCAGCCTTTTTAGAACTCTACTTCACAAGAAGCAATCAGCGTTTATCGAGGACCGCGTGGGCCACCACCAAAACGTCCGCCGCCACCACCACGTCCGCCACCGCCGCCACCTGAGCGCGGCTCTTGTGGACGAGCTTCTGACACATTGATCGCTCGGCCGTCCAAAGACTGACCGTTCATTTTCTCGATGGCTTGCATCGCAGCTCCATCATTGTCCATCTCGACAAAGCCAAAGCCCTTACTGCGGCCAGTTTCACGGTCAGTGATGACTCGTGCCGACGTCACATTGCCAAAAGAGCTGAAAGCCTCTTGCAAACCTTGATCGTCAATGGAATATGGCAAATTGCCGACATACAGCTTCTTACCCACGGGAACCTCCTCGTTTACGCGGTGGTCATCGACTCGGCCCATGGACTCTGACAGTGGACTATGGAACTCGAAGATCGGACTCGCTCTCAGGCTAACAAAGGCACCCGTCTCCCTCAAGTGTTTTTGCGCGTGGCAGCACAGGCCAGGCCCGATGATCCAGTTCGAAACACGGCCAAAGTCCGTCCCCAGGTCTTCTCAACTCGTTTGAATTTGGCACAACTGGCATGCGAAGGCTTGCTCCCCCTTGTGAACGCAGGTAATTGAACCCGACGCCAAAAAAGGAGTTCAAGTGCTGCTGCGAAAAATGCTCTCCTTGGGAGTCCTGCTGTTAAGCCTCACCGCTTGCAAGCCCGACTCACCAAATCCGCAACTTGGAAACTACCAAGGCACCCTCATCCAAGGACAAGCCACCAACGGCTCGTCACAACCCCTGACCACAAGTTTCGCAGTTGCAGGCATTCTGACCGAGAGCACGACCGGTCGCTTTCATTTGCAGCTGCATGGCTTTCCTGACTTGGAGGCCAATATTGATTTTTCGCCAAGCTTGGACCCCAACAACTTGAATGTGCAATTTTCCCAAGGACCCTTCGCAGGCCAGACGCTTGCGGCACTCCGAACCTGCGAGACAATGAGCGACGCCACGCTGGTGGGAATCTGTCTGGATGGGAGTGCTCTGCAACTGAAGGCCACCAGTCCGGATCACCTCAATGTGGTTTCACTGCGCCTGACTTTCATTGGCAATTCCACGACAAGCCTGGCCATTGAAACGCCTCAAGATTTCACCTTGGATCAAGCCGTCCATCAAGCGATGGAAAAAGAATTCAATACGCGGATCGAGTTTCAACACATGCTTCAAGCTCGTCTCGCATCCAAACAAGCTTTGAACAATCTTCTTCCCAGCTTGAATGGCGGCGTTCTCCTTGGTTTTGCAAATGGACCCTTGGCCGTTTTGGGCGTGTTGGCTTTTGCGGGCAATTTAGCACCCTTTCTATTGCCCTCAAGATGGTTTCTCGCCAGTGAAACCCGACATCAAAGTGAGGCTGAAGCTGATGCCCTTCTCCTGATGAGAGGGGCTGCGGGCCTGCAAGTTGAGGCCATGGCCTATGCCCTCGCGCATGACCAGGATTTCGCCAGCGTCTTGAACCCGTTTTGTGATGAACTTTCCGACCTCCTTCCGCAGATCCAACAGCTTGAGACCGCAAATAAAATCCCGTCGGGCGCCACCCGGCATTTTCAATCCGTCACCAATGAGTTGCACGATCAGTTGGATGATTTTGCTGAAAGTATCGACATTCAAAAAGCGGGCTTGGCGCAAGCTTTGGGACTGGTGAATCCCCAGTCCGTGAAATCCCTGAGTGTCCCCTCGTTTCCCATCGGAGTCGATACCGACACCGATCTCAAAATTGAATCCCTGCAAGGCCTGGCTCTGGGACGCTCCCTTGAATTGCGACAAATGGACAGTCTGATCGCAGCGGCCCAGGCCGGAGTCCAGGCAGATTCTTACACATGGCTGGATCCCGCTGCTGACGTAGCTCACTCTTTAGGCTTTGGCTCAGGGCAGACGATTGCAATTGACTCCTCGCAAGTGGAACAGCTGCTGGAGCAGAAAAACTTGCTGGCTGCAACTTTGCTGCAAAATCTGAGTGTGGCAGTTGTGCAGTTCAATCATGCACAGGACGATCTTGCGGACTCACGCTCAAATCTCAAACTTGAAACTGAGCGCTGGGCAAATTTGAAAAGCCGTCTGAATGCGGGCCTTTCGATAGACACTCTGGAACTGACGTCAATCCCGATCGATTTGATCCGCAGCCAATTGCATCTGCACGACGCTCAGTTGGAATATCGGGCCAGCCGGGCGCATTTGGATCGACTGCTCTTGCGGGGATACTATGCGGCCTTGAATCCCCTATGAGCGCATATTGGTGAACTGCAGAGCAGCAGGAAAACTTTGCTGGCGCAAAGCCTGCATGGTGAGCTGCAACTCGTCGATGCTTTTGGCGGTCACACGGACCTTGTCGTCATTGATCTGCGCCTGCACTTTGAATTTTCCATCTTTTATAAATTTGACGATGTCTTTGGCAATTTCCTTTTCCAGCCCTTGCTGAATTGAAACTTTTTGACGGCTGAGCTTGCCGCCCGCGGCCTCAGGCTTGTCAAATTTCAGAGATTTGATGTCAACTCCACGACGATGCAATTTAGTTTGCAATATGTCTTTCATGGCTTCCATTTTGTATTCATCATCGCCGATCAAAGTAATCGTTTTTTTATCCCACTGAATTTCTGACTGGCTGCCTTTGAAGTCGTAACGGCCAACGATTTCCTTCTGGGCTTGAATCACACCGTTGTCGACTTCTTGCAGGTTCACTTCGGAGACAACATCAAAAGAGGGCATCGAAATTCTCCCCGACCTGAAGTCAGTGTTGGTGACCACCGCGCCCGTGGGCGTGGCCATGGGTGACTTCATCAGCTGTCGCGGCACGAGTGTCGATCATCTCGATTTCAAATTCAAGATCGACACCAGCCAACGGATGATTGCCGTCCAACGTGACGCTGTCCTCTGAAACATTGGCGATGCGGACAACCTGTGTTTGTTCACCCATATTCATCTGCAACATCGAGCCCAACTCAAGGGGCAGGTGCTCAAGTTCTTTGCGAGGCACTTCAAACATCATTTCAGGATCCAGATCACCGTAAGCCTCAACAGCTTTAAGTTTGATTGTTTTTTTGGTGCCGATCAACATACCGACGATTTGGGATTCCAGGTTGGGAAGGATCTGACTTGATCCCTCTAAAAAGACCAAGGGCTCAGTCCCAGACTGGTCCAGGAGCTTTCCAGCGCTGTCTTTGAGAATGTAGTTGAAACTGATCACACGTTGCGCAGTTTTATTATCGGGCATACCTATTAAGGACATAGAGCGCTCCAGAGGGTAAAAGTGTCAATGTTTGAGGGCGACATAAACCATCCTTATAGGCAAGTATCAAGGAATTTCATAGGTTGCAGACTTGAATCTTACGTCTCGTCCCGAGATAATAAGACATGCAGGCTGAATCCGGTCGTGTCGGAAGTCATCGAGCGCTGTTACTGAATTCCAGCTATGAGCCGATGAAAATCGTGTCCTGGCAGAAGGCGCTCGTCTTGTGGTTTCAGAGCAAGGTTGAAGTTGTCGAGTATCACGACATCTTCGCCAGATCGGTCCTGCATTCCTTTCAAGTTCCCAGCATCATTCGATTGAAAAGTTACGTTCGCCCACGCAGCTATGGCGCGGTCCGATTCTGTCGTGAAAATGTGTACATTCGTGACAACTTCACCTGTCAGTATTGTGGTGAACGTTTTTCCGGAAAGCACCTGACTCTGGACCATGTCATTCCCGCATCCAAACGGGGTCCCAAATCCTGGACCAATGTCGTAGCCGCGTGCCGAACCTGCAATCAGCGCAAGGCCAACCGCACTCCGGATGGTGCCCGTATGCCCCTCCTCAAACAGCCTGTGATTCCCGCTTGGCTGCCGACGATCGAGATCGACTTTCGTCCGACAGCAATTCCTCACGCATGGCTGCAGTACTTGCGCTTCGAAGCCGGATGAGTGAAGTCGAAATCCGCTTAGTCTCGGCGACGGAATGCCTGCCACTGCGCCAAAGGGTTTTGAAGCCGCATTTGAATCTCGACCAATGTCGCAATCCTGGAGATCTCCGCCAGGATACGTTTCACCTCGCGGTAGGCACGCACCGAACACCCGCAGACTTTCAAGTGCTAGGGTGTGCCAGTTTTGAAATGGAAATCGCGCCGGCGATCATTCCTTTACCAATTCGCGCAGCCAAACGCTGGGCCCGACTGCGCGGTCTGGCCGTCGCTCCGGAATTGCGTCGTCGGGGTCAGGGCCGCCAGCTGATGCGTGAAGGGGAAAAACACCTGAAAGGACTTGGAGTCGAAGCACTTTGGTTCAACGCACGCGAAGCCGCCTTCGAATTTTACCAAAGTCTTGGCTATGAATTTTGCGGAGAGACCTTCGTCATCGCCGAAATTGGTCCCCACAAAGTCATGTACAAGTTGCTCTGAGCTTTTTAGACTTGAGAGATGACAAAACACCAGATCTCTGAAGACCCGATCCACCGCGACCTTCTGCGCCAGGTGATTCGAACGATCAGTGAAACAAACGGAATCTCTCTGAAAGACACTTTGGAGCTGATGGCTTCAAGCGAGCTCAAAAATGAAAACGCCTTTGCCTATCAGCAGCTTGAGGACTACCGGCACCTCTTGAACAAATTCGCCACCGACCAGACTGACATCCATGAGCTTCTTCGCCATCCAGTTTCCAATGCCTTTTTTGATTTCTTCCGACTGTTTCCTCTGAAATTTCGTGAAGAGCACATCCATTTGACAGGAGCACTCACGGCCGACTTCATTTTCCCGCGCCTCAAAAAACTTCTCGATGGTCCCAATCAAGAGATCTACCGAAGAAAAATCACAGAGGTGTATGGTCCCTCGTCATGGCCCATCAAGTCCATCGAGGACGTGGACAAGTTGATTCGCTTGAAAGAAAATGAGGGTTTCAGCACTTACCTGCGTATCCTTTACCTGCCCAAGTTGATTCTGATCGATCGCCATGCACACGCTGAAAGCTCCTACCATTTGGCATCCGAACTTTACAATCGTCACAATGTGGGAACTGTTCGTTTAAAATTTATGCTGTCACGCGCGGCCTCAAATTCTGTGGATCAAATCCCTGGCGCTGATGATGTCACCACAGAGGACGTTGTGTTGGGTCTCTATGACGGCTTTCAAAAATTCAAAGACGAACATCCCGATTTCAACTTTGTGCTGTCGCCTTCATTTCGCAAAGAGAAGTCCTTCTTTGACAAATCTAAATTTGAATCCAGGCAGCAGAATTTCGAAGCCTTGGTCAATCAGCTGGTGCAGCTTTTGGATCGCTACCCCTATCTGCAGCGTCATGTGACTGATGTCGATACAGTCGGCAATGAAAATGATCTTTACCGCAAAGAACACTTTCATGAGCTGCAGAAGGGCTTTCGCAAACTGCAGTACCGTGGGTTCAAAATCCGCTCCCACCACGGCGAAACTTTTCACACTCTGAAAAAAGGCATTCAGGCCGTCGACAATGCGATGAACATCTGGCACATCGACACCCTGGAACACGGCCTCAGTCTTGGAATCAATCCCAACTTTTACTTCCATCGACTTTATCAAATGGTCATGGAGAAGAATCGTGCTGGAAAAACCATCACGGAAAAAGATCCTGAGTTTCGCGAGCTGTCCGAGCTGGATTGGGGAATCTATGCACCGGTCTTCGCCAAGCTGAAGGCCGGCCAGATCTTGAGCGAACAGGAACATACATTTTTCGTCAAAGCCAAATTTCACACCGCTCGCGAAGTTGAAACCTACCAACATGATGTTTTGAACAGAATGATCCAAAAGGGTGTCACGCTGATTTCGCTTCCATCCTCAAACAACAAATTGACTGGTCAGTTTGAAGATTACAAAGATCATCCCTTTTCATGGTGGGAAAAGAAGGGTGTGCAGCTTGGCGTTGGAACCGACAACTATGTCACGCTGAACACCGACTATATTCGCGAAATGATGATTGTTCTGCTGACCGATCCTGAAGCTTTGAAAATCACCAAACTTCTGATGGTCACAACTGGCGAAGATCGTCGCCCCTTCATCAGCCACCTTCTGTGGAAAATGCGGAAGCTGAGACTGTGACGACAAACGCCACAGCGAGCAAACGGAACAGTCTGTGGCAGACACTGCGACAGAAGCGCATGGCGGTGACTTTGGCGATGGGTTTTGCCAGTGGCTTGCCCTTGCTTTTGACATTGCGAACTCTGCAGGCCTGGATGACCGAAAGCCATGTGGATTTGAAAGCGGTTGGATTTCTGTCACTGCTCAGTCTGCCCTACACCTTGAAGTTTCTGTGGGCACCTTTTTTCGATCGTTACCAGCCCCTGCCCCTCGGCCGCCGGAAAGGTTGGTTGGTCTTGGTGCAAATTGGTTTGGGAGCCGCTTTGGTTTTGATGGCGGCTCTCGACCCCAAAGAACAAACGTTGTGGATGGGAGCGGCCGCCATGCTGGTGGCGTTCCTCAGTGCCAGCCAAGACATTTTGGTGGACGCCTATCGACGTGAATCACTTGACGAGCGAGAGCTCGCTTTGGGATCCACATTTTATCTCTATGGGTACCGAGCCGCGATGTGGGTTTCTGGCGGATTGGCTTTGTTTTTGGCAGATCGAATGTCTTGGCCTGCGGTTTATCTTCTCATGGCTCTGACGTCCTGGTGTGCAGGTCTGGGAACCACACTCTGGGCTGACGAGCCGCAGGCTCCCGCAAAGTTGCCACAGACACTGCGTGCTGCAGTGGTTGAACCCTTGCGTGACTTTTTTCTGCGCCCGTCTTCTCTTCTGATCTTGAGTTTTATTTTTCTGTACAAATTGGGTGATGTGATGGCCGGGAATATGTTGATTCCCTACTACCTCAAAACTGGCTACACCAAAACGGATATTGCTGAAATTGCGAAAACGTTAAGTCTGCCAATTACACTGTTTGGTGGCTTTCTTGGTGGTCTGTATGTTCAGCGGAAGGGTCTCTATCCCGCGCTCTGGCTGTTCGGCATTTTGCAGATGCTGGCCATTTTAGGCTTTAATCTTTTGGCTCTGATCCCTGGGCATTCGCTGTGGACTTTGGCGTTCGTCATTCTGTCTGAAGATCTTTCGACTTCAATGGCAACAGCTGCATTTTTGGCTTACACCGCGTCGCTGACGAATTTGCGATTCACGGCTACGCAGTATGCTCTGCTGTCGAGTCTGATGGGGGTTCCCCGTGTCATCATGGCGGCGCCAACAGGCTGGATGGTGGAGTCCGTTGGCTGGTCCTCGTTTTTCACTCTCTGCACGCTAATTGCAACTCCCGGCCTGTTTCTTTTGTGGCGGCTCCGTCAACGCGGGCTGTTTGAGCCCCAAAGATCTTGAATCTCGTAATTGGTTGGAAGTGTTTTCAACTGGTCTCCTTTTCCTTCGCGAGAATATAATTCTCACGCATCCAAATGCGAATCGACTTCAAAAAATTGTCGCGGATGCCAAAGAAAACAAAATGATTGTTGTGAAGGCCTTTTTCCGATCCTTCTTCTGTGGAGTTGCAAGTCGCGACGACCTTGGCTGCCGCCAACTCATAGGCCTGCCACAGCACAAACTCCCGAAAACCTCCCATGCTAATGGGGCGATAGTACTGCATCACCAGCCCGGCCTCTGAGAGTTCAATTACTTTCACAGGATTGGCTGAACTGATCGTTGACTCTTGAGCTCGAGTGGTGAGCTCGACGGGTTCTTTGCTGAATTTCAAATCTGGAAAGAAAAGAAGGAGCTTTTGGAGAAAATAAACACGATCGAGTGGCCGAAAGAAAATATCTGCAACAAACGAACCCCACTGCCGCATTTCTTCATCGAGATAATCTCTGGAGCTCAAGATGAAAAGTCGCGGTACTCTTTCAACGAGAAAACTTTTGGAGCGCTTTTGAATCGCGTCCGCCACCAGTTTCCACTTTGCTTCTTGATCGGGATTCAGAAATCGATGACTCATCAGAACAGCATCAACACCCTTTGGAAACTTACCCTGATTGACCAAAAATTCATTGCGTTCGGAGGCGGAAAGCTCCCGAAAGGTGACGTGATAATTCTCGGTCTTGGGATCTTTGTGGGAGCTTTTGGGACGGATGTAGTAGTTACTGGTCCCGGCCGTGAGTCGCAATGTGAGATCACCACCGCTTGTCAGCCAGGATCGAAAAGCTTTCACTTGATCGGCTGCCAAATGATGGGTCCACCAAGTCGGACCTCTGACGTCAGTATCACGAGATCCCATGATCATCACGGGATCAGGTTTTGCTTTTTGCACATCTAAAACTTGACTCGCATGCGAATCAAATAGAAATGTCAGTTCATTGTCTTTCGGAAAGGCCGGTACGCCTTCGGTCTTTTTGGCACCCGGCTCATCAAGCAGAGAAGGATCGAGGTCCTGGCACATGGCGCGGTAGCTGATGTAATGGACAACTTCGAGACCTTGAATTCGCTTGCGCAAGAGATCTTGAATCTCCATCGCACTGGCCTCGGATTCTTCGACGAGCAAGAGCGAAAAAGGGCGTGCTCCAAGCCGCGGGCCTGCTTTGTTCCAGCTGTAGTCATAAGGATTGGAAGTCTCTTTAACTTTGCGCCTGAGACTTGCGATCTGCGCTGGATTGAGTCCAAAATACGCAAAAGTGCACGCATACTGTTCGGGAACTTGGCCATTCGGCAGACTGTCGATTGCCTTAGCCATCAGTGAGTTTTTTGTTTCTGTTCGAAAAAGATCGCTGTAATACTTCGAGACTGACAATTTCAAAGTCAGTTGCCTCTCGCTCAAAGTCACAAAGCCGACTTCACTCCATGCCTTCATATGCACGGCCTTGAGCATCTCGACGACAGTTTCGGTTTTTTGATTGGCGATTGTGTACTTCGATGGCGGATGTCGCCCATCGATCGCAAAGGTCAAATGCTGTGCGAGAATCAGACGGTCAAATGGCTTCATAATCACATTGGCAAGAATGCGATCTTCCACTTCTTTGATATTGAATTGAGGATCTTCAAAAGTGGTCAGAACAAAACTGGTCGGATCCTCTGCGGTGCACACTTTCTGTTGAATAAAAAGCTGTCGGGTTTTTTTAAGTAGTGGCAACTGACGAACTCCAAGGAATTCGATTTTAGAGACCACGGCAACCAACTGCAAATCAGTGCCAACCGAGTCTTTGCCCTTTTCTTGTGAAGGCGGAGGAGTTCCGGCACGCCCGATCGACAGGGGGCCATTTTCTTGAAGGTCCTTGATCCACTTGATAAACTGTTCCAAAGAGATGAACAGTCGGACCTGGATATTGGGATCGACGGACTCGATGGCCTCGACGATTTCAGTTTGCAACTTTGAATCGTCTTCCAGAACGAACACAAACTTCATACGGACAGTATAACGAGAGCCGGCGGGAAAGCAACTCCCGCCCGACTCGAAATGTGAACTACTTCACAGTGACAGTGATCTGAGCCGACATTTTCTCGCCAAAAGAGCGATGTGCGAAGTCGGCAAACTGCAAAACGAGTGTGTGTTTTCCAGGCGCCAAGGTCAAATCTGCTTCTGTTTGTTCTTTTCCATAGTGCAAATGAGTCGAGTCATTGGGAATCACTTGTCCTGCGGCAACTGGCTTGCCATCAACCAAAATGTGATGATGTCCACACTTCTGATCTGTCGTTTCTTTGTTCGCAACACAGACTTTCATCCCCTCAAGACCCAGTTTCACATGAAAAGGAGTTCCCACCGTCGCGCCATCCTTCGGCTCGACAAAAGATACTTTTGCAGTTGCTGGCGCAGCGGTTGGCGCTGGAGCTGCTGGTGCTGCTCCTTGTGCAAAAGCTCCTGCCGCACACATCATCACAACTGAAAAGAAACAGATCTTTAGATTCATAAAATCTCCTTTTGCATATCGGTTGAATTGAAATCCAATTGGCAGTCTGCCGACAAGATGTGATTTTGCCAACTGCAAAGTCGAGGCCTCAATGTTGGATGAGGTGCGAGTCAAACGGACACTCACCACCTGGCTCGTCCTCCAGTGCGATTTTTTCCTGGCCTCGGCCGAGCAAGTTCATCATAATCTGAACATGACTCCCGTAAAAAGTTTTTTGCAAAAGCAGTTGGAGCACGAAAAATATCTGCACGGAGCGGCCTACACCCAAAACAGTGCCCGCAGTCTCAAAAAGTTAACGACCACGGAATTGGCTTATCTCAATCAAATGGTGGGTGGCGATTCCGAGTCCTCTTGGCGGTTTGAAGCTCTTGAGATTCTGATTCCAGGCGGTCGAAAACGCGAATTCAGCATTCTGTCCAACCCCATAGCCAAAGCTCGCGACCTGCTTGGCGAGAGTCTGCGCCTTGAGGGCAATGGCGAACCTATTCGCGCAGCGGTCTACCTGTACACGCAACTGATTCTGAGCCATCTCTTTCTCGAAGCCAATCGTCGGACAGCGGCCCTGGCTTGCTTCTGGCGACTCTGTCACAGCAAACTGGAAATCGATCCCTTGGCGCTTTTGGTTGTGCCCGTCGGTGATCTCATGGAACCCACGGCGAGCGAAAATTTACATGCAAAAATAACGCAGTTGATCCGACCCGGCGGCGGTTGACAACTCGTCTTAAGATTTCACCGAGGTCCTTGCAAATTTGGATTCCAAGCGCAAAAGTTGCGCTTTGATATCCAACCCTGCTGAATATCCACCGAGCTGTCCATCCGAGCGTACAATTCGGTGGCAGGGAACAAGAATTGGCAAGGGATTGCGACCATTCGCAGATCCAACGGCTCGAACGGCACCTGGATTGCCAATTTTTTGAGCTTGGTCAAAATAGGACCATGTTTGCCCATAGGGAACTCGTTGCAGAGCTTTCCAGACTCGCATTTGAAACTCAGTCCCCATCGGCCGAAGTCGCAGTGCAAATTTCTTTCGTCTTCCCTGAAAATACTCTTGCAGTTGCACCTCGAGCTGATTGAGGACTTTGTGTTTGGGGGACGTCTCGAAAACAGTGGGACCCGCTGTCAGACTTTGGCCGAAGTCCAACCCCTTTTTTTCCCCAGCGAAGACAAAGGCCCGCAGGTGAGTCGCATCGGCATAAGCGATCATCACACCCAGAGGAGTTTTGATTTTTCGGTAGAACAAATGAGTGTTTTGCATAGGACTTAGGACCTGCCACGAAAGATTTGTCCAAGTCAACGGAGAACCCTAGGATAAGATAGAGGGATCTGGGCCCGGAGGCTTCAACATGCTGATTTTCAATTTCCTTTTGCCAGTTTTGACACTGGCAAGTGATCTGGATGGTGTGCGTATCGAAGGTGGATTGAACATGCCCACCGAATGTGCCGAGGCCGCTGAAATTTTTCTGGTGCATGACAAATCAATTCTGGCGCAGATTTCAGTTCCTGCCGATGGTGATTTCGAATTTCAGGTCCTTCCGGGCGACTACCAACTGGCCGGAGTCGCCGGCTCTAAGTGTCAAGGCACGACAACTTTTCACGTCGAAAAAAATTCAGACACTTTGAGTGTGAACCTCCGTCTGCAACCCGAGCGCCAACCTGCGCAGTTTGCGGAAGCAGGATTTCAGTGGGCACCGGCAAACTTCGCTATTCCCCCTTACCTTGGAATGGCAAGATTGCCCCCTTGGGCTTACTATGGTGCCACATACCCCAATTTTTATTACCCCGGGATGTGGAACAATGGCGGTTTGGTTTCGAATGCCTACCCCGGCGCCGGGAATGTGGGTTTTGACAAGCCCAACTTGTATCTGTCTTCGACCAAGAAACGACAAGTGACAGTGCAAATCAATTACAAAAATCCCCAAGCGAAGTGGCTTTCAGCTGTGCCAACCTACAAAAAAAATGGCTGGCACGTGACGACAACGGGGCACAATCGAATTCAGGCCGATCGCGCCAAATACAATTTTCTGTACTATGATTTTCGTGGCGACGACCGTGAACTGCAAAGCTCCAGCGGTTTCTGTGCACCACGCGGTCAAGCGATTGATCTGATGCTGACGCTACTCAAGGGTTTGAAGTTCAAGAAAAATGAAATTGCTGATTTCTCAGATTATTGGCGAATCAAGATGCCACCCTACAAAGACCTTTGTGTTTATCCTCAAACCCAGAGTCAAATGGACCAAATTGCGAACATTCAAGTCAAACCCAAGCCCCGACTGATCCAACGTATGCTTTTTGTCGTGGTTCCCCGCGATGAAAAAAAGTTTTATGGCGCCGGAAAATTTGAGCGTCCTCCAACTTCAGCCTGGCGTGCACCGGCCAGCGCCGCGGTCATCAACTACAGCTCCGATCTGGAAGTGCACGAATGGGGCGTGGCGTTTTTATTTACCCCGCCACAAAAATAAGCGTATAAGTTCGGAATGGTGAACAAACAGATCTTGCGCCTAATGAAGGGCTACCGCCAATTTCATGAGAAGTTTTATTCGGGCGAAGACGCGACTTATGCGCGCCTCTCGAACAATGGTCAGGTTCCGAAAAACATGATTATCGGCTGTTCGGATTCACGAGTGGACCCGGCCATTCTGTCGTCAGCAAATCCCGGCGAACTGTTTGTCGTTCGCAATGTGGCCAATCTGGTGCCTCCCTTTGAGCAAGGCGGTGGTTTGCACGGGGTCAGTGCCGCGATCGAATTCGCCACCGTCAATTTGAAAGTTGAGAATATTTTTATTTTAGGACACCGACAGTGTGGCGGTATTCGGGCTTTGCTTTTCCCTGAGGAAATTCAAAACACCGACCCTTCGACTGGCTTCCTCAAACAGTGGGTGCGAGTGGCCGAGCCCGCCAAAATTCGCGCCATGGCACAAGCTGGTCATGAAGATCAACCCGCCCTGTGGCGCTGCTGTGAACTTGAAAGTATTCGCACTTCAATGGAGAACCTGCGCTCCTTTCCTTTTGTCAGGACCGCTGTGGAATCCCGCGGACTCAATTTGATTGGTTTGTACTTTGACTTGGAAAAAGGTGAAATGCTCGAACTTGATGAAGCGACTGGTGGTTTTACCCCCGTTGTTTTTTAGGGAGAATAAAATGCCTGGGATCACAAAACGAACACTCGGAAAGTCAGACCTCAAGCTGTTCCCTTTGGGCCTTGGTTGCATGGGCATGTCGGATTTCTATTCCGGACGAAATGACTCGGAATCCATACGTACGGTTCATCGTGCTCTTGAGTTGGGATTGAACTTTTTTGACACTGCCGACATGTACGGCTACGGCGACAATGAAGAGCTTTTAGCAAAAGCACTGCAAGGGCGAAATCGCCAAAGTTTTATTCTCGCCACCAAATTTGGTATTCTTCGCGATCGGAAAAATCCTGATGTCCGCGGGATCAGCGGCAAACCTGACTATGTGAAAAAAGCCTGCGAAGACAGTCTGCGACGACTCCAAGTTGAGACAATCGATCTCTATTACCAACACCGTGTGGATCCAAACACTCCGATCGAAGAAACAGTGCAGGCCATGGCGGAATTGGTGCAAGAGGGGAAGGTCCGCTATATCGGCTTGTCAGAGGCCTCGGCTGCGACTTTGCGCCGAGCACACAAAGTCCATCCAGTGACGGCGCTGCAATCTGAGTATTCGCTGTGGACACGCGACATCGAAGGCGAAATTTTGACAACTTGTCGCGAACTGGGTATCGGCTTGGTTCCCTACAGTCCACTGGGTCGTGGATTTTTAACTGGTGCCATTCGCGCAACTGCCGACTTGGCTGTCGATGACTACCGTCGCAACTCTCCACGGTTCCAAGGCGAGCATTTGCAGCACAATGTTCTTCTCTTGGACAAAATCAATTCACTCGCAAAGTCCAAAGGCGCAACTGCCGCACAACTGGCCCTGGCCTGGGTGCTGGCACAAGGTTCGGATCTTGTTCCCATCCCTGGAACAAAAAAAGTTGCACGCCTTGAGGAGAATCTTCTGGCTCTTCAGATTTCTTTGAGTGCCGCAGATCTGTCGGCACTTCAGGCCATCGCGCCTTTGGGAGTGGCTTCAGGTGATCGGTATCCAACAGCGACGATGACTTCGGTCAATCGGTAAAAGGACAGAGTTCCAATGGCCGAATCCTCCATCGTTCAAATTGTCCCTTTGGCAAATGCGACCTTGTTCGATCAAGATGGTCGGCCCGTGCGAATGGGAACTCTTTGGCAAACGGGAACTGTTCTTTTTGTCTTTCTGAGGCACTTTGCCTGCGTCGCCTGTCGGGCCCACGCCGCCGAAGTGTGGAGTCAACGAGCAAAATACCAGGTTGGCAATACGCGAATTATTTTTATCGGCAATGGACAGCCGCAGTTTATCAAAACGTTTAAAGAGGATCTGCAAATACAAGATGCCGTGATCTACACGGATCCTAAGCTTGTGAGCTTCAAGGCCGCAGGGTTTCAGCGCGGCTTTTTTCGCGCCCTGGGTCCCAAAAGTCTGATCAATGGTCGAAAGCTCATTCGAGCTGGGCATAAACAAGGTCAATACGAAGGCGCGATGGGAGATCTGTGGCAACTCGGTGGACTTCTTGTTATCAAGCCAGACGGTCGCGTCGCCTATCATTTTATCAGTGAAAGCACAGGCGACTTTCCAGCCGAGGACGAGATCAAAGAAACTCCCTGGATCTCGTAAAAAAGAAGCTGGGCCACCTTTGTGTTGATGAACGCGGCTTCTCGCAAACGAGCGCTCAATCAAAACGCGACTCAGATTTCAAAGCAAAGCCAAGGACCTGAACTGATTGTGGAAGTGGCAGGGTCATCAACACAGAAAGGGCCCAGTTTACATAAAAAAAGCCTCCGCTTCAGAATGAAAACGGAGGCTCTTTTATCAGTTTGAATCAAAGTGCAGAAAAACTATCTGTGCCCACCGCCGTGATCGCCGCCACCGCCGTGGTCACCGCCACCGCCGTGGTCACCGCCACCGCCGTGGTCACCGCCACCGCCGTGGTCACCACCACCGCCGTGATCGCCACCACCGCCGTGGTCACCGCCGCCGTGGTCACCGCCGCCGTGGTCTGGAGGTGGGGGAGGTGGGTAGTGTCCGCCTCCGCCATGGTCACCGCCACCGCCGTGGTCTGGCGGTGGGGGTGGAGGGTAGTGTCCGCCGCCGCCATGGTCATCGCCGCCGCCGTGATACGGAGGAGGAGGTGGTGGTGGGTAGTGTCCACCGCCATGGTCGTCGCCGTCACCGCCGCCATGATACGGAGGTGGTGGTGGATAGTATCCGCCACCGCCATAAGGAGGAGGTGGTGGTGGTGGGTAATTTCCGCCCTGACAACGGAAATCCTCTACTGCAGGCACTCCACCAGGCAGTCGTCCGAATTGATCAAATGGATAGCAATGCTGGAAACCATCTTGCCCCTGGCCCCAACGAAAAGAGGCCCAACACTGTTGCGGCGCAACTGCGGGCTCGCCACCAGGAATGTTGCCCATATAGTCTGAAGGATAACAGTTCACTGTTCCGTTTTGTCCCTGGCCCCATGCAAAATATCCCGGATAGGTTGGATATCCTGGATAATTCGGTGCGGATCCAGCTGAAGCTTGAGCAGAAGCAACTCCGCTCCAAGTCGTCGCTGCAAGAACGAGCAGTCCTCCTGTTAACATTCGAAGATGGTGCATTTGGTTTTTCCTTTCGGGTTGTTTGACGTTCGAAACATCACATAGCAAAGGGGATGCCAATTTTTGTCGTGCCATAGTGACACCACCAAACGCGGCGCACAATCCTTGATGCGACGGCCATTTCCACCTATGTTCCTGCCCTTTGGCAGCTCTTTCTACAACCAGGAACACATTGATTCAAATTCGCAGAGTGAAACGGCTTCACAGTATTGGATATTTTGCAAAATGGCTGGGGGCTTTCTTTCTGGCAATCGCACCTCGGCCAGCCCTTTCGCAGAATTCTTTGCACGTTTTGCAGATGCCTGACCTCGCCCCTCCGCCGACATTGCAGGCCAATCCTGAGCCCGCACCAAGCTACAATCGCGATTTCGAAAAAATTGATGCCCTATTGAATAACAAACAATTCGCTGATGATGGCAAGCTCTCCGACCTCCGACTCCGGGCCGAAGATGGTTCACTTTCCCGGTATAGCATAAAGGCCAACGCTGCGTTTGCGGGACCCATTCTCAGCAATCCTTCGGCACCCGATTTGCCAAATCCGGATCATTCGGTGGGAAACTATTCGCAGACTTTACGCGGTTCAACGAGTGTGAAATACCGATTGGATTCTGATCGCGCGATCAACTTCGGAACTGGGATCAGCTTCAATCACCCTCTCCAGGGAATGGATCGAACCGACGCCAGCAATCCTTTTGTTTCTTATCAAACTGCCCGCCGCTATGGCCCATTGCAGATGCTCCAATCCCCAATGCTGACGTACACGACCACACCTGAGCTCGTCGCCACCGGCCAGTTGGGTTCGGTTGGTTATATGGCCACCATGGTTTACGAATTGGGCGACAGCCGCTTTGGAGTCGCTTTGGATCTGCTTTCAGCAGTTTCTTTTTTCAACCGAGGATACCAAGCCGGAATTCCGATTCTCAGTGGCAATGGTTTTGGACATGGAAGACATGGATTGGGTGGACCGATCGGCGACGGCAGAGTCCAACAGTACAGGTTGGATTACGGACCAGGTTTGCACTATAAAATTTCAGACAAATTTGACTGCACGACGGGATTGCGATTTGGTGTCTTCAATCCACGTGAAACTGGAGACATGACAACTTTGTGGAATCAAAGTCCCAAAGCTCAGCTGGGAGTCGGGTACTCTTACGATCGTGATATCTACATTGGACCTTATTTGCAGACGTATCCGACTCTCATGAGCCTGGACACAACCACAATCAACGTCCAATCCATATTTTCAATTCTGTAACGAGTGTTCGATCCAGCGCAAGGTCAGTTCAAGTTCTGATTGACCAATGTGTTTGTCGACTTTGCAATTTCATCCGCAGTCGCCTCACGCGCATCCAAGGCTTCGATCTCGAAGATCAAGTCTTGACCCGCCAGCGGATGATTCCCATCAAGACTCACAAGGTCGGCATGAATTTGGGCCACTTGGTATTTTCGAATCGCGCCACTTTTTGTCGCAACTGAAATGCGTTCGCCAACCACCACTGCGGTCGGCAGTTTCTTTTTCGGAAAGAGAATGACTTTTTGCTGCTCGTAAAGGCCATAAGCATCTTGAGCACTGAGATTGATTTTGCGTTTGTCGCCTTTTTTCAATTGGCGAAGACCACGTGCCAAACCATCCAGAATCGGCAGCTGGCCGCCCAAAGGGTTGATGACATTGCGATTCAAAGTCGAGTTGATCAACTGACCTGTTTTAGTTTTCAAGACGCAGTGAAAAGAGATCACTTGAATATTCACTTGGAGCTCCGATTCTGGTGAAAGAAAAACCGACCTTCACAGGCCGGTTTTGATCTGAAACTCAATAATGAGAGACTGCAGTCATTAGTACGAGCGGCGTGAGCTGTAACCGCCACGACCACTGTCAGAACGTGGAGCTTGTGGCTTCGCTTCTGAAATGTTCATAGCGCGACCACCAAGGTCTGCTCCGTTGAATTTTTCGATAACTGCAAGAGCTTCTGCGTCTGCAGACATTTCGACAAAGCCGAAACCTTTGCTGCGACCAGTGTCACGATCCATGATCACATTGGACGATTGAACCGATCCAACCTGACTGAACAGATCCGACAGTTGATTTGAATCAACAGTGTATGACAAGTTTCCGACGTAAAGTTTCTTTCCCATGATGCCTCCTTTAAAAAGCTTTTGGGGCCATTCGCAGAAGACAAAAGGACATCTAATGAATTGCGAGAACGGACGATTGCCTCATCTTACAACACACTTCGATTGCGAAGGACAGCGCAATCTTGCCATGTCCGCCACCTTTGAGGTGAGAAAACTCGAGCTGCAATTTCGGTGCAATGGGGAAATTTTGAACCCCTCTTTTTTCAAAGAGACTCATTTTGGAGTCGTCACAAAAAAGGCGAAAAGAGTGGTGGCAGGATGAAGCCACCACTCTGAACGAAGACCTTGAGGGGGTCCCTCTCATCAAGTCCTTTAGAAAGTCGCATTTTAGAAAGTCAAAGTTTAAAAAATCACAGTGCAATTGTGTGAACGAGTGACGAGGATGCTCGAACAGCCAATTGACTTCACGGTCAGGGTGCTTTCATGCAACTCACCTTGATCCACCGTCATCAATGGCACGCCGGCATTCCGGAGAATCGTGACCAGCTCGATCGAAGGCGATTGATCAAATCCACCAGGCACTGTCACAAGCTGTCCTGTCGTCAAATCGTTGAACTGACAATGAGGGGGCAAAGAAACAAAACCGCCGCCTTCAGCACATTGCAGTGAGCTCAGTCGCAAAGTTCCAGCGTCAATATTGATCTGAAATTTCGCGCCTGCATTGACCAAAGCTTGGCTGAGCTGAGCGGCTTCTGCGCCTTGCATTTGAATGACTTGGTTCGCTGCCGCAGGTGCAGATTGAAAGCAAAGACCACAAACCAACGCGACAACTGGGATCGACAGAAAAAACTTCATAAATACTCCTTTGTTTGAAAGACATTTGAATTGTTTGAACGACGGAAACGCCAGTTTGCAAAGGCAGTGCCAACAGTCCAAGCCACTCCCAAGCCCCTGAGCTGAGTTTGAACCGGCCGTCGTTGATGAGAACACTCAGGCGAGTGGTTCCAATTGGGAACTCTGGATCCAATTCGGGTCCTTCACCGACTTAAGTACTGCTGTTCACGGAGGTCTCAACCATCGAGAATTTTTTTGTTAGGCTAGCAGGAATGGAAAATCAAAAGCCCGCAAGCAAACCCAATGTTGTCAGTTACCGACTGGCGCGCGAGACGTGGATGCGCGAGTCCAATCAGCATCGGGAACTTTGCCTGACCTGTCTACAACCGACATTTGGATGTTATTGCGCACACGTCAGCCCGTTCGACCCCAAGATCCAGTTTGTGATTCTGATCCACCCGATTGAGGCTCGCCGGCGAATTGCCACCGGTCGGATGTCACACTTGTGTTTGGAAAATTCCGAGTTGATTCAGGGACAGGATTTCACCAACGATGCACGTGTGAATGCGCTCTTGTCTGATCCTCTTGCGAGCTGTCGGGTTCTTTACCCAGGACTCAACTCACAAGATATCTCTTTGCCAAGACCGGCCGGGGGCTCTTTTTTTCAAACCGGCTTGCGACCCGTTGTTTTTGTCATTGATGGGACTTGGGCGACTGCGCGCAAAACAATGTATCAAAGTGCCAATTTGAAAAAGTTGCCTCGCTTGAGTTTTTCGGCGGATCGGTTGTCACAGTTTCGCGTCCGCAAACAACCACAGCCGGGCTGCTTTTCCACGATCGAGGCCATTCACTTTGCGCTGGAGCATCTGGGACCCGAGGTCGGGTTCCCAGCCACCAGTCGCGAGCACGACAAGCTTCTCTACGTTTTCGACAAAATGGTCAGCCGACAATTGGAGTTCGTCCGCCAAGCGCAACTGAACCCCGAGCTGACCAACTACCGCCGACCCAAGACACGATTCCTCTACTAAAAGACCTGAAGGACTGCACCTGAAACAATCTGTTGAATC